>Ga0123354_10012472_pt1 | contig 13176 bp, 9 predicted proteins | sample TergutLab28metaG_2_FD_97872 | JGI IMG/M metagenome (GOLD analysis project Ga0123354, IMG submission 97872) | Labiotermes labralis P4 segment gut microbial communities from Petit-Saut dam, French Guiana - Lab288 P4 | ecosystem: Host-associated > Arthropoda: Insects > Digestive system > Gut ...
CGACGCCAGGTCACAAGTGCAAGCCATGCTTGATGCCTACCAACACGGCAACATGGCACAGATGCAAACATACACGATCACTGGACAAATCGCCTCTGCGAACGACGACGTTCAGGTAGCCGGTGGCGCTGACTCTGACTTTTTCAACGGGAGTGAGTTAATCGCGTTGATTGGGCAGCACAGCACCTTTTCAGTAGGGAAGGTCACCACCTCGGGTGGCACGGCCACAGCCGCGATCACCGCGAAGACGCCTGACGTGGCGAAGATCATCGCCGACATTGCGTCCTCACCAGATGCTGGAAGTCTGTCGGGCGACCAGCTCACAGCACAGTTGGAGCAGGCGATTGCAACCGGCACCACCATACAGACCCAGTTTGATGTGTCTTTGGAGAAGGTCAACGGTGTGTGGCTGGTGGACTCCAGTCTGTTCGCATTCAAGGATGGGTTGACTGGTGGCTTATATACCGGGTATCAGAAGTTGTATGTCGCTGCGGTGCAGGATATTCAGAACTCGATCGGAGGATGACCATGCGACGTTCGTCCCGTTTGGTGGCTTTTCTGGTTCCGTTCGCGTTGATTGGGCCGATGCTGCTGGGTTCCCCGGCGGCGACGGCTGACGGTGACCCGCAGTATGTCACCCAAACGGTGACGTTCGCGGGTAGCGGAACGTCAGCCGACCTGTCGATGATGATTGTGGACGGTCACATATATGCCGCTGCTGATGGGCTTGCCAGTCGGTTGTCGTATGACTGCACGGTGGCTGACACCGACATCGTTTGCTCGCCTACTTTGGCGAACGCGGGTTCCGCGTTCAACAAGATTGTGTTTCATGGCGGGAGCGATGCCGTCACGGTTAGTTATCCTGTATTGGGCCTTACGAATCTGGCCTACAAGGCCCCATTCGCTAGCGTCATCAACGACAAGGGCGCTTGGGTCCCATTCGAGATGTTCCTGCTGCTCGCCAACACCGAGTACCTCATCACCGACCGGGGACTATATGTTGGCGCGCCGAAACAGACCGCGATTGACGTGCTGCAGCAGGTATGGAGTCGGGAGTTGGGCTCTTACAGTTTCGACTGGGTGGCCGAGTCGGGGCTCACGGCCGCGGACCTAAAAACGGTAAACAGTAATTTTCTTCTGGCTAACGTGTTCAACGGTCTGCTGAAGTTCGACCCGGCCTCCTGGGGTATGGCCTTCACCCAGATCGTTGGTGACACAACCCCCTATGACAAGAAATACGGCCAAACATTGGCGACAATGTTCGCCACGAACAGCGAGGATGAGTTGCGTGGCCTCGCGGACAGTGTCGAGACGCTGGGGACCCCGCTTGACTGGATGTTCGGGAATATCAGTGACGTGACCACTGTGACGCAGGCGCAGTCGACGCTCCAGGAGGCGGCAATGCATCTGAGCGACTTGAACCCGAGTTCAGTCCGGACCTACAACTCGGCGTACGCGAATTTGGAGACTGCGCTCGGCGATCAGGAAGCGGTATCCCAGTGGGGAACGGCGGCGACCTTAACAGTCGGGGAGTTTATGAAGTTCCTCAGCTACACCACCGAGTTCAAGCAGTCGGACGACTTCAGTCTCGACGCGCTAGACGGCTTTTTGAGCGTCGATGCTAACGGTTACCTGCCCGCGGCCGCACGGGACAAGTTCCGGGAAACCATGACGAATTTGAGAACTACACCAGCCAATTATGCGGTGTCGCGGCTTGTCGAGAACGACTGGCTCAGCATCGGGTCAACCTTGGCCTCTGCCGCTGCCCCGCCGTTGGCTGATACGATCCTCGGGCCGGCCAGCGCCGCGCTGCTTGCCTGGAACATCGTCTCAGGGTTGGTGCCGTTCTACAGCAACGGGTTGTCAGCGGCCGACAGTTTCGAGCTGTCGGTGTATGCGACGCTGTTCCAAACCGACGCCCTGTCGGTTGTTCGATCGGCATACCAGGCTGATAAACAAGCCTGGCAATCCCCGGTGGGACTCACGTCCGACAGCTTGCGAAGCCTTACCACCAACGCCTACACCTACCTGAAAACCTGCTACATCACTCGCCAAGCCGCGATCGTTGTGTTGGAATCCATGCTGCCAAACAACCCAAGCACCTACCCGCAGCTCACCGCCAAGAACGCCACAATCGCCGATGAGATGGCTCAGCTCAAAGTCATCGCCAGCGGGTCTGCCACCGACGAAACCATGCTCGGGTTCCTCCCCGACATGAACACCCAATACCTCACCACCTACGACGACACCAAACTAGTCACCTACCTGCAGGACCCACCAACACCGAGTCCTTCAGCGGACTGCCCAGCCGACCTGGTTCTACCCGACGGCGTTGACCCCGCGCTGGTATGCGCGAAAACAGTAACCAGCACAACCGTCCTACCAGGATTCACGGCGCCACTCCTCGACCCAACCTTCACTTACTTCGGGTTCAAAGACCCAACTGACAACCTCGCGTGCGCCTGGTATGACCGCGAAACCCTCGGAACCGTCACATGCAGGTCTAATATCGGCGTAGCAATCCCTCCCGATCCAAGATGGTCCGATCCTGACCACCCCAGTAACTACATGTTCGTCGACGACACGGGGTCCGGCGCAGGATTCAACGGCGGCGTCACTTACACGAGCGCTATTTTCAAAGTCGTCGATGCCCCAGAGTTGGCATATGGACAAACCGTGCTTAGTACGGATTATGCCGTGTCAAGCGGTACCCCCTCAGCATCGAAGCACCCCGTAGCCTGTCACTCAGCAGAAGACGGAATCACCTGTTGGGATACGGTGACTCATTATGGCATGAAGATCTCGCAAAGCGAGGCTGTCTATTGGCCAGTGCCTCCAAACAGTTCCAATACTGCATCTCCCAGCACGGATACGACAATTGCCCACTGCCCGAGCAACATCGTCTTGCCAGACGATGTAGATTCGGCAATGGTGTGTGCTAGCACTGTAACTAGCACCCTCGTTCTACCAAGCTTCACCTTGCCTGCCGCCTACGGAGATGGCGATCCCTTGACCAATAGTTGGGGCGTATTCACGTCCCCCACAGGTAACCTGGCATGCTCCTGGTTCGAGTACTCGACGGTCCGCTGTAAAGCCCATACTCTTGACGTGCCCTACCCCGACGACCCGCGCAATGACGAAGCAACCCAAGCCCTGACTTGCCCGGATGGAATGTGGGTAGGCGATACGGGAGCAGGTGCCGCATGTTCGAGCGCCGTGACGCCAGTTGACTTGGCCTTCGACGCCATCAATGGCACTGCGAAACCTCCAGTCCTGGAATATGGTCAAACCGTTCTCAGCACCGACATTACCTGGCCCTGGGAAACGTCGGAGCACCTCTCCCCACCCACTGACCCGGTTGCTTGTCATTCGGCTGAAGACGGAATCACCTGCTGGAACACGGTAACCCACGCTGGCATGAAGATCTCGCGAAGCGAGGCCGTCTATTGGCCAGCGTTTTTAGCCAGTTCCAGCACTGCATCTCCTAGTACGGATACGACGATTGCCTACCAAGCGTACGACATCGGCATGACCTGGGACGACGCCAAAGCGTACTGCGAAGCCCGTGGGCAGCACCTAGCGACCATCACTTCTGCGGCCGATCAAGCTGCGGCCGCGCAGGTTGTCGAGAAAGGGACGATGGAATCCTACTGGCTTGGCGCGGAGGAAGTGAACGGTACGTGGTCGTGGATCACTGGTCAAGACTTCGGCTATACGAACTGGGATGCCAGCGAACCCAATGGAAGCGGCGACCGACTTCAAATGTACCGATCCATACACGGAAGCCCTGTTGCCAACGGGTGGGACGACACCTTCGCCGATGGCGATCACGGATACGGCCTGCAATACCAACAAATCGGCACGCTGTGTGAGTCCTAAGTGGGGCTCCAACACTCCGCCTACTTGCCCAGACAGCAATCTCCTGCGTCACTGGTCTGACTGAGCGGCACCGAACTTCGCGCGGTTCGCCAAGCAAAACGACATGGTGCCGACTAGACGCGTACTTTCGGCAAGGGAAAGAAGTACGCCTTGAGCGCAATGCTCTCTCCGCTAGATCGTTGGCTGATCGCGACCCCTTCTGCGAACAGGCCGAGTTGGCTCAGTTGCAACGCAGCCGCATTCAGGCTGCCAATATCCAGGGGTCCGCCCAGGGCGCTCATGAGCGCGCACTGGGCAGAAAAGATGATGGCGGGCGGGTGATCCCTACGTCTGACGCGAAAGTAAAGTTTGCACTCTTGATCGTTGGCGGAGTGGTTTATGCCTAGCAGAAACGGATAGTAGTTGTAATCGGAAAGGATCTCGCCAATCTGGGTAACTCGGCATCGGGCCGTGTCGGAGAGCCCAAATTCATTGAGGATTTCGTGCAGAGAATCGCTCAACGACTGGAAGGTCAGCTTTTCGCCCTCACGGTTTTGCCAGTGTGTGAATCGCTCCAAACTGAAGTGAGTCTTCAGCACGATCGGTGTGCCGTCTTCTCGAACTTCAACAGCCAGTCGGAGTAGCGGGGAACGGCCGGGGGACAGCTTTTTCGATAAGCCGGTTTCAAGATCGCACATCCAGGATTCTTGATCACTAAACCCGAAGGCGCGGAGGAGCGTGTCGGTCGCAGTACGGTGCTTCTCAAAAGGAATGTTAGGTTTGATTGAGAAGTACCACTTGCATCTCGGTTCGGGGCCCACCATCTGTTTCGATATCTCATGCAACCGAACTATCTCGTCAAGACCGCTGACGGTGAGCACACGGCGGATGTCGCTGCCGACACTGTCAGTCCAGTCAATGCACCCACCGCGACGAGACTCTGCGAAGCGATAGAGCCGACTCTCCGATATGCGGCCATTTTCCACTGTGAGACCGAAGCACTCGAAACTATCGTCACCGAATTGGCCGTATCGCTGTATCGCGGTTCCGGCCAGCTCGCTGAACTTCATAATACCGAAGTCGTTTATTTGGTGAATTGCAACCCCGACAGCAGTACGTTCAGTGTGCCGTCTGCCGCATCATCGGTCTGAACTAACTTGAACTCAAGCCAATCCACCTTGGTGAGGTCGATCTTGAGATCGAATGGCGCGGTCGTTCTGCTCAGTGTACTGCTCGTGTACAGAATCTTCTTGTCGCCGTAGACGGTAAGAACCGCGCTTGTGGTATCACTAGTGTTAGCTACTGCCACAGTTCCCGTCAGCTCTGTGTACCCCTTGCTCAGGTAATAGTCGGCGTAACCGCTGAAGCCAGAACCCCAGCTATCGGCTCTTGCGGAGATCTCGAATAGGTTGTCTGGACTGAAATTTGCGCCCGTCACATCCGTCGTAACCGTCAGATCTGTAATCTGCGTGTAGTTGTCCGACTCTGATAGCGTGAGCTCCGCAAGTGGTATCGGACGTTCTGCCTGCAGTTTCGACAACTCCGCACTGAGGCTGGCATCTGGAACAATCGCTATCGCCGCCTCTACAGCGTCGATTGCGGATCCGTAGTCCTGCTGAGATCGGTACGTTTCTGCTTCGTCAAGCGTTTTCGAAATAAAAGGGCCTTTGTACTCGTCCAACTTGTCCTGCAGCGCTTGGCCCTCATTCTGCTTTGCGACAGGTCCTACGATGGCTAAAGCAGAGTTAAGTTTGGCCATTGCGCCTTTGTAGTCCCCGGCGGACGCAAGCTGACTCGAGTCGGCCAGCGCCTGGCTCACGCAGCCATCGACCGCTTGCTTCAGGGAGTCCACCGCAGATTGGTAGTTCGGGTCGTCGGGCACCACAGCCGGAAGGTAGTGAATTGCTCCGGAGTAGTCCTGCTGCGACAAGGCATCCATGCCCTGCGTGTACGACTCGTGCGACTGGTTCATAGTATCTATGTAACTCGTGACGTCGGCCAGATGACTCTGGACGCCTGAGAAGCCGAATCGTCCGATTTCTCCCAGCGCCACCTGGGCATCGTCGTAGGAGATCTTGCCGTTAGTGAAGTCCTTCTTGAGCGCGTCAAGCTGCTCGTTCAGAGCGTTGGTGAGCTTGTTAGTGAACGCGGACTGGTCCTCCGCCTTCGCGTACATATCGTACGCTTGGTCGTATTTGTCTTCGCTGATATACCGCGAAGCTTGATTCACTGGGGAGTTCCACGCGGTGTAGCCGATCACACCTCCAGTGATAACGCCGAGTGACACTACTCCCGATACCGCCCCCACCACGACCCTGGATTTCCGCTTTGGGTTTGCCTCGGGGCGCGGCTTTTTCGCTTTCGGATGGTGGTACGGATTCGCTGGTGCTGGCTCGGCCTCGTCGCCGACGGGCGCTGGCGGTCCCGGATCGGCGGGCGCGGAGAGCGCTGGCGCAGACGCTGGCGCGCCGCAGGTCGGACAAAACGCATCGTCCGGCTGCATCGGTGCCCCGCAGTTATGGCATGGCATGATTCTTCCCTTTCACCTGTCCGCTGTTTACTCGCCGGATGCTGGGTCACCCAGTACTTTCCACGCACGGCCTACCTTCACGCAATACACGTCAAGCTCGAATGAGTCGGAACCGTCGCTCCCAGAGATTTCAAAGTTGGTATGTACCTTGGTCATGGCTTTGATCGACCCAAAGTCAAACAACGTGTCCGGATCGACACCATAACCCCCAAGTTCGGAGCGCATGTCGCTAATAGCGCTATATATTTGCGGCTGAGATAGGACTGTGGTTCCAAGAACAACGAATGTGGCCGTAACGTCCGTGCCGTACTGACTAGTCCAATTTTCCTGGGCAGAATCCTTCAGGGGTCCCTCGAAGATATTCTTGAGATTCGCCGTGCCGTACTTGTCCATGAGGGTTTCGGTCAGGTTTTCATCAAACCCAAGATTCGAGGCCAACTCGGCTTCCAGCAATACATCCAAACTAATTGCACTATACGTATTAATTGTGTCGTAGTCATACGCAAATTCGGCGTTCAGGTACTTTTGGGCGACCGTCTCAGGTTTCTCCGTTCTGGTGGTGAGTCCAATCACCAGCCCCAGCACCACCGCGAAAGCCACGACGCAGGCAATCACGCCGATCGTCTTGTGCGTCGATGTTCTACCGGGCGGCGAGCCTGCCGGCTGTCCGACGATGGGCGCAGACGGCATCTGCGACGATGTAGCGATAGGCGTTCCGCAGGAACCACAAAATGCGTCCCCGTTGTCGATTTGTTTGCCACACTTTCCGCAAAACATTATACGATACCTCCAATTCTCGTGCCGCACTTTGGGCAGAACGTGGCGGATGCCAATACCTCTCTATGGCATCCGGGGCACATCGTTACTGCTGGTTCGCTGTCCGTCGACGACGTCTGAGCAGAGTTGGCCGACACCTCTGGCATCGGCGGCACGTCTGGCGTCGGCGGTACCTCTGGCGCCTGCGGCGCCGGTTCGGCTACTGTCGGCTCAGGCTCCGCAACGAGTCTTTCGACGCGAGTTCCGCAATGAGTGCAAAATTCCTTACCACTGGGCACTATCGCACCGCACTGTCCACATGCCAGTCCATCGGCGGTAGCGGAGACTGCGACGGGAGCACCGGCGGTAGTACCACTGATCAGGTTGCCTTGCTCCGCTAAGAAAACAATTCTGGCCCTGGAGTTGTTCACCTCGGAGAAGATCCCGGCGAACGACGGGGTGGGGTTACCCTGGCAGGACTCGTAGTACGCCTGCCCAATCTGCTGGAACAGGCCGCTGAGCCGTTTCTGCTCATCCGCGATCTGCCCGTTGCGCCGCACGGTGTCAGCTGCGTCCTTGGTCTTCTGCGCCACGCTTTGGCTGGTATCGGCGATCCGTTTCCCAAGTTGCTCGAAGAATGCCATCATTTCCTCCGTTGTTTGCCAAAACGCCCCAACGGTGGGGCTAGCGCGATGTGCCGAATCACTGCGTTCCCTTCATTGGCGGCCAAGCGCCATGCGGGGCCTGCCATCGATCGGACATGAATAGTGGTTTCCGCTCGTACGAGGATCGATGCGGTTACAAAACTACTCCGATATCGGAGCATATCCCCGCGAGGTAAGCGAGTCAAATTGGCGATTATCCTCACACTTGCTGGCTCTTCTAGCCGAGTTGCGCCATCAATCGCTCACCTGTTCGGGCGAGCTGAACCGGCAAGGATCTGGTGGCTCCAAACCGGCCAACGCCAGGGTCCCAGCAACGTTGTCAGCAAGCGCCGACACCACGCCGACGGGCTTCTGACAGCCTTACCCGAGCATGAAGCGCTGGATGGCGATGACGGCGGCCCCACGGGCCCAGTCGCTCAGCCCGGCCGGCTCGACGATGTAGTCGACCTCGTCGGCCAGGGGCTCGCGATCGGCCCGTACGCCCTCGGCGACCTCGCGGGCGCCCAACTCCGCCAGCCGTACCGCCTCCCCGGTCACGATGATCCGGGCCGGCATGGCGATGTTGGCCACCGTTGCCACCAACTTGCCCAGGGCTCGCCCCGACGCCGCCACCACGGCGCGGGCTGCCGGGTCGCCGTCCAGGGCCAGGTCCAGCCCCTCGTCGAAACCGACCGGACGGCCGAGGGCGGCGGACATGGCGCTGGCGACGCCCGAGTCCGTCAGCATGGCGGCGGCACACCCGCGGTGCCCCTGCGTACACAGCGGGCCCAGCGGGTCCAGGGGCATGTGACCGATCAGGCCCACGCCGTAGTCGGGCGATTGGACCAGGCGGCCGTGGCTGACCAAGCCGTAGCCGACGCCGACGCCGAGGGTGATCACGGCGAACGAACCCAGGCCATGCCCGGCCCCGAACCAGTGCTCGGCCTCGGTCAAGCCGGCCACGTCGTTGGTCACGATGGCAGGTACGCCCAGGCGGTCGGCGACCAGGGATCCCAGAGGTACGTCCTGCCAGCCCAGAAAGGGTGCGCGTTGGACCAGGTTGTCCCCCGCCACACCGCCACCCAGGCCGATGCCGATGGCCGCCGGCTCGACGCCGTCGGACAGCGGGCGTACGAGCGCGGCAATGGTATCGACCACCGTGGCGACATCCTTGCCCGGCAACGCTACCTCGGAAGACCGCAGGACCTGGGCCGCGACGTCGACCAAGACCCCGCCTACCGCGTCGCCGCTCAGTTTGAGCCCGATGAAGCGGTGGGTGTCGGTGGCGAAGGACAGGGGTTTGGAGGGCCGGCCGAGTTTGCCGGCCGGCAGGCCATCGGACGCTTCGGCCTCGATCACCAACCCCGCCTTGAGCAGGGGCGCCACCAGGCGCGTCACCGTACCCGGCGCAAGATCGTGGCGACGTGCCAGATCGGCGCGGGAGATCGGGCCGTCGAGCAGAATGTCGATGGCAAGATCGCGTGTCACGTCGTCGAAGAACAACCGTCCATCCGGACGGCCGGTCGGGGTAGTGTTCTGGATCATGGTGAGTATCTTATCGAACTACATCCAATAGTCCGTATCAGTGTTGTACTAAATGTTACAGAATCGTTATATTGTTCATGATTGACAGTTACTTTGTTGTTAAATAGAATAAAAGCGCTTGACGGTGCTGCCTCTGAAGTACCGTCGAAGCGCACCACATCGCCGACATCGGCCCTTACCTTGGAGAAGCCATGAAACGACATTCCCTTATCCTCATCGCCAGCGCGGCACTGGCGACCGGCCTCTTAGCGGCCTGCTCACCCGGCGGTACCACGGGCACCGGCACCCAGCCGCCCGGATCGCCCGCTCCGGTCACCATCACGTTCTGGGACGCCTACTCCGAGGGCGGCCAAGAGGTCAATACCCTGGAGAAGACGATCATTCCGGCCTTCGAAGCCGCTAATCCGAACATCACCGTCCAAGACGTCACGGTCCCCTACGACGACCTCCATCAGAAGCTCATCACCGGTACGGCCGGCGGGCAGTTGCCCGACCTGGTCCGTTCGGACATCATCTGGGTTCCGGAGCTGGCCAATCTGGGCGTCCTGGCGCCACTCGACACCACCATGTCCAATTTCCAGGATCTGTCGTCGCAGGTCTTCCCGGGCACGTTGTCCACCAACAAGTGGAAGGACCACTACTACGGGTTGCCGCTGGACACCAACACCTTGGCGCTGCTCTACTCGCCGAAGAACTTCAGTTCTTGGGGGCTGACCGTACCCACGACGTGGGATGAGCTCAAGGCCGACGCCCCGGCGCTGAAGGCCAAGGGCGTTTACGCGTACTCCGACACCGGGTTGTCCGGCTGGAACATCCTGCCGGTCATCTGGTCGTTCGGCGGTTCGATCACGGACAGCAACGTCACCAAGGCCACCGGGTACCTCAACTCGCCGCAGACGGTGGCCGCCATCCAGTACCTGTACGACATGTACCAGGCCGGTTACATCCCGAAAAACCTGACGACCGCCAACGATGACAACTCTCCGGGGTTCGCCACCGGGCAGTTCGCCACCATCCCCGGCGGCCCGTGGATGTTCTCCATCCTCAATGGCCAGTACCCCAACTTCGATCTGACCGCCACGGCGATGCCGAGCGGGCCCGGCGGATCGGTCTCCGTGGTCGGCGGCGAGGATGTCGTGATGACCGCCTCCAGCCAACACAAGGACGCGGCCGCCAAGTTCATCACCTATCTGCTCTCCACTGATTCCCAGATGGCCATGGCCCAGGTCGGCCAGATGCCTGTCTTGTCCAGTCTGAGCAGCCAGATGGCCCAACTGCAGCCCTACTACGCGACCTTCGTCCAGCAACTGACCACCGCCCAGGCCCGGCCCGCGACGCCGGCCTGGAACGAGATCGACACCGCCTTGTCGACCACCTTGCAGAATCTGTTCATCAAGGGCGGCAATGTCCAGCAGACGATGGACACTCTTGCCGGCCAGGTCGATCAGTTGTTGGCAAAGTACACCTCGTAGAAAGTCCCGGCCATGTCAACTGCCGCGGCTGACCCGGCACAACCAATCGGCGGGCGAAGGCGCAAAGCCCTCGCCCGCCGGGCCGGACCGGCGTACCTCTTCCTGCTCCCCGGTTTCGCGGTCTTCACAGTCGTGATGCTCTATCCCACTGTCCAGGCTTTCATCGTCTCCCTCCAGCAGTGGTCGCCGGTGGCCGGTATCCACAGCCCCTTCGTGGGCTTGGCCAACTACGTTCAGGCCATTCACGATCCGATCGTCTGGCGGGCGCTGGCCAACAGCGGCGTGTACATGCTGGTCACGGTGATCGGCCAGATGGTACTCGGCCTGATCTGCGCGATGGCCCTCGACTCCTCGTTCAAGGGACGTACGGCTTTCCGGTTGATGATCTACGTCCCCGTCATCACCAGTTGGGTCGTCGTCTCCGTGTTGTTCAACTACCTGTTTCAAGGTGACACCGGCCTGGTCAACTCCACGCTGGGCCTGGTCGGTGTGTCACCGATCGGATGGACGAGCGCCCGCTGGCCCGCCATGGTCGTCATTTGCAGCCTGGGCGTTTGGAAAGGGGTGGGCTGGTCGATGCTGATCTTCCTGGCCGCTCTCCAGGCCGTCCCGGCCGAACTCAACGAGGCCGCCGAGGTCGACGGCGCCGGCGTACTCGCCCGGGTCTGGCACATCACCTTGCCGGCGATCCGCCGGACCATCTTCTTCATCTCCACCATGCTGGTGATCGGGGGATTCAACGTTTTCATCTCGGTGGCGCTCATCACCAACGGCGGTCCCGCCAACCTCACACAGGTGCCCCTGTTGTACCTCTGGCAACAGGCCTTCAAATTCCTTGACTTCGGGTACGGGTCGGCAATCGCGTTCATGCTGACCGCCATCGTCTTCATCGTGTCGGTGGCCCAGTTCACGCTCGGTGAGCGCGACACCGAAGGAGCGGTGGCATGAGCAGTCACCGTACCTCCCAACGCGCCGCCCTCACCGTACGGTACCTGGTTCTTGCCATCGGTTCCTTCATCTCCCTGGCGCCGTTGGCGTACATGGTCCTGGTGGCGCTGACGGCCAACTCGTACCTGCTGAGCGATCCCCTGTCGATCATCGCCGGGCCCAAGAGCCTGACCAACTTCGTGCAGGTGTGGAGCCGCAGCAACCTGGCCGTCAACTTCGCCAACTCGTTGCTGATCGCCGTCTGTACCTCCGCGTTGGTCGTATTCCTGGCCTCGATGATGGCGTACGCGCTGGCCAGGTTCGAATTTCCCGGTAAGAAGGTCTTTTTCGCCCTGATCCTCATCGAGTTGATGATCCCCTCGATCATGTTGATCATCCCGCAGTTCATCGTCACAAAGGACCTCGGCCTGCTGGACAGCCGGGGCGGACTGCTGCTGATTTACGTCGGCACCCAACTGGCCTTCATCACCTTCCTCCTGCGCGGCTTCTTCGCGGGCATCCCGCACGAACTGGACGAGGCGATGATCGTCGACGGCGCCGGAGCGTGGACCCGGTTCTTCCGTCTGGCGCTGCCGATGGCCCGCCCGGCGCTGGCCACCGCCGCCGTCTTCACCTTCCTCGGCGCCTGGGATGAGTACGTCTGGGCCGTCACCATCATCAACACCCCATCGCTGATGACGCTGCCGATGGCGATCCACCTGCTGAGCGGCGAAAACACCACCAACTGGGGCCTGATCCTGGCGGCGTCCACGATCGCGATCATCCCATCGCTCATCATCTTCCTCATTTTCCAGCGTCAGTTGGTTGGCGGCATCACGGCAGGAGCTCTGAAAGCATGACCGATCCGAACCTTCCCGAGGTGGTCCCGACCAGGGCGGCGTACATGCGCGATACCCCGGTGGCCATCGATGCCGCAGGTGCGCCGCCCGGTTCCCGGCTCGTCGTCACCCACCTCGCTTCGACCGTCTCAGCCGTTGACGGGCTTTCGGTGGGGACTGCCCACCGGGTCGGCCTGGGTACTTTCCCGCCCGGCGGGTACGGCGTGGACCTGGTCAGTGCGACCGGCGAGCGCCTGGCCAGCACCGCCTTCGACGTCTGGGCGCGGCCCTTCGAGCGCCCGCGGTACGGCTTCACCGCCCACCACGATGGGATCGACCCCCAGGCCATCGCCCGCCACTTCCGCCGCCTCCACCTGACGGCGGCCCAGTTCTACGACTGGGCCTGGCGGTACACCGACCTGGTCGGCCCGGAGCAGTACGCCGACACCCTGGGCAACCCCGTGTCGCTGCCCGCGGTACGGTCGGTCGTCGCGGCTCTGCACGAGGCAGGCGCGTCAGCGCTGGGGTACGTCGCGCTGTACGGCGTGCCGATGAGCGAATGGGACCGGTGGGCCCCGCTGGGTTTGTACCGGGCCGACGGCACG
>Ga0123354_10012473_pt1 | contig 13176 bp, 9 predicted proteins | sample TergutLab28metaG_2_FD_97872 | JGI IMG/M metagenome (GOLD analysis project Ga0123354, IMG submission 97872) | Labiotermes labralis P4 segment gut microbial communities from Petit-Saut dam, French Guiana - Lab288 P4 | ecosystem: Host-associated > Arthropoda: Insects > Digestive system > Gut ...
AACTAAATTTGGGTCTTTCACTTTTTTGTATATGTTGCCAATAAATGTTCGCCGAGCCATGTGGCTGCTTGCGATTTCATACAGAGGCTTTTTATCCTCCTCGTTGGTCAGCGGGTCAAGAATGGTTACTATCCGGTTTATCTCTGCCAATTTAAAAGCTTTCTTTATTGCGTCGTTATACTTCTGCTCTGAAATGAACGGGAACAACTGTTTGCCTTCGCAATCCTTGTATTTTTCCAATATCGCTTTTGCCTTGCCATTCAACGGAACACGAACCGTTACAGGATTACCTTCTTTCGTTTTTCGCGGAATGTATTCGATTGCCCCATTGACAACACTGCTTTTGGTCATCCGATACAAATCACCAATTCGGCAACCGATAAGACTTTGAAAAACAAAAATATCTCGTTGAATTTCCAATTGCGGATGGTCTGACAAATCCTTTTCAAATAGTTTATCGCGTTCCTGAAGCGTGATATAAACAGGCGTTCCGTAAGTACATTCGTCAATACGGAATTGGTCGAATGGTCTGTTAATAGTCTTTTTCTTTTCGTAGCACCAAAGGAAAAAGGTTCGGATACGGCAAAAACAATCAATGAGCGTATTTTTCCCTCTGGGTTGTGGTGTACGCTTTTCCGGTATCTGCTCATAAATTTCCTGATATTTTTCAAAATATAGATGCTCATTTTCAAAAAAGTCCCACATATCGTGCAATGTATCGGCGGTAACGGTGTCGATGTCCAATGTAAAAGTCTTTTGTCCGCGCTTGGTTGCTCTTACGAATAGCTCATAACGCATCATTGCGCGGCAAATCACACGAAAATTTTTCTTCCGAACCTCTGATAATTTGTGTTTTAGCAAAAACTCGTCCAATAATTGTTGAAAAGCAGGTTTTGCCTCAACTTTTTCCGGAACAAAGTATTTTTTAGGATTGTAATACATATCCACAGCGGTTTTTAGCCAGTCTTTGGATACATTTTCTTTTTCAACGAGCCGGTACTCTTTTTCAATATAGGATTTCAAATTGCGAACTCCATTGTTAATTTCGTCACGGAGTTCATCGGAGCAAACAACCTTACTTTTAACCTGCTCATCATTGTCATCCCACAAGTTCGGATTAATTGAAAGCTCCGTTGGCGTTACTGAATCAAAATTCCTACCATCTCTTAATCGCACGTAAATAGTTGCCTTAGAATCTATATCGTGTCGTTTTGCCTCTTTCTTAACGATAAATGTTACTTTCATAAAACTGTACTTTAAAATGCTGCTACAAAGGTAGAAAATTTTCCCCACATTTTCCCCACACATGTCAAAAATAATTCAATTTGATTAAATCCAATTAAAAGAAAATGTGATATTATATATTTAATATACAATTAATTAAATACAATATTAATAATGTTTCAATTAGTTATATTTGGGCTATTTTTTAATATCTCACCCCCGTCTCTGGGTACTTTGCAAAACGCTTTAATTTGTTGATAATAAACAGTTAAAGCATTTTTGATTTTTGGCGATTTTTGGATTTTGTCCGCATTTTGTCCGCAAAATGAAAATGGTTTTAAAATTGAGGTGTTTTATTTTGTGTTTATTACTTTTCATATCCCATAATACAATTCTTTATTACCTCTTTTCTATTTGCATTTACCCGGTCGCTTCCATTTCCCTAATGATTTTCATCGTTCCCACGCTGACTGTGCAAACTCGTTTCAATAAATCAATCACTTGTTCTTTGTAATCGACAAAACGGTAGGTATTGAATTTTTCTGCAATTGTGGGGTCTTTGGGTCTCTTTTCCTGATATTGGTCGAGAATCCATTCCAATGCGCTGCGGTTACCGAGTTTGTAACTCCACGTTTCCGATGGAACGCCATGCAATTTCGTTTGTTCGTCTAAAATGATAATGCCAGCTTCTTTATTTGCTTTCAGTTTGGATTTGGGTATAACGCCTTTGCGTATCTCTGAATTGATAATTTGTAATGGATAAGGTTCTACTGTTTCGTAGTTTAAGTGTAAATCCATTAATCGTTCACCCCACCTTACCCATTTGTGAAAATCATCATAAAATGGAATGCGTGGAAATTCGCGTTTCAGATTCAATTCATATTTTTTTCGATATGCAGGATTATGTAGCACAGCATAAACGTAGTGGAAAATATCCTGTTTGGTGATTGTATCATCATTGTATTGTTCGACAAACTGTTGTAACCCCCAATCTGTTATGTTATCAATACGGTTTCCTTTTTTGTCGTAACGGTAGAGAGGAAGGCATTGAGTTCCACCATTTCCCTTTTTCAACAAACAATAATCAAATATTTTATCAGATATCAACGTTGCAAGTTCATTACTTGAATCGACACATAAAAAATTAATCGAAATATTTGGACATTCATTTCTAAATCCAAATATGTTTTCATTTTGGTATATCCTATGCGTATAAATTCTATCAAAATAAAATGATTTTTTGACAAATGGTCTATAATTTGAATGGATGATATTTTCATCATTAAAAGACAAAGTATGTTCTTTTGATAAATGATTCTCTAATTCTTCCGTCCATTTAATTGTTCTGTCAACAAAATCATTCAAATGGGTATCTTTTTTTGACTTTTTCCATCTAAGAATTTCATTGTTGTAAAAACCAATTAAATATTTAGCTCTCTCTTTTAATGATTTTTTTGAAAAATCATAACTCCATTCATCGCGAGCCGTTACAACACCTAAAGAATACAATTCGAACAATGTCTCATTTCCTCGTCCTAACTTTGCATTTTTACTGCACAACGATATCAAACTCTCAAAATCATTTTCAGCAATATTAATCCAATTATTATTTTTATCAGGGCGGATAATTTCAAAAGGAATACTTTTTAGCGGATTTTCGGTGAGCCATTGCAACTTTTCTTCCTTGCGTAAAAAATCGTCTAATGCAACGTAATGTATTTTACACTTTTCATTGTCTCGATTTTTTTTCTTTATCAGGAACATAATTGCTACGCCTGTTTGTATGCCAAATACATTGTGCGTAGTCCCAGCGATTTTTGGATTTGCCCGTACATCGCTCAATGTGTCAATAATGTAGGCAACTTCAAATTCTTTTTGAACAGTTTTACGAAAACCATCAAATGTACGGCTATCAATAAAGCTACGATTTGTAACAAACGCAATAATACCGTTACAAGCTAAACGGTCGAATGCCCACCGGTAAAACCTTGCATACATATCATATACTTTGGTTTTCTGTGCCGTACTGTCTTTGATAAAAGTATCCTTTATCCGTTTGTCTATTTCTGGATATTCTCGGTTTTTGTTGTTGTCGTTTTCGTTTGCCTGATTGGCATTGTAGGGCGGATTGCCAATAATAACGGCTATCTTTTTCTCGTTCTGCTTTTGGATTCGCTTACTGTTTTCTTCCGAAAAGAAATCAAGTAAGGCTTGTTTTCCTTTATAATTAAAGCCCATGTTGTCGAGCGTATCCACAAAACACAGATTTTCAAATTCTACATAACGACCCATTTTTTGAGCATAAGTAAATTCAATATTAAGATTGCTGATGTAATAAGGCAGAATGGCAACTTCGTTGGCGTGTATTTCGTTGCGGTACTTGTACTCCAATTTTTCTTTTCGGATATGGTCAATCAAGTCGCAGACGAAAGTGCCTGTTCCGGTTGCAGGGTCGAGAATTTCCACATTCGGGTCTTCAAGGTACTTGTCGAAATGTTTATGTAGCAAATAATCGGCGCTTTCAATCATAAAACGCACAATCTCGTTGGGTGTATAAACTACTCCGAGACGGTCGGCGGCTTTGGGATTATAACTTTTGTAAAACGTTTCGTAAACGACTTTCAAAAACTTTTGCTTTTCGTGGTGGTCTGCAATACCTGCTGCCGCGGCATTAATTGCATCATAATAATGCTTAATTCCATACATTGTTTCACGGCGCAAATTACCTGTAAAAAAAGTAGTAATTACATTTTCGAGTTCTCGGGCAATATTGTTTTCACGATGGAATTGGGTTTCGCCGAAAATCGTATTGAAAATATCTTCTGTAAGAATGTGTTGAATTATCATTTCATAAACATCCTCGCGAGTAATGCCCGGATTGATACTGTCCTTACAAAGTTCTAAAAATGAAGTGAATGCTTTTATAAACACAATGTTTGATAATGCCGCTTCAATAATGATTTTCCGAATGGTTTCCGTCACTTTTGGAATATCCTCTTTGAACAATTCAATGGCTTTACGGAAATTCTGTACTTCGGGACGTTCGAAAGAGAAAAACTCCGTCAATAAAAGATGTAAAGCATTCTCATCGCTCATATAACAGCGCAAAACTTCATCGCCATTTTGTATTAGCACGGCAACGCGACTGTCTTCAAACAGAATATTATCGTTTGGATAGCCTTTGTCAAATTTTTTGCGAATTTCTTCATCAATGTCGTCGTCTTCGTCTTTACTTTCCCAATAACCCCAGTCTTGCCGTAAACTATCCTTGAGTGTACCATCGGGCGTAACAGTTTTTCCGCTTGGCGTTTTGATGCTGACTTCGGCAACCATCATTAATCCTCGCTGTCGGGCGTAATCGTTCAATAGATTAAAGAAAGCGCTGCGGATAGCCGTTTCCTTTTTTGTACCACCGAAGTCTTTCAGTTTTTCTACTTCGGCAAGATAGAAGTGGATAGAGTGAGGCATGATTTTATTTTTTGAATACAATTAAACTTTCTCTTAACTTATCAATATTACCACAATATTTTGTTTTTCTTCGATAAATATATCTTAAAACTTCTATTCTTTTTAATTTCCAACCTCTTCTTGTTCCTATTTCTGCTAAAATTAAATCTACAGGAATTTCAACACCTACATAAACAGAATTAGCAACAACTAACCATAATTCTCCATCTTCCTTTGCTCTCGTTAATAAATCAAATAACACTATTTCCATATCTTCAAAGTAACTTTGAATCATTATAGGAATCTGTTTACTCCAAATCGTTTCTGATTCATTTATTTTCTGATATATGGAATGATAAACTTCTCCGAAGGAATTTTGAATAGGCTTCGGAAGTGCTATCTCTACATGAGAACGAATAGTTTTATATCTTAATTCCTTCAATTCTTGCTGAGTTTTTATAAACTTTCCTAAGAATAATTCCGGTCTATAAATGTCCGTATAATCAAATGAATTTAAATATGGTGGAGAAGTAATACATAATTTGTAGCGGTAAGGTAAGGATTTGATAATCTGTCTTGCGTCATTATTAATAATGATAGCTTTTTGCTTAATTATTGTGTTTTCTAAATCTTCTTTATTTCTTGTAAGGCGTTCCTCTAAGGATTTTATGAAAGTGCCTTTGTTGAAATTCCGATTTCGCCAATTACTTCTATATTTTAAACATTTTCCATCCTTTACAGCATTACAATTATCCATAGCTGCTCCAATTAGCGACAATCGAAATATTGTTTGTTTCACATCAGGAAATTTTTTTATAGCCTGCCAGCCACCTTCAAACGAATTTAAAACGTTATTATTAAAAAGCCATTTGTTTTTACCTGATTGTTCCGTAAAAGTGGAAAATGAACTCAAAGAGGAGTCTTTCCCTTTATATGCTTTTGATAAAACTTCATCTAAATCTTTAGAGAACTCTTTGCTTGAAAAGTTTTCTAATTTGGTATTAGACATAAAGGCTACAAATGGATTAACTTCAATTCCTATTGATTTTATATTATTTATTGAGGCAGTTAAAGTAACCGTTCCATTTCCATTAAATGGGTCTAAAATGTAGTCATCCACTCCAATTCCAACTTTTGATATTGCTTCTTCAACCAAATTAGGAGAAAATCCTTCCTTATAACCATACCATCTAAATCTTGGTAAAATATGATAATCAATTGAATTAGAGTAATTTTTTGACAAGTTACTTTTAATTAAAATATTTTCAGTTATCATATTTTACTAGCTTAATTCGTCGGCTATTGCAAATGCAAGATTTTTAATTTTCTCATCTTTAGTCAATTTTGCAATATCCAAATAGTGAATTGCAATTTGCTTTCCATATTTAAGATTATTTACATCATCTTTGATATTTGGAATAAGAAATTTAAAAAAATCCCCCAGTTTAACATACTCATTGAGTAATTCAATTGTCTCCTTTTTAAGAGTAGCTTTAACAGTATTTTTACAGGATTCTAAATTACTTTGGGCAACTTGATTATTATCGTCAACTTTGATTTGACTTAATAGTAATTCTATTTGTTTAGAATAATCCTGCAGACTTGTAATATTTGTTGCAATATTATTCTCTTTCAATTTTGCATTTAATTTTGCAATAAAATTGATTGATTTTTTTCCCTTTGATTCCATATTTATTATGAATTAAGTTTTTCTTTTAGAGATTCAAACTCATCCTTTGTTTTCTCATTTTGAGGTTTTATCTTAATGTGAGGAAGTTTTTTTATAACTCGTTTTAATAGTTCTCTATCGCAATATTTGACTATTTCTCTGCCCAATTGTAATGACTTGTTAACGTTGCTAAGGTCGTTATTTTTATCTATTTCTGTAATTTTATCTCGTAGATTTTTTGAATCTTCATCTGTAAAATAATCAATAAATTCAATACATAATGCGGGCAATTCTGCTTTAGCCGATTCAAAATCAATTTCTTCCATCAGTTCGTGAATATCGCAAATTCGTCTTGCTGCTATGTTGTGATTAATTTTTCTATCAATAATATCAATAAGTGCTTGAACAACAGATGCAAAACCAATCTCTACATCTTTATTATTCTGTTTAATAGAAAATATTGAACTTCTCAAAATCATCATTCCACCAAAACCTGCAATGATAAGGTTTTGAGTTTCAAGAGAGCTAATATTAGAAATACTTTCATTTTGAAAAAATTTGATTAGCCAAAATGCAAAGATAGAAACTATTCCGTTTAAAAAGATGTATAAAAATACATATCCCACCACACTTTCTTCTTCTACCCTCTCTGTTCTTTTCGAACAAAAGAAAATGTATTTCCACTCTTTATATCTTAATAACAGTTCAATAAAACTCGCAAAGAGTCCGAATAGAAAAACTATGCTAATATTAAATAATGCACACCAATTCATAATGACCAATTTTTATTTTGTTTGTTTAAGTGATTTCTGATTAAAGCAACTTCAATATCGTTACTTTGTAAACTGACATTATGTTCTAAATGCCCTCTATATTTCACATCTTGTTGTTTACTGTAAACTGAATTTTCATCTAATTTAGAGCATTTTTCAAATCTAATTTGCCCTATTCTCATGCCAGGATATAATCTAACTGTAGTAGAACCGGCATTATATATTTCCAAAGTAATCGCGCCTTCAAAACCGGGGTCGATAAAGCCGGCTGTCATATGAATCTCTATACCTAATCTTGCAAAACTACTGCGACCCTCTAAGTTTCCACAAATATCATCAGGTAACTTAATATATTCCATAGAATGTCCAAGCAAGAATTGTCCAGGTGTTATAGTAATACCTTCCAAAAAATCCAAATCTATTCTATGAGAAGATTTTCTAAATGACTCTGCACTATTAGGGTTAGTAGAATCTATTATTCCGTATTGATTGGGATAAAAAACTTGAAAACTTGTACCTAATCTTACATCCACTGAAGTTGTTCCTATTTGTTTACACTTTTTATTATAAACTTCTTGATCCATATACATTAGAGGAATAATTTTAAGTTTATCTTGGAATATTAAGGATTTAATTTCCTTATCCACTAAAACCCCTCTAATATTATCTAAATCATGGTTGTCTTGTGAAGGCTTGAATAGGTCAATATTTTCGTTTCTTTCTTTTTCATCATTAAGCAAATCAAACCATTCAGATACTTGAATAGATTTCAAAACTGCTTGGTCATGTCGAACAATTATTTTTTTGATTTCACTATAAACACTTTCTATTTTGTTTTTTATATCGTTTCGTTTTAATATGGTTATTTCTTTTAATGTACTAACAATTAAACCAATATTTGGTGTTTCCAAATCAAATGACAATTTTGCCAACCAACTTGCTAAGAAAATTTCTTGCACATAGGTAGGAATTTCCTTGTACGTTCCCTCTGAAAGTCCTGTTTTAATACTCGGTATAGGTAATCCTTGTTTTAAGCATTCGGTCAAATAGGAAATTATTTCAGGTTGGATAGTAACATACTTTTTTATAATATTAGTTAGATTTTTATTTAGTGTCGGATTGTCTTTTATGTTCGCTATATTTCCCTTTGTCAGAAAAATAAAATCAAGAAAAAATTCATTGAAACTATTAAAAATATCATTCAATACGGGGCAATTGTCAAAACTAAAATCTGAGTTTTCTTGTAAATCTTCTATCACGGCATTGCAATCCTCAATATAAGGGGAAAGAAGGTCTTTATATAATTTCGGAAAACGATGATTAATAATTGATTCAATTAATGACAATCTTAATTGATGAGGTGGATGAGATGTAATATCTATGTTTTTATAACTATTTAAAAATACGATGAGTTGTGAAAAGTAAAATGAAGGACCCATTAATATACAAGCGAATAAATCACAAAAGCATTCAGTCAACCAACCGTGCAAATTGGGTATGACTTGTGTATCCTTTCCATTTTCATCTGTTTGTGTATAAAAATTCTCAGTTCTTAATTTAATGCCATTCACAAAACATCTATTAAAAAGTTGTTCTTTGCTGGCAACACCAGCAAAAGATAGAAAATTTTCTTCAATATTGTTAGATTTAAATTTAATAATCTTATCCTTAATTAAAGAATGGCACATTTCATGTATGAGAGAAGGCCATCGAAAAGTATTTGAAGCATCTATTCTCGGAATGGTAATATACAACTTATTATTGCTGTTAATATCCTCCTTTAAGTGCCTATCTGAAGTTAAATTCATTTTTCGTTGAAAATTTTCTTCATAACTGTGTAAATAATTAGTTTGCGTAGTTTCTCCCACTTCTTCATTCAAAGCAATAGAAATATCACGTTTGTTTTTCGTATTCAATTTTACAATTTGTGTCTTTATTACTCTCTCAAATCGAGTTAATTCAACTGGTTCTTTTGGTCTAGGAAGTATTGATAAGTATTCAGTATGCAGTTCATTTATAAGTTCTTGTGAAATCTTTAGGTAGTCTTGAAGACTTTCGGAATCTTTATTTAGTAAAAGATTAGAAAGTAATTGATACAAATTTTTTTTATACCTGTTTATCAATGATTTTTTATTTTCATTATCACGATAAAACTGTTCCTCTATTTCTTCTAAATGAACAACAAATCGAACAATTCGTTCAATAATCTCATAGAAAAATATAGACCTTATTTTATTCTGCGTATCCATATTTATATTCGGCAACATTGGTAACAACGACATTAAAGGTAATATTATTCTGGTTTAATATTTTATTTATCTGAATCTTGTTATTAGAAAGGTCTTGGTCATTATTAATTTTCTTTTTTATTAAAAAGAAATCTCCTTCAAGTACAAGAAGATTAAGATAAATCCATTCAAAATTAGCAATAGCATTCATTTTTACAGTAAATGCTTTTTGTCCTTCTTGCTTAGATAAATGATTAAGAAAATAATCAATAAATTTGGGTGTTGCAGGATACCCAACTCTACAACCACTGATATCTAATTCAATAATCTTATAATTGGCTAATTTATTTTCTAATTGCATTTTTTCTATTAGTTCTTCAGTAAATCGCGGTTCAGCCAATTTGCGATGATTATAATCTTGAACTAATTTGATAATTATTTTATCGTCCATAAATGTTAAAATTTTAATCGTCCGTAATAATAGAAACCGACTTTATTCCCTGTATTAAATACTTTTTTTCTAAGTTCCTCGTGATTAAAAGATTCCGGGTATAAATAAAGTGATTTTGGTATAAGCATCATACTTTCTGCATCCCAAATAGATAAATCCATATTTAGATTGCACGCACCATCAATAATCATTGTCATACCAATACCCATATTAGGAGGCTTCTTAGAAGTCTTTCCAAGAGTAAAAGCCCATTTATAACAGTCAGTAAAACTTAGATGCTTCCACGCATCGGGCCTCAAATCTTCTTGATGATTTTCTCTCAAAAACGTTCTAATTGTTTTACTAATTCCTTTTCCCATATCCGAACAAGAAAAGAGAAATTCTCCTCTTTTTGTATCAAGATTTTCTATTATATCTATACCAAAGAAAGCATTGCTTTCTGTATGGTCTTGGCTATTTTTTGCTATCTCGGTTAGAACGCTATATAAAATATCAGTTTTTACCTCATAGTTATCTAAAACAGATAGAATATTATCATCTAACCAATTAGAAAATTTATCAACCGATTCACGCACGTTATTGGGATTGTATATTAAATGAAATATGGGGAAAGAAGTTTTTTTAATATTTGCTGTTTTATCTAATATAGAAAATTTTTTAGTATCTCTCTTTATATCAATAATTTCTACCTCTTCAAATAAATCACCTATTGTATTTGAAAAATTTAAATAATTATTAATTATAGATAAAAAACCAGAATCGTGTAAAAAATTTTTAACAGATTCATTTTCCGGGACAATTAATTTAAATGAGTAATGCTTCTTTGCTAATACGGATACCAATTTAGCTAATGTAATTGCTATGATTGACGAATTTATTCGTTGTACTTCTGAAAAATTAAGATTCACTATCCATTTGTTATTCAAATATTTATCTGAATATGGTATAATGGCTTGTGATATATCATCAAGATATGGCCATATCTTGATATAATTCTTTTCTTCATTATATTTTACGTCTTCGTCCACTATCTTTACTATCTAAAATTTATAACATAAAATAAAACTCTTTTACAACCATAACAGTTTATATAAATTATTGATTTACTTAACATTCTGCATAATCCCATTTTATATAATTTTGTCAAAGTTACAAAATTTTTATTTTACAAGTAAATAATATGTGAACCTTTTTTATTTTTAACGTTAACCCAACTTGCAGACTTTAATTCATATCTTCTACGTGATCAATGAATTAAGTTTTTTTCAATTCATTTTGAGCACCACAGATTTTAAAAATCCTATTTTTTTTAACCTGTCAAAGATACGAGAAATAAAAGTTAAAATATGTGAAAATTGAGCACCACAAAGCTCTTTTCAAAAACAACACCCATTTCAAAGTATTGTAGAATGGTGCCTCTGTCGATTTAACAGGGTTTTTAACTAAAATCACCCTTATTTTTAACATATAGCACCAAAACAGCTGCAAGTTGGGTTAAAACCTATTTCACTTTTTTGCTTTTCTCTTGTTCTTTTTCAAATTGTTGCTTTTTATAGATATACTCAGTTAGCTGGTTATACCGTGTCTTCAAGTCATGATAATTATCCATCTGCTTGATATTAATTACCAATAACCAAAATATGGCTACTGACAAGCAAAAGATTACAACCGATGTCCGTAAAAATTCAAATCCGAAAAATGCAATTTTTTGGGGCTGCGGAAACGAAACGTTTTGTGAAACAGGCAAATTTTCAATTTTTTGACCGACTCCATTTATGAATTCGGTCAAAATTTTTGTTTGATTTTCAGTTTGTTGTTTGAGTCTCAATTCAATGTAATTGGCAACAGTTGTAACTTTATCCTTTACAATTGTTTCAATCTCCTCTTTTGAAACAGATTGATTAACCTGCTGATTTTCTTTTGCTTTGTTTTCTGCTTGAATAACATCTACTCCCTTTTTAATATCGGACAATATACCCATTAGTCCGTCATATTGAACTTCTTCCATATTTTTTATTGTTTTAAATTGTTATTATCTTCTTAGTCCTTTGTTTTTTTTCTTTTTTAATCTATGCAATCTTTGAAATTCCGCTTCTTCGGGGTCGTAACTTGAACCCGAAGATGGAAAATCAAACAATCCACCCAAAGCAGAACCAACATTTTCCAAAACAGATGATTGATTTTGAGAATGACCGTGTTCCTGTTGAATTGTGATGTTTTGCACCTTGTCATTTTGCTTCAACCGGTAATCAATCTTGCTGTAACTGAACTGTCTGTCAATCTCCGAACCTTTGAAAGAATAATCGCCTTTGGAAAAAGAAATGCCCTGAACCTCATTCGATTGTCCCTTGTATTTGAATTTCAGTTCAATACTCGATTTTTTCAAAATATCTCTGAACTGATTCCAATTTTTTGCCGATTTTAAAGCCGTCTGTATTGCCTTGTGTATCTCATATTTAGTTTTATCCGGCTCATTCAATCGTTGCATATTCACTTTTTCTTTTCCTGTTCCAAATGTCAATCCGTATTTCTCTTTCAGCGCTTTCGTTACTTTCCCGTTCCTGAAATGGTCGTTCCTGTCCGAAATGGTTTTGCCATCATTATCTACCCTATTGAAAATTATATGGCAATGAGGATGTTCCCTGTCGCTGTGGCGCACGATAATATACTGTGTATTAACAATTCCCATCATTTGCATATATTCCTTTGCCAACTTTACCATAAATTCGTCGGTCAGTTTTCCGGTATCCTCTTTGGAATATGCAAGCGGGATATGTCCGACGCTTTTTGCAAAATTTGTATTCATCAAACTTTGCATATAAAAGCTGTTGATAATCAAATTAGTATCCGCTAAAAGTACGCCTTCGCCATCCAAAAGTTTGGCATTTTCCTTATTCATCACGTATGAAATGCAGCCTTTAAAGCTTTTTCCTTTTATTATTTTTCCAATCATCCGATAATTTTTCTATTATTTCTTTGTGTAAATTCAGTTCTTTTCTAATATCATTTTCAAGAAATGGCATCTGAAATTGGTTCGCCTGATGCGCTAATTGATTCAGATTATTCCCCATGCCGGATAAATTTCGTAACACTTCCATATCTTCTTTTTTCACCGGCTCGACGATTTTACTTTCGAGAATCGCAGAATGAGAATAAGCGCTGACGGTCATTCCGGCAAATTCGGCTCGATGCTTGATAGCGTAGTATTCCGGTTCGGAAACTCGAATGTGAATCATTCGAGTTTTCCGTTGCGAAATCCCTTTTTTCGGGCGACCGCCTTTGCGCTTATCTTTCTTTTCCTCTTCCATAAAATTGCGACCAACGGGAGCGATTTTTCCTTCCTGAAAGGAAGCAAGGTGGTTTTTGAGATACAAAAACATAACC
>Ga0123354_10012475_pt1 | contig 13175 bp, 9 predicted proteins | sample TergutLab28metaG_2_FD_97872 | JGI IMG/M metagenome (GOLD analysis project Ga0123354, IMG submission 97872) | Labiotermes labralis P4 segment gut microbial communities from Petit-Saut dam, French Guiana - Lab288 P4 | ecosystem: Host-associated > Arthropoda: Insects > Digestive system > Gut ...
CCCCAGAGGCGTCTAAACCCACCCCAGAACACACCCCCCCCCCCCCCCATAAAGAGGACCGACATGAACACAGACTGATTTTATTCATTCTGAATATTTTTTTGACTTTTTTTGAATCCAGTATTGATTATATGAAAACACAGACTTTACGGACAATAGAAACATAGACTGCATTGTTCTGGATTGTGGTTACCAAAATGTAACGATTAAAATCATTGAAAAGAAAGCCCCTATCTCCAACTTCTTCTTCCATCTGCAGTCAACTGCACCATTTCAGCTTCTTATTGAGTGAACTTAACCGTGTGTTCCCGGCCGTCTGAAGTTTATCATACTTTTAAAACATTTTGAAGTCTATTTACCTCACTCCTCAGTAAGGTAACTGGTAAAGGTAAAGGTAAAGCTATCCCGTTACAGGCCTGGAGATGGCCCAGAGGGTTCCAGGAAGTTAAGGTTCCCAGATTTCATGACAACGGCACAGGATGGTGGTAAGTTTGTCAGCCCTACGCACCGGTCGCCTTTACCCCCAGGAAGTGCTCCTGGTACTCATTTCTGTTAGAGGCCATATTGCGATCGGAAGGATTATGTCAATGAAAAATTCCATTGACACCATCTGGAATCTAACCAGCGACCTTCCGATTTGTAGCACAGTACCTTAACCACTGTGCTACCGCGGTCCCCATTGTATAACCGTAGACAACAAAAAGAGAAGTCGTTTTAGTATTTGTGCGTAATATTCTGATACTTATAAAGTTTTGTAGAGTTGGAACTTATAGAAGGAGAATAAGTTGGAATTTATTAAGGCTGTATTTAAACAATTTATAATCATAACATTTGCGATAGCAACTTACATTTTTCAGTCATAGATAACACAAACGGCATCTCCCTTCACACGAGATTCCTTTACTCCCCTCTGCGTCGAAACTCCAGCAATGACAACAATTTCCATTCCTCTTTATGGATAGAAGACACGCCCCCTCCCCCCGGCCCTTTAGGCTTGTTTTTGTGACTTGTTTGCAGGAGTATAGCAGTCTCGAAGTTAGTTTCATGTTAATCTTCACGCAAACTCAGTCATTGTAATTTTCCAGTTGCACCTTTCACCCGCCTTTCTCTTGATGCAAGTTGAGACTGTTCGAACTATATGTTCATCTGACGGCTGGCTCAGAGAAGCAGGAAACGGCGACGCCGCCTGGGGTTATCAGTAGAAGGTTGCAAGAGCATTAGTGTAACACCATCTTTCTTTTTCAACTTTCTTATTTCTTCTCCTTGTCTTTTATATTAGAATCCAGCTGCAGTTTCGGGAAAAACAGGCATCTGGTAATAAAAGGAAGTGAAGAAGAGTAAGTATCCACGACCATATTAGTTCCTCACATGGGAGCTGATGAACTAATGCCTATTCAAAGATCTTGCTGCTAACTCAAATTTACTTTGTCCCGGTACTTTTTTTTTATTTTCTACAGGTCAGAGATTTTACTTTCTAGGCTCCAGCCAGATCAATTTTCCCGGTCAAGTGAAGAAGAATTGAAGGGGAGGCAGGAGGCAGGAAAACGAAGAAGTCATTTGCTTTGCCATATATATAGTAAATTCACGCGTGCCGATGTCGCTCAAAAGCTTTATTCGAAGAGAGGTCGTTGTTTGCATGTAACGTGTGCCAGGTGTTCTGTTTCTAGTCTTCATAATGCTAACTTATTTGAACGTGTTAAAAGCGAACACCATCAAGATTCCCTTGAGCTTGCAAAGACGCAGTGAAGATAGTAAATGTCACATTTCCGACCTTCAGAGCATCGCTACAAAACCGTGTGGAACAAACACGAATGAACAGGAGACATATCGCACGCCCAGAAGAAGAGTGTCACTACTCAAAATCTGTGATTTTTCAGGAGAAGCTTTTAAAGGTTTTGAGGTGCTATAATTTTCTGTGAGTGCAACGTCGACACAACTGCTCTCTTGCGGCGAGTTTTGCAAACTGCGTTATGACACTATACCTGTAAAAAGTGCATCTGCAAACGTTTCTTTCTATACCAGTAACTCAAAAATGCCAGATTTCGAGTTGTGACAGTGTTATAGGGGTGCGAAATGTTGTATGCCGCAAATCGAGAGCCGTACCTTCTGTTCGTAAACTACGTACCTTACATGAAGTGTACCAATGAAAACTTGGACTCTGATGATGAACAGGGAAATCTATACAAGTTTATGTGCACTTGTATCAAGTTAGAAAACGCCCTGTATAATAAATAGTCGCATAATATAATTTTTTTAAAGACACGATGAATGAAAGAAAATGTAATTGTATTAATTGGTGACTCTTCTGCTTATATTTAATAGATTATTTCAGAAAATGGATTTATCATTGTAGGCCCATTTATAAAATAAAAAATAAAGTTTAGTGCACATTTAAATGGTCTAAATCACGTGCTCAATAAAATGAATTAATTCAACTAACAGAGGAAAAAGACTAATAATCAAATTCTTGAAAATGTCATAATCTTCACTGAAAGAGAATAAATTACTTTTAATAAATCCTCATGACGAAAAGTTCAAATTACTTAATATTTAACTATTTAAAGCCTACTGGTTACGTGATGCACCAACAGGTTTAACACTCAAGCACTGTACGCTCTGCCCACACTGTATTTATATGTTTTGTGTTTATCTGAAGGGAACCAGCGACTTGTGCCACTTACAGCATAAACTGATTGGTTTTTATAACCGAGATGAAAAGTGTTTACAGAGCGGTACGGACTGGGTCTTTAAATAAAGCAGTCTGCGTTTCGTCTTTAAAGGGTTACAATTTAATATGTATAGTTTTTCTGCGTGCTAATTGATTTCGAAATATGTAAAATATTCTCCTGGCTAATGACGAAGTCAAAATATCACACTTAACCGAAACTATTACCAATATTTGACAACTGTACATTTTTACATTGTGGTCTAGTGGTCGGAGTCTCTTCCTACGAATCATGAGGTCCCGGGTTCGATTCCCGTCTCTACCGTGAGAATTTTTCATGAAGGGAAGGATTCCCTCGGTGACCATGGTCTGGGTAGTTTAGTAGAATTTAGGTTTAAGGGCCCTCCTGGCACTACATTTTCCTCTATCACCACTCACATCATCGGGACAAGATAACTGCGCCTCATGGGCGTCCCAACCTCAGAAGTCGGTTACACTCTTCCCATGCCCAGGAGGGAGGACCACGAAGTCCACAAGGACATGTGGTGGCATTGGACCAAAAAAAACATTGTTTAAATTAATATTTGAAGATTATCAAAAGAATTTGCTGCAGTATATGTGTTGAGTTCAGATATGTGGGTAGAATTGCATTCACAGTTGTTAGGATGCTGATATCCTGGGCTCCTGGAAAAAAACATGAAGAAACTTTTATGTAAATGCTTTCTGAAGAGGCATGTAAGTTATATCGTGCTGGACGCTTACGGTGAATTGTTGCGTGAAATGTGATTTAAAACCCGCAACACGCAGGATAATCCACCATAGAACATGTCTGTATAGGAATACTCCTAAGATCTAGATCCTTCCTTGTCTAAGACAATATGGTACTGTATTATGTGGTGGTTGTTGAAGTGTATACAGCAGATACACGCGGTGATTTAAAACCCTGTAATAAAAATTATTGCAGGATTACAGGGTTATAACTCACCACACGTGTCTGCTCTGTATGTCACTCCATACACTCTAAACAATTTGAAATTCCGATATTTTATTATAATCCATATTTAATTCTATTGCTCAACCGTAAATTGTAAACTTTTAATATGGTTGAGTAATTCTGATTCTGACACATTTAATTACAATTTTATTCATGTATCAAAGAAATAACCCTGAAGAAGTTCGGGTTACTTGCCGAAACATGTTGGTGACGATATAACAATGAAAGTACATCAATAAAATTAAATTGCGTATGTTGGTCGTTCTTACACTTTATGCTCATAAAGCTGCTTTATCCGCAGTTGGTTATATTTTTCGTATTTCCAACCATAAGCATTTTTTCAGCTGGAAAATATGTGGACATGTGTTTGTTGGGCAGCAGTGCAGAGCGGTATGAAGTTTACTGAAAGTATCGTATCTTCAGGTCTGACGTTTACACAATAGGGAATGAGAACAGAGCTGTCGGCATTATTCATGGTGAGATCTGGCGCTGCTTTGAGCTGTCGCACTTAAAAAGTAGGCAGCATTACGTCGGTTGCCACGTGCTCTCACCAAGCTTTTTGTTGAAACCAAAACCATTCTTCCTGTAACAGATCATTCAAGAACCAAGGCTGATTGTTTCCTGCTGAACGTCGCGGGTGAGTAGTCGTCACGCTTCCGATATCGGACCGGGGACTGGAGACAGAACGGTTCTCATGACTGATATTTTTCGTGGTTTTCTTCACTACCTCCAAGAAATTTCTGGGGTATTATCTTCAGGAAATGTGTTGCTACTTTACAATTAGCGCGTCGCATCGTGTTATAAATAGTAGTAGGAAACAAAGAAGTACGGAGTTACGAGTGACCACTAATGGCAAAGACCACATTTCGTGAAAATCGGTCAATGTGTTCAAGGGTAGAAAGTAAACATAGAGCTCGGTTCTCTCATAAACGTGCCTCTTCCTTGTAAGGAAGGCGAATACTATCAAAAGAGATTGTTTAGTCCACTAATGCTTCCAATTTATCTGGTACTGCGAACCGCACGTAAAATACATATTATTCTAGACCAGAGGTTCTGAAACTTTTTCTCTGGCATGCGACTAAATGAAATTTAACAATTTGAAGTAATACCAACTTTTTTCTTTTTGTTTTTAAATGAGAAATCTGAAATTGAAAAGACTCGCTGACGGCGAGAATGAGTTACGTGATGCTGTCAGCAGTGCTGCGTATTAGCAAATGTATGTGTTTGGTGTTTTGTTTCTTTTTATAATTTTTTTATGTTTTACATGTAGATTTTTTATTAACGCTGCGTACCACTGAACAGTGTTTGGCGTACCAGTAGCGGTGCCCATACCACAGTATGAGAAACCTTGTTGTATACACTAAGATATAGTCCAGGTGATTGTTGTTGTTATTATTATTATTATTATTTTATTTTAGTATTTCGTTGCAGTTCCGTTCGTTGAATGCTTGGTGCCGGTTATAGTTCAGAGCAAATAAGAATATAAATTATTTAGTAAGTGAGAAATAAATGAACACAGAAGAGGAAAATGCAGTAGATAAATTATAGTTAAGAGTTTGATTTAGAATGACTTACAAAGAAAGTGTCTTACGAAGAAACTATTACCTTTTGCAAGAAAGTATTTCCGTGTGAGAAACACAGCGCCCGTGGCCTGTCTCAAGAGCTGCACCATGCATTATTTTTTGTGTTACAATTGGAAAATTTGTGGGTTGATTTAACCGGCAGATGAGGACGGCCGTTATTGCTGCTATTGCTATCTTAACTGCTACTACTACTGTTACTGCTACTGCGGCTACTACTACTACTACTACTTTTTGGTGCCACAGCCCCCAGTGGGCCAGAGCCTCCTCATTCGCGAGGTTTCTAGATCACACACGACTCACAAAAGTCGATAGGACTCCTCTGGATGAGGGATCAGCTGATGGCAGAGACTTCTATTTGACAACACATAACAGTCACAACAGACAGACATCCATGCCCCGGTGAGATTCGAACCCACAATCTCAGCAAAGGAGCGGCCGCAGACCCACGCCTTATATTGCGCGGTCACTGGGATCGGCAGTAGCAGCAATTGCTGCTACTACTACTACTACTACTAGTATCACCACCACCACTACTACCACTGCCACCACTATTACCACTACCACTACCACCGCTACCACTACCACCACCACCACTACCAGTACCACCACCGCTACCACCACCAACACCAGTACTACTACTACCACTACCACTACCACTACCACTACCACTACTACTACTACTACTACTACTACTACTACTACTACTACTACTACAAATAATTATGACAGTCACAACATTAATAGCCACCTACCATTGAAACTGTAATATCAGTCTTTTATTGTACTTTCGGTAGTGTGCTAAAAACTAGTAAGCGATATGGTTATGTATTTGAAACTGATTTACTTTTGTAACTAAAATATAATATTAAAATTGATCTTTAGGAGCATAGGGTGTCAGGGAATGGAGAGGATCCGTCGGACTCTGTTAAGTTCCGTTTTGTTTTCAAGTGGAAATATATTTTCTCAACACCGATATCTATGTAGATACAAATGAAACGGGGAACATGTTTCGGCTGATGAAACCATCATGAGACCCCTTTTTTTGAGAACATTAAAAAGATACCTATAGTACAACAACAGGCGTGATATGTCCATCTTCACAATGTACATTATGTGATATGTTGTAGGTGATAGGAGGTTTAGAGTGAGATATGCCGGATGTACTTTTCGAGGTATGTTTCAGCTGGCCCATTTCTTTCGCATCAGAACTCACGCGCCTTTTGTGAAGTTTCTACCAAGTACCAAGAAACCGACAGACTGCAACACCATTGTTGCTACTTATTTAGCTATAAATTGCATGCGCGCTTCCTGTCTTCCCCCTGTCTTGGTTTATTTTTCATTTAAGAGAGGTGTGGATGTTACCAAGTTTTCTGCGAACGTAAAGTAGAAGTTTCTAGCAGCTAGGAGGGTTTGTGTGCGGTGAACTTTCTTGGAGTTTGTTGGGAATGGCACAACACCGCTCGGTACTTATACTGATTATTACACGGGGTTTCCTTACTATTCGTGCCGGTGTTTAAAATTTCAAAAATCGTGAAGATGTTAGGGCATACCACCTAAGCCAATTTTGAGAGAAGAGTAAATATGACGGTGTCTGTTATAATTTAGTAAGAGATTGGAACTGCGTTCTTATGGATTGTTACGCAGCGAGTAGTGATAATTTCTTACCGACGTTTTTGGACAGCCTGTATGTCCCTTCCTCAGTGTTAAAGGTTGTACCGGTACGTCGGTAAGAAATTGCCACTATTCCGTGCGTAATAACGCAGAAGAGGGCAGTTCACATCTGCTTCGCCGCGGAGGCCTGAAATCACGCACAGTAAGAGATCAGTCCGTATACTCCCTTGCACGGACATATAATTACGCCCTCACTACCGGATCTTGAATATTACGATATTATACCTTCCACCTTCTGTAATTTAGTGTATACAACAACGCATTTAGCGAGGCAGACTGTAAAGCTTCTCATCGGCTACTATGAATGAGCGTATTATCAGCTTTAAGGACGTGACGTCAAGTAACGGTGTATAAATGTACCCATTTTCGAAGGATTCTCTTACCTCCGTATTCTTAGAATACTATTACATAAAAAGGAAAAAGGAAATATATATATAGGGTGTTCCATAAACGGTGTGTCAAATTTCAGGGTGTTGTCATGAGTCATCATGGGTAAAAATATTTCAACATACGCCCAATTATGAACCATTACATTGCTAAAAACATTTTAATGTCCATAAATATCTGTAATAAAAAATTTTACATTTCATATCTTTTAGTATAGATTAAAAATAAAGAGGAAAAAAGATGGGTCAGTTAACACCACAAAAGACAAGTCTAATAAGTCTTGACCGGTTTTAGGCTGTGTGACCATAACACCACAAACAAAGCCAGCAATTAAGTGTTACCCCACTTTTTATGTTCTGTTGACCGTGCCTCTCGATATAATCGTGTAAAGAAAAACCAACTTGATGCACAACTTATTCTTAGTATATTTCGTTAACCTCTACATGTTTCAGGCGTATCTAGGCCCATCATCAGGGGGCACAACTGTATGTATACAACAGTTGGTACTTATTGTGATTAAGAAAATGTCATATCAAGTTGGCATCAAATATGTCCACATACAAAATTGTATCAGTCTGTTTCACTTACATTTTTCCTTCACGGTTTGGATTATTAAAACATCACACAATCCACCTGCTTAACCAATCTTACCAACTTTCTCGTACGAACAGACAACATGTCTGTTCGTAAGAGGAAATAAACTAAGAATTAGTTGTACATGAAGTTTGTTTTTCTTTACGCGACGTTACGCCACTGTGTGAACAACATAAAGATAAAATTATGTTGGATATTGCGGTTAAAGAAAGACATAAATTTTCATTCGTGTTACTCAATTAGTTAGGCTAGTTCACGTAGTTATGTTAGGCAAAAAAGATCGGTTTAGACAGATGATATCAAAGAACGTCATCTTTCATTTATGATGCACTGATTACCCTTGAAAATTGTCTCCACTTTTCTGCATTCATATTTCCGCGCGTTTCAAACAGAATTTGTTTCCTTTTGGGATAATTTTGTCAGTTTCCCTCATGCGGTCAGCGGACCCAATGATTGCCTGCAGTCGTACAGTACCGCACAGAATGTTGAAACTTTACAAAATGATCATAGTAATGTACCGGTTGATAATCGGGCGTGTTTTTGTACAGTATTTTTTTTAACTGAAAGTTACGTACATAATAACATTCTGGAATTCGGCACACCTTTTTCTGAACACGCTCTGTACGCGCGCGACTTTACAATGTATGAAGACTAATGATCGTATGACGGTGAATAATGGGGTTCAAAATATGTATCGAGAAGCTACCTGCACTAATTTAGATTATTATTTTAATATTTTCGTGGAGGAACTGAAGAAAGTCGCGGAAAGCTTCAGAATCTTCGGTGTCTCAGGGAACATTCGAATCTCGTCCATTCAAAATATCAAAGAGCAGCTTCAACGCTCGGATCAAAATTCTCGTTGGTGTCGCTTTGAGTGGTAGTATTCTACTTCCTCATGCAACGTCCTAGAACTAAATCTGGTAGAGTGAGATCTGTTAAACTGAGAAGCTCAGAATTAGGTCCTGTGCCATTCAAATTTGTTGGGGTGAGCCGACTTGTTGGTATATAATGTTACAGCGTCAACCGGGCTGTGAAGGCGTGTAAGTTTCTTTAAACTGACAATCGCGAACTGTAAATGCTGTCCGCCCTTGGAAACAATTAAATGTAGAATACGCAAAAAGTTTATACTTCTACATTTGTAAATCCTTTAATCGAATTTAAGGAGAGTTATGCATTATACTCTTCCCCAGTAATTAACTTTACAAGCATAGGCAGGCAGCAGCCTTACCCAATTAATTACAATACCTTTCGGATTTTCTAAGGACGTTCTTACTGTCATAATCCGAATGTTAATTCTAAATGATATACCGACATAAAACTTTCTGGTTTTTGACCACTCTGGAAGTGAGAAGCACAAGACAAATTTTCATTAAAGGGGGACTTCCGTTTTTTTTTTTAAATAAAGCTGTCATTTGCTAAGATAGTTTAGCGTCGGAGCCCCACTGTGCTTTTCAGCTTACTATTTATTAAGTCCGTGAGTCGCAAACTTCAGAGTGTCCAAATTCTGACATTTCTAAAACTCTCGAATGTACTAGGAGGAAAAATACGAGACCTTAAACACTAAAGGCCAACTAGAACAGTGGAACATTTAGCTGGACCATATCATTCGTTAAGGAAATTACGAGAAAGTACGAGTTGGCTAAAAGTGCTCTTAAAAAGTCCATAGAAAGAAGTCACCAAGAATGAATAAAAAGGCACTTAAGTAACAGAAACTTAAGAAGAAATCTACAAACGAACCGATGTGAAATGAAGAGGAAAAGAAAAAGAAACTTCCGGGAGTAGGATAAAAATATCCGTGAGAAGAGAAAAATAAGGAGGGAAGGAAAGACGTGACAAACGGGGGTGAGTGAGCTGTAGAAAGAGAGGGATAAAAGTGTGGAAAGAGATGAATATGTCGAAGACAAGAAAAAGGGGTTGGTTGGCGAGATGCCAAAATTCCTGCCCCCCCCCCCAAAAAAGAGAAGAAAGTAGGAAGTAAACCTTCTTTCATCTTTCTGAATCTCCGCGCCCAGGAAATAAGTCAATTCAGCGTCTGATGGTTTATGAAAGGAAAGAGTGGGGAAAGGGATCGAGTGAAGAGAAATTCGACTTCCCAAGAATACACACATTAAAAACTGCACAGGAGATCTTTATTTCCCTTTCTTAATTCCGAAGTCCCTTGATTATGTTTAGGTGATGCATGATTAAACAGATTCACCATTAAGCTAATTTCTCCCATATTTCTGCCCCTTCTAAGCGTCTACAAACACTGAAAAGCAAAGAATTAAAAGTAAATTATAAAAATTTTTAGATGCGAAGTCATGTTGGATAAACCTTACGGAAATAAATGCTAAAATATGCCGAGTTTGCAACTTGCCGCTTCTGTGTAAAGATTCATGTTTGAATGGATGGGAAAACAAAATTAAATGGCTTAAGCTCATAAATTCACGAATTTGGTGGTACTGAGAACGCTTTATACATCCGATAAAGAGGCGTAGTGGGAAGCAGTAATACACACACTTATCTGTAGGGCCCAGACGATGATATATTACACCTCAACCTATTCTCTGTATGGATTTTTTTCCTTCGCATGTATTGAAATTTGACACAATACTCAATTATTACACCAACCACTGCACATGTATAAAATTTATAAAAATTACACATTAAGACATTAAAAACGCTCCGACATGTTTCGGTCCTAAGACCATCATCAGGGAGCTATATATTCCTTGCTAAAGTCACACTAGAAATAGTCACAGATTAATTCCGTTGTACAAGCTGGGTGTTGTGGCAGCATACCGTGTTGTGTAATGTTATGTTGCGAAGAGTGCCTTGCTACGGATGTGCATTCTGTGCTTCGTTGCGTGATAGTGAATTCTGTGCTTCGTTGCACGGCATGCTGCCACAAAACCCAACTTGTACAACGAAATTAATCTTTGACTATTTCTAGTGTGACTCTAGCAAGGAATATATAGCTTCCTTATGATGGTCTTAGGACCGAAACATGTCGGAGCGTTTTTAATGTTTTAATGTGTAAATTTTATAAATTTTATATACATGCAGTGGTTGGTGTAATAATTGAGTAACTCGACAACATGCACGGTGCAGCAATAAAAATAAAAAAAAAATTGGCACAATACATTACGGGGGCAGAATCCTTCCCTTTGTTAAGGCTTGCGTCTTCCACAAAAAACCGTTGCTACATAATTATTATTTACACAGTGGTTAAACACGAAATAGATCCAATTTCAATAAGGGTTTTAAAAAGAATAAATATATTTCAAAAATACGCTCAGGGCTATATATTATCCCGTCGGTATTGGTACTTATTTATTCCAGATAGAAATACGTCATTTTAAAGCTAATTTTACAATTGTGAAAGTGCGTGGCATCTGATTATTTTCTGAAATTCTTTTCTTTAAATATTCACAATATTTAATGCGATTTAAATCATCCTAATAATAAGCAGCACACTACTTTACATCGTGAACGAAATTTTTGTGCGGTGGACTTTTACTGAGAAAGATGATATGATTCGGTTTGAGTTTCATATATACTAGTTATTACAATGGACCTATAAAAAAAACTAGACTTTTATAGCAAACTGTTGCCAACAACTAGTGAACTCGTAGTTTAAATTATTCTTGTGAAACAAATAATCCCTTAACTGACCATGTACTTACTTTACCTTTGTGGAACCGTAAAACCCAATACCTTTTACACACCAGCCCCCAATGGACCCTCTTCTAAGTCACACAATGGAGCCCACAACCCATTGTTGAAGACCCAGTTTAATATTATCTTTTACCTATGAAAAGGCAATAAAGTCTCGGCACGATAACCTGAAGCAAAGAGACCATTCGGAAAACCTAGGTGTGGATACGAGGGTAATATTAACATAAGTTTCTAAAATACGGTGGGAGAGGGTGGATTGGATTTATGTGGCTTAGGACAGGGTACATTGGCACCCTATTGTAAATCTCCGAGTTCCACACACAGTACATGAAATTTCCTAAGTCGATATTCAACTATTGGCTTATCAAGTACGTCTTTGATTCGTGGAGTTTACTACTCATATATTTCCCAAAGTATTCCAACCAATAATTTATAAATTTTTGTACCCCCAGTGAGTGTTAAATCTCATTGTCTTTAATCACACATACCTTAATTTGTAGATTCAACAAAAAATACTGCATTCAGTAATCTCAGAAGTGAAGTATACAAACGGATAAATATTACATAAACTACGTGTTTGTCAGTTTAGTGTATTTTGTGACTAAGAGCTCACATAGAAGATGATGAACTTACGTTGCCTGAAATTACATCGTAATTAAAATACAGATATTTGGCACTATTGCGAATAAGCCTGTACTGCACTATAGGGTTTTTGAAGGAAACTTAAACTTCATAAATGCCGTTCTTTTAATACAAAATGCGTATATGCAACGCGTAAGACACAGTGAGGTTTGAGGGGATACGAAATAGTATATCAGTACAATGTCAGTATAATACAGTGTGTTTTGTATGCAGCGCAACTGGCAAGGTAAACTGTGTGTTACGGGACGGCCCAGTCAGGCGAGAAGACTTTAGACTCTTCTGTCTCAGACCCGGATCGTAGAAAAGCATACATTTTGTAGTATAAAGAAGTTATCGAGTAATGGAACTGTTATTTGAACATGCAGTTTTGAAATGTGGCGCTATTTTGGAGGAAAATTCCGCGGTCAATATAACACATAATTCTGTACACATCTTAAATGACAAGAGATATATTTGTCTTTCGAGTCAATTGTAAACATGCTATCTGTCAACAAATGCAACTGAAGTTTTGTTGTTTAACGATTAACCGAGCATAATAGAATATGTCAGTTTTTTAGACAGCAGTGTGTTGGGAAATTGAGGGAGAATAGGAAGCTGAGGGTGTTTGAGAACATGGTGTTGAGGAAAATATTTGGACCGGGGAGGGACGAGGTGACGGGGGAATGGAGGAGATTGCATAACGAGGAGCTAAATGATTTGCACTCCTCACCCAATATTGTACGGGTGATAAAATCGAGAAGAATGAGATGGGCTGGGCATGTGGCGCGTATGGGTGAGGAGAGGGGGGTGTGTAGGGTCTTGGTGGGGAAACCGGAGGGAGAGAGCCACTGGGGAGACCTAGGCGTAGACGGGTGGATAGTATTAGGATGGATCTCCAGGAGGTGGGATGTGGGTATATGGACTGGATTGGGTTGGCCCAGGATAGGGACAGGTGGCGGACGCTTGTGAGTGCGGTAATGAACCTTCGGGTTCCGTGAAATGC
>Ga0123354_10012476_pt1 | contig 13174 bp, 1 predicted proteins | sample TergutLab28metaG_2_FD_97872 | JGI IMG/M metagenome (GOLD analysis project Ga0123354, IMG submission 97872) | Labiotermes labralis P4 segment gut microbial communities from Petit-Saut dam, French Guiana - Lab288 P4 | ecosystem: Host-associated > Arthropoda: Insects > Digestive system > Gut ...
TCTACTATATCTACTATATCTACTATATCTACTATATCTACTATATCTACTATATCTACTATATCTACTATATCTACTATATCTACTATATCTACTATATCTACTATATCTACTATATCTACTTTTAAAGTCATCATCTGTCTCTAAGCAAGCATATGTCAATATGTCAATATGTCAATATGTCAACCTTACTCCCGTTGATTCTTGGCACGAATTTGTGCGATCTTCAAACATCCTTGAAGCATACCATATTCTGTGCTGCTTACTATGTTCTGCTAATGCAGGCTGATGTTACTGCATGCATTACACAACACATCGTAAATACTATAGATGTTTTTATAGTAATGGAAATATCATGACGGCAATTATTTTTGGCACGTTCGTAAAGAAAATTACAACCATGTTGCCATCAGCTTCGACAGTTTTCTCGCCTCGTTCCCTCAGCGTGACCTCACGAACTGATGAAAAACTAAACGTCCTTCTCTGAAATTTGAATTGAAGATTTTTGCTGAAGTTCTTTGAAATTTTCCAATTCAGCTTAAAAGTGGGAAAAATATAAGGCCATTAATTTGTGTTAACACTTATCGCCATTACCGGTACACTTCGTGCTTAACACGGTAACTAAATATTTGTTATAGGAAAAAAAGTGTTTCGGCAACAAAATTTTACAGACGAACGAAGAACAATATATTCCGGTAAGTTTTCCCACAGATCTTATAGATACGGTATATTAAAGATAAGCGAGCGAACGCGCCAAAAGTTCGACGCCAAACAGTATATTTCCTAACTTGTTAGCACACTGACCTATTCTCTGGAGTACCATGTTCAGACTCAGTGCTATTAGAATAAACTGCACTAAAACTGTGTATTTATTATACAACACATTTTAACAAATGTTAACGCCTGGACCTCGTGCACGTTAGACTGACCTACAATTTTATCTACTTCGCAAAACGCGTAAACGTAACGGGGCCTTATCTTCTCTTAACTAAAATACGACTATTATAGGAGATTTGAGGCTTGCCCGCGAAGTAGGTGAAAACTGCTCTCTTCTGTGTTAATAAAGCATCGAGTAGTGGTAACTTCTTACCGACGTTTCGGCACAACCTATCGGTCCCATTGTTTGCCCCAAAACGTCGGTAAGAAACTGCCGCTACTCGCTGTGTAATATCACAGAAGAACGCAGTTCTGATACGTCTGTTAGTTCACTGCAGAAAACAGGAGTTGAATAAATATTATTCGTATTCTAAATCGCTTTTATTTGGATGAAAGCACCCAATTTTGTCACAGAAAAATACCGTAGCCCCACGAATTGATAGGTCTTGGAGCTAACAAACGAGATCGTTTTATGCATTAAGACGTTCTGAGATGCGTAGCGACGAAAGGTCTGCAGACCCAGATCGCTGTATGCATTTATATGCACACTGCTAACAACCACCAGATGGGCCAATGAAAAACGGAAATACGTCAGGATATTTTTCTACCTGAAACTGCTTTAGTTCTGCCCTTTCACATATTAACTCTGTAAGGTCTATATTTAACGTTACTTATATTGGCAGAACAAGTTCATACGGCGAAAACATACTTCTTTTGAGTTACACAAACCAGTTGGTAATTGACGTACAGGCAAATAATCGCAGTTTGTTCTTGAAACCCTACAAAACACACACAATGTGTTCTGTCAGCAGAAAGCAGAATTTTTAAAATATTTATCTAGGCGATACGTAAGGCGTTCAGCAGGCTTTCAAAGGTTTCATACATAACACACGAAATCTAGGCAGGCAATCCTATAAATTACATACTTGTGGAATCAAGTACAATCGACAGGTAATCACTGTGTGATTTTATTTGGTTATAAAGCAGCATATTCTCCCAGAAGGATTAGATTATTATGGCAATTACTTCGAAATATTATTATGAAAATTAAAGTGACTGCAAAATATCAACATCATGATGTTTCCTTCAGTAACTTCATTGTTAAAAATTCTACCATAATTTTCAGTGTCCCTTCGAAGCCCATGCGTGTTTGAAATATTCCTAATTAAAATAGCCTACGGATTTCTCAAAGGCGAGAAACAGTTGAACTAAATGTTTGTAAAGATATTTTGAATTTTTAAAATGTGCTTATTTCTAGAAATATGTAGGAGGCAAACAGTTAACAGAACGAAATCCAACAAGGAAATTCAGGGAGACAGCAGAAATTGTGGGATGTCGTCTGCTGGTATATCAACACAAATTAATGAGTAAAAAGACTTGTTTTATTTAAAACTCTCATAAAATATCGTACAGCTTTACATTCTCAAATTTAGTTTCAATAACCGAAAATAATATCTAAATTAATAAATAAAATTACAGATAATTTAATCACAAAATGAATAACATACGGTGACAGACACATATCTATTTTTAATGACGAGAAGAACTGTAATCTTATACATCTGTCGGTAGCAAATACAGTAGGCTCAAGGGGACTGAATTATAAATCACACAACAGAACACTAATAAGCCTAAGATCTACTCCTATGAACCGAAACATGTTTTACTCAAATTGCGGGCGAGTTTGCCGTTCATCAGTCTTGTTTCACAAACGGCCTGAAGGACAGAAAATATATTATCACTAATTTACTCACCCTGTCTTATCATGCTTGCTTTTCCTCACATACACCCACTACCTTAACATCGATTAATCTTTTAACTTATTTTACACCGGGTGTAATGAAATGAGTTAAAACGAGCCTAAATGTGAAGCTGATTGCTCCTCACCGTCTAGGATCGAAGTAGACAATGTCGAGTATCAGTATACTTTGCTCTTTGGAAGCTCGGAATTAAGGTAAAGCAATTTTCAACATTTACAAAGAACGGCCGCTCATGTTTCTCATATTTTTAGCCGCTTTCGCTTAGTTGTTAAAAGCGCCTTTTATCTTCGTCCTGTCCGTCCGTCCAACCGTCTCTTTTACGCACGCGTCAACTTGCCTCACTCACTGGACGTTGTTTTGTGAAATTTTGTATTGGAGAGTTCTATTAAATTGTCGTGAAAACCCAATTTTTTTAACATCAGACAGAAATATTTTTGGATGGATGGGAAAAAAATATATCTTAAGGATGTAGGATGTGAGGTTATAGACTGTTTTGGAATGGCTGCGAAGAGATTCTGTGATGGGCACTGTGAATACTCCTCGAGAAGCAGAAGTGTTAACAGCGTACCAAAATCGATGGACTTAGGCAGTATATGGAATTATATAGCTTGTAAGTTTTCGAAATCTTTCAAGTTCAGAAACAATTGCAGACCCAATTTTCGAATTGTGGTCTACACTTGACTGTGTCCGTTTGGTGCACCGATCTTTGCTGACGTGTGCCGCGAGAGTACGTATGTAGGCCAGCGAGGCAGTCAAGCAAGCAGCTAACCCTATAGTACGTGGCAAGAATCTTGACGTGTTTCACATTTTCTAGGAGCCGTAGTTGTAGACGGCAGGATAATTTTAAAATGGATCTTGAGAAAGTATTTTAAAATATGTGGAGTACATTCGCGCATTCGTCCAGTTTTTGTCTCTCCTATGCCAAGATCTTCCAACTGACCTCTTCCTTTTGATTTCGAAACAAGATTTTTCAATTCTAATTTACGTCACACAACCTCCCACACCCGCAGTGTCATCCCTCGTGGTTCTACAAGCCCTCAAATATAAGGTATCTGTTGTTCCACTTATCGAGTTCTGTAATCAGAAGACGCTCATACGAACACCACTGATTGTGGATCACCTTAGTGGCCGATGTGTGTTATTTCTTAGCTCGAGGTCGCTGTACCAGCTCCTAATAATATATAAATTTGAACACTTCAGATAAAGTTACTTTGCGTTTCTATATGAACGTGCATTTCATGTAATCCAATAACCCTGTTCAATGTCGAAAAATATGGGGAAAAAACTAGTATATTATGCAGCAAAGAGACCGTTTACCTATTGATTGAATTGCTAGTTCTGCTTGTCGCACAATTAAAATTTTCAATTTCCAAATTATACGTATAGAAAATCTGAACCCTTTTTTATTCGACATCTTTGGAAGAACGTGTTGAATATTTATGACATTCCTAAGTACGTAGTGACTTAGATGAATGTGTATGAAAAGTGTGGAGATTAAATTACTTACTCTTAATCATTTCAGAGCCGTTTTAATATTATCATTCTGCCTAAATTCATTTGTCTCAACCGTTCACTGTACTCAACTTTGCCGGATAAAAATTCTGCACTTATTGTCTTCCTATGCATATTATTCGTCCTGGCTGTTTATTATTTATTTATAATACGCAGTCAAAATTATCCTTAATTTTTTAATTGATTCCACCTAAAGAAATTTTGTGGCAACGATCAGACGTGTTAACCTATAAATGGATATCCACAGCCAATGCCATTCATCATGTTCAGCGAATTAAATAATAATAATAATACCTGACCTCTTGGAAATGTAGAATTATATGGACTATAAAACAGGTGATCTGGAAAGGGCTAAAGAGTATGTATTACGGACCGTTGCAAGATATTATCCCATCATAAAAGGGAAACTGGGAACAGCCAAAAAAATTCCTCTCTCTTCAATTACAGCCTCACTTTAAAGCTAGAAACTTGCATTTCAAAACAGAAATCAAATAGATTATCCTTCAATCCTTTCACATTTCATTCACATGTAGCCTACAACAACAGAAGTCAATACTTTCTTTTTAACGTCATAGACCAGCACAATTCAAAAAAGGAACCCAAACAGCTCAGTAGGTACAGTGACTAAACTAGGAACTGGAAGACGGACAAGTCGTGGTGTCCGGTAGGAATGAAGAGATTTTTGTTCTTCAAAGTGTGTAGACTAATTATACCGCCCACACAAACTCCTAATTATAGACCCACACAAACTCCTAATTATAGGCCCACACAAACTCCTAATTATACCGCCCACACAAACTCCTAATTATGGGCCCACACAAACTCCTAACCAGTCTCTACTAGAAACTGTTTCTTCGAGGGTAAAGCGGCTGTGTCGTGAAGCAGAAGTTAATGCATGGAGGTACACCAATAGGTTATGACAAGCGGTGTGTCCGCCACGAATCACATTCATCTCTCAACCACTGAAAAGTTGAGAGACTGTTTTGAGAGTCGTGCGAGCCACACCGGTTTATGAGCAACACACTACGAACCTGCTCTACTTCCTTCGACCTACAAACCAAACACTACCGGATGATGTTCAGAGGCCTGGGAAGACAGAAGAATAATTTCCGTTGGGTCGTGAACCTGACAACACAGTGATTTATCATTGGACTACAGTAGCCCATACTCATGTCACATATTCCTTATGAACGTCATCAAATAAGTAACTCCAGTGCCTTAAAATTAAACAGAACGAACATAACATTTTGGCTACCTGAAACGTTAGAGATTATGCTTTGTTTCTCTACGCATCTGGACAAGAAAAGTTCTTCTTAATATAATTTCAGTCCCAAAAACGAAAGCACGAGACAATGTGCTGTCCAGGAATCTGCTTTGCCGTTTGACTATAAAGTAACTGGCTGTCACAAAACTTTATCAGCGTTATGTCATTACAATCCACTTCAATTCTGTACTTTACAATTTCCTGTCCCCAGTACTAACAACATGGGTCACGCCCAAAACTGTGACCTATTATTAATTACAATTTTTTAGGAGACCCTGAATAATATGTGCAATAGAACACAATTCTGTAGGGATAATAGCACAATAAGGTCCACAACTTACATATTATTTTAATATTATCCACTTCCCTACAGCTGGGTCCCACAAGTGTTACCTTGCAAGAATCTACGCTTCCGTCACAGCGTAGCTGAGGTCGTCGTTCTTCTGGGATGTTACTTAGCTTTGGTTGATAGTTTGTTACCAACAGACTATAAACCTAAGTGACATCATAGTTCTAAAGTTTAACCCTTACCCCGCTAACATGGAGAATATGGTGAGCTCCTAATAATGCCAGAAAATGGCAGATGGGATTTAACTCGGCGTTTAAAGGGGTAAACAAAAATTTGGTACGCATGTCTTATTTTCGTTGTGTGTGCTACAAGTTAATCTGTTCTTCATTAATCTTTAACTTGATTTTGAATTGTGGCACTCGCTCTCAAATATTTCAGGCGTGCCACATTTTCTAAATATTTACAACTGTTAGCGTTCTCACGACGTCATGAAGGTGTACACGTATTTAGATTTCTCTGCGTTTCCAGCTGGAACAGCCTGCTTTTTAACTTTTAAAATAGCTTAGCTTCTCCGTATGGCATTCATGGATTCATTAAAACAATTGCGATTTTACAAACAAGTGGGAACTTCACAAATCCTATAATATTACAGACCCCCTTATGCAATGTATTCCGTTTTTGAAATCCTTTATTTTAGCTTTGATCCTTCCAACACGCAGTGTATCCTGATAAAATTGGGTTACGTGGCAGGGAGGCAGATAAAAATAAGAAGAAAACATATCCAAATAAGAATAGAAGGTTATTCATATTCTCATTTAATTCAACAGTATATTCAAATAACCAACTTTCCTCTTTCTTAGTCCGACCTCTTTCCACCTACATATCGTAGGTTTAGGGGATCATTGTTGCACTTGATCATATTCAACAAAACACACTCGGTAGGACTCCTCTGGTTGAGAGATCGGTCCGTCACAGAGACCTCTGAAAACACACAACTCTCACAACAGACAGACATCCATGCCCTCGCAGGGATTCGAACCCGCATTCCCAGCAAGCGAGCGGCGCAGACCTATATCTTTTGGCCGAGCGGCCATCATTATAAGCATTAATCAACTACCCACTCAAAATACTAAGTCCCAAACTTGAGACGAACTTGGAATATCCGAACACAAATTAAGGTTCACGTGGTCAGAGACAACACACATTAAATGTTTTAGTAAAAACAAAGGGAAATTTTACGCCAAGAGAGATTTGCGTCCTTATTAACGAGGTCTGACGAATGAATTCATCTCCCGTATTTATTGCACAAATAAAGCTACTTCTTTGATTAGGTAAACCGTAAATTTCAATGGCATATTTGACGTTCAGGTGACTGTGCATCGTGATAAATTCTTATAATAAAACCAACTGGATGCACTAATTTCTCAAATTTATTTTTGGAATAAAACTCTACATGTTTCGAGCAGTTCCTCTGTCTATCATCAGGAGTTTTTCACTGTACACACAACAATGGTATATGTCATACAGCTTGGGAGCAGGTTCAGGACGAAACTCCATCCTGAACCTGCTCGCAAGCTGTCAGCAAGCATGTATGACATATACCATTGTTGTGTGTACAGTGAAAAACTCCTAATGATAGACAGAGGAACTGATCGAAACATGTAGAGTTTTATTCCAAAAATAAATTTGAGAAATGAGTGCATCTAGTTGTTTTTATTGCAAGAATGTAATGGTATACTTATACGCCAGCAATGTCCATTTCAGTTAGATGTAATGTTGGTTATTCACATATGGGCAAATCAGATTAACTAATAGATTAGTAGCAAATTTGAAATTACTATTATTATTTCTAAATTCGTGAATTTGTCACAAACAACAGCCTTCCGTCTTGTCAACACGGCATAACTAACTTTCGGGGTAGTTTTTAAGAGGGACTCGGCTCAAAACGGAGATAAAATCTTAATTAATCCCGAAGTAACATGCAGCATATATTGCCAGACGGTACCATTTTTACAAGCTACCTACTTAAGCTCTTAACCATGCCTGTCCGCAGCCATTGTGCACTCAATTTTAATAAAAATTTATTACCCATTTTTACTACGAAATTCGGAGTTGCAGTCACTGTAAAACCGTGGTAAAATATTTGCAAATATCTGGACAAATAGGCAATGAATGCAGCAATGATAGTCTGACGTGATGGCTAAAATTAGACGTCTATTGTGTTCCCAAGTTCTATAGTTACCGGAGTTCCGTCCCCCACTACTTGCCAACAAGGTGGATGGTCTACTTACTGGTAGCGAGCAGAGGGGAAGAGCGCCTTCCTGTTTCTTCCATCCGCAGTTATTTACATGCAGCGGAACAGAATCTGAATAAAACGAGTCACGTCCCGTTGTTTGCCCCGTGTCGTCACGCAACCCACTCAACCGACTAGCCTTTCAGTCGGCATCTTTCAGACAAATGTTGTTACTGACATTAGTACGTACGTAGAGTTCTCTTACTGCGACCGCATTGTATAACTGACCTAACCCTTTAAAGAGCCGCGACAATTGGGTGTACTACCTAATTCAGTGCTAACGAATCTCCGTTCTCCCCACACTGTGTATTGATATCGCTAATAATTCTCAAGATCGGCAGGGACTCTCTCCCTATGTTGCATTAAACTATTGGTCTATACAATAAAGAAAAAATTTTCTATGAGGCAGTAATTAAATTTTTAAATACTGTTTATATGAAGTATTAAATATCTACGCTTCTCTTTCGTCATTTTGAGGACACAAGACAATTATTCTTCACGCACATAATCGTTCGTCGATTTGTAACTACGCAGGGCAGTAGAGTGGTGTAGCAGTAAAGCACCATGCATTCTAAACTTATCATTGAACAAGGCGAACGTATGGTGCAAAGTACCCAATGCTGTCGTTGTGTCGCGTCTATAAACAAACCTACAGAAATGCGGCGAAGAGCAATTTTCCAAAATATATTCATAAAATATATTCTATCACAACCTACACTGTCACTGGATGTCATGGTCATATGAACACGAAACTTACATTAACCCTTTGGCCCTGGGGCTTGACATTTACAGTTTAGCACATCATTTATGTAAAGTGTGAACATTTTATGAACCAAGAAGGGTAACATTAGGAAATACACGATATTTTGTGGAGGCATAAACGAAGATGGCGAGGAAAGTCTAAAAGAAATTAAATATAATTGTTGACTAAATATACAAAAAGTGTATTCTGGGGAGTAGCGGTTCGTCTGTCCTATATATAGGGTGCATGGTGCCTAAAGGTTAAATGCATTCAAACTGAACTTCTAATTTTAAAATGGCTGTCGAGATGTTGAAAGTAAATCAAGCATTTGAAGTACAATAATAGAGTCAGTTCTGTTATTACGTATATATCTTTAGACGAATTAGGTATAACGCCATTGATGGAAAGGTGAACTGAACTCTGTGCAATGCTTTGGCTACTTTGCGATTTAAGCAGCCAGTATGGGGATGTACGGTTGGATAAAGGGTCAACATTTTATCTGATCTGCCCCTCCCCCCCTTTCATTACAAGATTTTCTACAACGCGAGGTCACATAAAACGCCACTATTGCGGAAATTACTGTATGTAATTTTAAGAATATTTGTAATCGCATTCATTCGATATAATAAGAATAAAATCATTAGTGTTCACAAAAATATTTTGGACCCTTGTGGCCTAATCATCTGTGAAGTAAAACCTCTCCTTCTTGCTCATACTTGATAATTTGACATTCATTTGGAACTTTATAACGGGAATGCAATCTCGGAATCTCGTCAGCGGAACTGTTCATATTGCAGACTGATTCTGCCACCATCACCAGGGACTGATGTGCTGAGTGACACAAACTTGTACATGCACATGATTCGAATCTCTGCTTGTGTAGCACAGGAAGAAATAAACAGGAAACAGGGGTCGGTGTGGAGGTATTGATTTTTGTTGATAATGCACAAGAATTATGTAGCTGCTTAGAAAATCCAGATACTTCCTACACGTAGGTTTAACTAAATCAATACAGAGCGTGTTCCACTCAGAGATGGGCTACCGCTTATAATCTCTTTCATTTTTTTAGATTTTTCTTTTTTACGGCACGGGAACTACTTGATCGAGACCAATGCTCTTCTGTTCTACTGTCTAAACGAAAGGACTGAGCTTAAAAAACCAAATTAAATAAAACAGCAAAATTATTTTCACACACTGCAAAGTTCAAATTCGGATGGTAGGTATAGTGGAAAATAGAGACAGTGGAATAAAAATACAGTATGTGCATATTTAAGGGCCCTATTGATAAATTCACACAAGAAGAGCGGGAAAGAACAGACATTCCATTATAAAAATTATTAATTTAGTCTAGCATGCTATGAAATGATGCGTTATGAAGTATGCCGAAATAACAGACCCAGAACGCATAAAAATACATAGAGAAACTGGATACACCATTCCAAGGATTATATTCAAGAACATGATGATCGGCTGGAAACATTCGAAATAGGCATGTACAACATTTTGAGTCGATCACAATGGCCGCGCAGTCTAGGGGTGGATCTACCGCCTTTAGCTTGTTGGAATTGTGGGTTCAATTCCTGTCGGAGGCATAGATGTCTGTCTCTTGTGTGTGTTGTGTTTTGTCAGGTAGAGGTCTCTGCGACGGGCTGATCACTCGTCCAGAGGAGTCCTACTGGGCGTGGTGTGTCTCAGTATGATCGTGAAGCCTCGATAATGGGAAAGCCCTGGCCCACTAGGGCCCATTGTGCTAAAGAAAAATGTGAAGTATTTTACTAATTAATTTTGTCAAACAACAAGTAAATCATAAGTATAATTAACGTTAATTTTTCATTCGTATTAAAGGTCGTTATTCAACAGCCGTTGAATGATTTGAAAAGCACAGAAAGCACGATTACAAATTCCCTGAATACAATCATCCCTCAATATTCTATACAATTTTTCCAGCACACAATAACAATTGACGGCCAATATGTGGGCTATTTTAAAACGAATTAAAACTGTAATATACCGTTTAAATGCAATTAGATCTATACTACAAGACAAAAATTGTGATGTAAGTTATATAGCAAAGTAAAGTGGTGCAAATTGAAAATTAATGTGAAGTTTTGATAGCGCGCCTAACGAAGTTAAGGCTTGAACCTAAAATACATTTATTTCGCAACATTCTGGGTTCAATACCACACAGCACTGTCGTGCTAAATGTGCCTGACAGTATAACAAAATATCAACAATAACCCGTGTTCATTCATCTACGTATTTTAAGCTTTCAACCTCGATACAAAATAGAACGTGCCGTTTACAGCTGTAACAGAGCAGAGATTTTTTTTACAGAGATTAGTCAGCATAATCAGGTGACGGTTTGTCAACTTGATTGTTACGATGCTTTGCTCACTTAAGAACCTTTCTGTAGCCATTACCTGTCAAGCAGTGACTTCTAAATACGAGGAACCCTGGATTCTTTCTGCGGAACTTTAAGCCACAAGCAAAGGTAAAAAGTGTATTAGAGGAGAATGAGAAACCCTAAATTTGAAGCTGGAACAGAAATAAATGGGGGGGGGATTGCATAATAATAAACATTATTTGGGTGAACATATCGAAATAGAGTAAGACCTACGAAGTACGTAGCATCTGTGGGAGAAAGGAACAAGTATAAAAAGTTTAGTCGAAACCTGCAAACGGAAGTGGCAACAGATATTGACATGCAGAGACATCACAGCACATTGACATGCAGAGACATCACAGCATATTGACATGCAGAGACAGCACAGCATATTGACATGCAGAGACAGCATATCATATTGACATGCAGAGACAGCACAGCATATTGACATGCAGAGACAGCACATCATATTGACATGCAGAGACAGCACAGCATATTGACATGCAGAGACAGCGTATCATATTGACATGCAGAGACAGCACAGCATATTGACATGCAGAGACAGCACATCATATTGACATGCAGAGACAGCACATCATATTGACATGCAGAGACAGCACAGCATTAAGAGGGATTTTAAAGGAACAGAACTTTGACTCATTTGAAATGACTCTGAACAGGGTCTAGAGTGCGTCACTTGTGAACCCGCTCATGTAACTTCGGGCTCAATAAAGGGACGCTCCTTTCTTAACTTCCAAACCGACTGTCAACATTTAAAGGAAAAGTCAACCTGTTGTTATTATTTATTAGCCTTAGGCTATTCGCTGGGGTTGTCCACAGCTCTGAAACATTTTCTGTTCTCACTTCGGTGGCTAGGAAGATTGTTGTCTTCAGGGATGTGACGTCACATGGTCTGATGGTGACATAATGGAGATGGAAGTTGTTACAGACAGTGTCACGTACCATGATCCATGGCTCCATAGCTCAGATAACAGTTCTGAGATTACTGTGAGTTAATCCAGAGTACCTCTTTCCGGACAGGCAAATACTTGAACTAGTTTCGAATAACCTTACGCATCTAACGCAATTTAAAACACATTTTAGAGTGTCATAACTTTTCAGATGAAAAACGCTAATGATCTTCGAAATGAAGATATTTTAAGGAGAATTTTAGGACCAAGGAGAGAAGATAATCAGTAGCGAATGAGAAGGTACACTGAACTTGAAAAATTGTACAAATATATCAACAATGGTACCTTAGTTAACTCCGACGTCCTGATGGATGGGATAGCTATAGCGGATGGATGATGCAAGAAACACCAAGAAAATAAACCTAGCCAAATTACACCAAAGACGACCTAAGCGGAGACCCAGGCTACAAGGAAAGATGTTGTAGAGAACGGCAGATTAAAGAAGAGAATTTTTAATTAGAGACGTGTAGTGCAGGAAAGGGATAGATGTAGTAGAGCAGCTAGGGAGGCGCTTAAACTTCTTGGAACTACAATAGAAGAAGAGGAAGAAGATGAAGAAGTAACATAACTTCAAGAATATTTAAACTTTGCTCAGTTTCCTAACGTACACAAACAACAAAAAGTACCAGAAATTTTAAATGATTCATGACACAGCACTGATGATTCATTATATGAAATACGACCAACAAGTGCATATATAGAGTATGTAAATTTTTTGCATTACAAGCAGCGTAGCCTGCTACTACATGTTTCGGCCGCCTATTGTGGCCTTCGTCAGGGGTGTGTTTTTGAAGGGTGTATTATATAGAAATACGGGATGATTTAATTCACATATATAAAAGTTAAGTTTTCAGTAAAAGTTTAAAATCTGCGTTAAAACATAAAAGATAGATAAAATTAAGTTTGCTGAGTTGCGTGTTGATTTGCTGCAAATTGTGCTGACACCAGCCTGAGTTACAAGAAATATGTGTGTAGGAGGTAGTAAAAATATGTGTGTAGGAGGTAGTAAAAATATGTGTGTAGGAGGTAGTAAAAATATGTGTGTAGGAGGTAGTAAAAATATGTGTGTAGGAGGTAGTAAAAA
>Ga0123354_10012480_pt1 | contig 13170 bp, 6 predicted proteins | sample TergutLab28metaG_2_FD_97872 | JGI IMG/M metagenome (GOLD analysis project Ga0123354, IMG submission 97872) | Labiotermes labralis P4 segment gut microbial communities from Petit-Saut dam, French Guiana - Lab288 P4 | ecosystem: Host-associated > Arthropoda: Insects > Digestive system > Gut ...
GTATGTATGTATGTGTGTATATGTGTATGTATGTATGTATGTATGTATGTGTGTATATATGTATGTATGTATGTGTGTATATGTGTATGTATGTATGTATGTATGTGTGTGTGTATGTATGTATGTACGTATGTATGTAAGTATGTGTGTGTATGTGTGTATGTATGTACGTATATATGTATGTGTGTGTATGTATGTATGTATATATGTATGTATGTATGTACTAGGTAGGTAGGTAGGTACTACCAGGGTTTCTGAGCAACCTGCTGTCTGTAGCTTTAAGTTTGGAGACTAAGCTGAGCGTAGAACATAGTGTCAAAGCGATGGCCAAGTTCTGAGCGAGACAACGGCACGAAGCATTTTCACACAGTCAGTTCATTCTGTATCCTGAAGATAAAGGCAACAGGTTCTTACAAAGCTACGTACCTGACTACCAAATTACAAGGTACAAAATTCCGGCATACCGGGGTGCTGATAAGTCCTTAGCCCGACCAAGAAGGAAAGAAGCTCGAAAGCATGTCATGGACGCGCGCGAGCTGTCATCAGGTTTCTTTTCCTGCAAGGCGAGGCGCCGAAGGAAATTCAAGACATTCTGACAGAAACATTAGCTTTTTTCCTTCCTGGTCGAGCTAAGGACTTATCAGCACCCCTGTACATTAACCACTCTGTAACTTCACTTCTGTCTTCTGAATATACAAACTTCGTTTCTTCCATTGCAAGGCCGGATCAAAGTAAATGACAGTCAACGAAAAGGGACTTGAACTGGAGGGGAACTCAAAGTAGAGAGAAAAAAGAAAGTTGGGCAAGCATCTTGATTTTTTAGTTAGGAGGCAGTCCCAAAGGAAAAGGCAGATCCCAAGGCAAGACACAGGCATAATCTCCGAACTGCGGTGGAGATTCTGCCAGTTGCTAGCAGAAAGGAATAGAACAGGTAAGAGTCAGTCTTAGACAAGTGAGAGGGAACAAAAGAACGCTATTTCGGAGAAATTTCCACTTCGAAGAACACAAACTGCCTGTTCATTCGAATCGGCAGAAAAAAACCTATTGTGTACCAGTAACCGAAGAACTTCTTGGTTTAGACAGCAAACTTGCTGTAGTACAATCAGGAATCGATCCACTGTACAACCAAGAACATCGTATACTCTTGCAACGCAACCGATCTTATGCTTTCTGCTACTCACGACTATGAAAATTACATATCCACAGTTCTGTTTAGTTCTGGATACAGAATATGCGAAGAATTAATGAGAGGAGAAATATAGACTACATCTGAATCTACGTTAGATTATCCCACAATGGATTTAGGTAAGGGTGGTCCTGTGTAGCTTGTAACTTAATCATTAATCAGCTAAATGAAAGAAATCAGGAAATTTGACTTTCCTTTCTTAATTTCTCTCCTGATTATAAGAAAGCCTCCGAAAATGTTATCAGAAATATACTCTGCATATAATGATAAATAGAGCTTTCAGCAACTGAATGAGAGTGGAAAAAATCCGGTATTAGGAACTGAAATTGCAAGAGACAAGGAAAATATTTAATAAGAAAATGGTAGAAACAAGTCTGGGAATGAAACAAGGGCACATATTATTATGTGAACTTTTTAAAATGGACGGACAATAATGTAGGACAAGGACAAATGAATTAAGGGATCATTTTTTAATAAGTCAGAATTTTCTACTTTCTATTTTGTTTGATCATGAACAGACAGTCATTGCTAATACCGAAGACAAACTCCAGGGGTCAGAATGTATATTACATATAATTAGTAAGGAATAATTTTAATAGTTCCAGTTTAAAATTGTCATAACTTTAAAACGAGTAAGCACATTATAGTAAATAATACTTAGTGACAAGGAAATAAGCAAGACAAAAATAAATTTATTTACTGTGGACGTAGGGTATCGTATGTGAATAACAATAACATATAACAAACTACAACGTTGTCAGTTTAGCAAATGACTAAACGTGGAAAAATCGCCGCACGGTTGAAACGATTTATATAACGTAGCATTGAGGTGCTTCCACGTAACCATTTTATCCGGCATGCCAAGCGCATGCCCCGTATTATATTGTCATTTGTGGACTGTTTGTTTCTACCATATTCTTCCGCAGTACCTCATGTATGGTACGATTTCCAGAAAAACTTCCTGAACATGAAATGTGTTTTGTTTTCGTCTACAATTTATGTCTCAAACGTTTCTCATTATAAGTAGAATTCAGCGGGATAGTTACATAAATATACAGATATTAGTGCAAAGTACCCACTCTTCCTGTCAGATTTTCATGAAACTTGGATATTCTCGACAGACTTTGGAAATATAATCGAATATCATATTTAATGAAAATCCGTCCAGTCGGAGCGAAGTTGTTCCATGCGGACAGACAGCCGGCTGGACAGATATGACGAATCTAATAGTCGCTTTTCGCAAAATTGCGAAAAGCGCTTAAAATTAAATTGTTCAAAATGTATGAGATAATATGGACACCAACGCTACTACAAGGGCAAAAGAATTGGGCTTCATTAAAAACAGACTGGAGGAAGAATTTTGAAATTTTGAGTTCCGTTGCCCGATATTCTTTATATGACATTACAAGTAGTAAATACTTATATACGAATATATACATATATACAAAATTTAAGCGGCATTTTTGTGGATTATAGATGTGAGTGTGCAAAAATTTAGTAAGAATTAACGATACAGTCATTTCCAAGTTAGTGTAACAATTCAGTCAGACAGGCCGAACAAACGTATTTCAGCGAGGAAACCAGAGAGCCAGAGAAATCGTGAAGAAGGAACGAACCTGCTGCTTTGTTTTCGAGATATCCCAAGTTAGTTTCATCCGTGAGATGAACTCGCTAGCGTGTCCATAAAATTTCTGGTGTTACTGAACAGAGTGATCGTCAGGAAGCGTATACTCATAAGGAGGATCAGCTCTATTTTGTGTTTGACTGCCATTTGGTGTTGTCTGGTATTTTAAAAGTTTCAGGACTGTGTACAGCCTGACATTTTGCACGCTGTTTATAAAGTGATATCATCACCAACACCACCACCATCACCACAACCCCCACCATCACCACCACGACCACGACCACGTCCACGACCACCACCACCACTACCACCACCACTACCACCACCATCATCACCACCACCACCACCATCATCACCATAATCATTATGTTTTCAGTTTTACTGAAATGGTATTCTCAGACCGAAGTCCAGTTCCAATATTTCTTTCTTTGTGGAGTTTTAAATAATTCGTTTTATATACAGACCACAAAAAGCCACGTGCATACATGCATTCGATTCTGGGTGACATGTTCTAAGGTCCTAATGTTAGTTCTCAGATGCTTCAATAAAGTTCTGATTTCATATGTTCACACCGATTTCCATATCAGTAACGTGATACTAGACTCGAAGTCACGATGATAGTGAATGTAAGTTTTTTTTTGGTAAGTTGACGCCATGTAGTTGGTTGTGTGGTTGCCACGCGCAGACACTCACTACATCAGCTTTGAAGTTCTCTATGGCTGTAAAGATTATTAACTTCTGGCATGTGACGCCGTGCACTATCATAAGTGCCTACCCAATCACACCATGTCACATACAAGAAGACCGTAAACCTCTATTACGTTAGCCTTTTTAAATTCACAGTATGATCTGTACTCCCATTTCTACGCAGCAGAAAGCCTATAGAGGATAAATAACGCATTATTCAATGAGCAATCATAAATAGCCAGTAATTTAACGGTGACCAGTGTAAATGCCCTGTTCACGCCCAGCGAACAAGCTGGAAGGTTATCCATCGTCAGTCTCCACGACTGACTACTGAATATGGATGCTTCTACCGTCAGTCTGGACAAACCAACCGGTGATGCCTGTGGAACCCACTGAATATGGCGATCAGCTAAGAAATGAAAAAACAACATGGCTGCTGCTGGATCTCGATAAGCTACGCCTTAGAGAAGTCAAGCAATAATTCGTTGAACGTCAGAATGACGTCGGTGAATGTGGATAACACAGCGCAATTATAAGAGATTTAAAAACGTAACGGAAATGAATGTAAGAAGATCAATAAACCGATCCTATTATTTAGGATAAAAAGAACTTCATATTTCACGCTGAAGTGGTTCGCGTCTTTTACTGTAGAACGACTGTAGTAGAGTGGAGGAGCTTTCCTGCTTCGTATCCGAAGGTCTCAGGTTTAAATCTAGGCTCTGAGACGGATTATCATATCTGAGGTTATTCTCATAATTCTTCACTTCCCCAAGGCAATTAGCACCAAAGTGCATCAAAATAGACTGCATTCTTTGCACACTCACTAAACACTCTTCATTTCTGCTCCACACACGCCGATACGAAAGCTTCATTATGTGTACATTTCGCCATATATTACTAGGACGATCACAGCAAACAGGATGAGATGCAAGGGGCACGTGACGTGCTTCAGACGGAACGGGAATTTCTATGCTATGGGATTTCAGTAGACACCGCCAAGGCAAATAAATTTGTTGCTTGACTTAGGCGTGGAGAGGAGAATAGTTGTAAGGCTGGCCGTAAATAAACTGAATGTGAAGATACAAGCCAGACTTATATCGCCCCCAGTAGGGATAAATGACGCGCTGCTGAGTGTACGGTGATGAACATTCGGTTTCCATACGATGCGAAACATTTCTTCGACTACTTGAGCTATTATTAGTTTCTTAAGCCACAATTTTGTTGCATGAAGTTGCATACTCGTACAAATACAAATATCATGCTCGACCTAGCCAAACTTCTGGTGGTAATTAGAGGTCAGAAACTTCTTAAGACTAAATGAGAGATTATCAGCTTCTGACAGAGTCATCTGCTGCATGGACTAGCTTACCTTATTGTTGTTGTTCGCTGAAATGCGTGCTTATCCGCACAAGTTTAGTGTAATCTGTATGTAACATGTGAATTGCGTGTGAACAGAGCTAGCACAATGCGACTAGCGAGCTAGAGGCCACACCTGACACCGGCTGTTGAGATGTCAGGCTCCTGCGACTGCATTACAATGAGGAAATTCAATGTAAGTATGCCAACATACTGTGCGCAGTGAGCTAGTTAATTTTGCATATTTATTCCAGCTGTGGTATTGAATGTCAGGTAATGAATAGAGTGGCATTATTTCGTAGTTATGGCAGGGAATATTCAAACGGTAGGCCCAAAATCCTGACAGTGTGCTGAATTTGAATTCCACAGTGTCGCCTTCATTAATACCATTCTAACGCCGTCTTTATTGGAATCGTTAATATCAAGGAAACGGCGCGACCTGAATAATGAATGAAAATGAAGATCCGCTCCTGCTGGGACGTTACTCAGTATATTCTGTTAAACAGTTATGAGGATTCGAGAGATCGCTCTGCCTTCATCTGCGCTTAACACTTCTTAAGTTGCTCAGCTCTGAAAATGAAACTACAACGATAACTCGAAAAGTCAGTGACGATTTACGAGTCGCCACAGCGTCACTTTCCCCAGAAAGCTCAAATCTTCTGCAGCTCTCTCTCTTAAGAACGTCAAATCTTTCAATAAACATACATATTTTAATAGGGTAAAAGGTAAAGGGAAGTCAAAGTACTCCCATTACAGGCCTGGACGGGCCCTGAGGGTTCTAGGGGGTTGAGGCTCCCAGATTTCAAGACAATCGATATGAGCCGATCCCAGAAACACAGTGCGGCCGGTAGGATGTGTCAATGAATAATTTCAATGACTCCTGCGACCTTCCGGCTTGTAGCGCAGTGCCTCAACCAACTGCGCCACCGCGCGCCCCGCATTTTAATAGGGTGCAACACAATTTCTCGTTTCTCTGCTACACCCAAACCGAATCCTGACTCTAAAGCTAAATCACGGTGAAGCTGATTATCGGAAAGTCAGTACTTATTGGCCTCGATCACAAATTTGGGTTCACAACATTTCGAGTATCACGTCTTACCATTACGCTCATCTTCAATACGAGGAGTCCTCTGACTGCTGGACGGGTCTGTCCTTTGTGAAAAATCCCATCCTTTTTGAACCATACATTTGCAAATAATACACATTCTACAATTTACTCGTGTACAATATGTACCTGACAACTACCGGAGTTCATAAGCACTAAAGTTAAAATTTTAGTTCCTATCGGGTAGCAAACTCGGGGTACGCGGTAGCTCAGTTGGTTGAAGCACTACGCTACAAGCCGGAAGGTCGCGGGTTCGATTCCCGATGGTGTCATTGGAATTGTTCATTGACATAATCCTTCCGACCGCACTATAGCCTTGAGGTCGACTCAGCCTCTAACAGAAATGAGTACAAGGAATATTTTCTGGGGGTAAAGGCGGCCGGTGCCTAGGGCTGACAACCTTACCACCATCATGTGCCGATCGTCTTGAAATCTGGGAGCCTCAAACTCCTGGAACCCTCAGGGCCTGTCCATACCTGTAATGGGATTGCTTTACCTTTTATCGCGTAGCAAACACAACGCATTTCCGTTGCTTGGTTTGGCGTGCTGAATTTGGCCGCTTAGAGAAAAACAGCACACTGAACGCCAACAGCGAAAGCGTAATGATTAGAACACACTAACCACTGAAAATGGAAGAAAACAGCCCTGGGCTCTTTTGAGGTGGACATAACATACGGGAATTTATAGAAACGCTGAGGAAGACCACGGAAATCGTGATCTAGAGTAACTGCTTTCCTTGTCGAGACATGAAACCGGAAACTCCGTAAAACGAAGCAGGGGTGTTGCCTAATCGACGGCGGTGTCTGACGGCACAGGATAAAATTAATATCTCCGGTATGGAACGTCACTACTGTTACCCAGTATGGATGTCGATTCATTCCTACAGGCGGAGTCCAAGTTAATAACGCCAGTATGAAGCCCCAGTAATGAAGCCGACGTGTGCAGGCGCTATGGAAAATCAATGTCTGGAAAGTATAACGTAACACTCACTCACTCTCACACAGCAAGAGATACATTTTGACTGAATATTTTAGTTGCTGCGAAAACACGAAAATTGAAGCCTCAAGGAAAAAACAACATATTAAAATTTTAAACTTCACACACACACACACACACACACACAAGCCAATAAACACCAAGTTCCGAGTAGAAGTAAAATCATTTATTCTTGTTGCATAGAGTTATTCTAACAGATCTTTTACTGAGTTAACATTCCTACATTACTTAAGTTCAGATTTATGTTTTGTCTTTTTCTGATCGATATACAGCCCCCAGTGGGCCTAGGCCTCCTCTATGAGGTTCATCGATCACACTCAGAGCCACCACATTCGGCAGGACGTCTCTGCACGAGTGATCGGTCTGACGCAGAGACCTCTACTCGACAACGCACAACATTCCCAACAGACAGACATCTATGCCCCCGGCAGGATTCGAATCCGCAATACCAGCAAGCGAGCGGCAGTAGAACCACGCCTTAGACCGCGCGACCATTGGGATCGGTCCATGTTTCCTACACACTTTAAATTTATTGTCGGACTTAACCTCAAACATTTGCATCGCTCCCATACCTGTGATTATTGACTTACAAACAATACTAGCGTAATGCATAAACATGTTAGGGGTCTATTCCAAATATCACTTGCCTACCTCAATGTTTCACTAACAGCGGCCATCAAACTGTCGCACGCTCGTCATGTTTTTTTACGTTCTAAACAAATCGCCTCAAAAGTGCATTTTCCTCCACATTCTATTTCTTTACGTCATTTTGACACCACTGTACGTGGCGCTAGTATCGCGCCAACTTTCACAAGTCGACTTGTTCGCCATGCTGTTACAAGTGCGATGTCAGTGCGCTCCGCATTGGCATAGCAGTCCGCTACTGCAGAAGATGAAATAAGGATGCTTACAGACAGCATAGCCATATGATCAGCTAATTTTTCCACTTTTGATGAAGGAAAGTGTGCCAAAAATAAATTCGTATTTTGTTGCTATATTGCCATGTTTAAGGAGCGGCAATAATTGTGTCATCTTCAGGAGTTACTTGCCCAAAACAGTAAAAACTATTAAATATTATTATTACTATTACTATTGCTATTGAGTTCATTTCATCCTTCTGAGCTTGGGACTACCTTCCCAATTACAACGGGTTTCGACGGTGTTAGCTCTTTCACTATTAAATGCGTGTAAAATTTTGCACTTGCACAATATTGCTAATAACATGTCTTAATACATTAATTGAATTCAGTATTAATGAACTATGTTATTTGGGATTCCGTATACTGAACTGCTTCAGTTGACGGGAAGGATGAACTTGTACCTGCGTTTAAAGAAACACCAAGCCATGACGGCATAAAACGTTGCAAGTTTGACCTTAATAATTCTCAATCCTGGCACTAGAAAGATTGGAGTGGTCAGCTTCAGACCCTAGCCCTAGGAAGCGGGTCTCAGTTCGCATTGGAAAGGCCGGAACAAATTACTGCTAGACGCTATAAAGAAGAGTCTTGGGCATACAAGAAATCTAACAACGATTCCTCCGTTGTATATTCCTTAGCCTACTAACATTAGTACTGGTCCGGGATAGCTCAGTCGGTATAGCGGCTCGCTTCAAGTTGGAAAGTCCGGGGATCGAATCTCGGTGGTGGCGAGAAATTCCGCACCCGACTAGGCCTACCCAACCACCTATACAATGGGTACCGGCTCCTTCCATGGGGTAAAGCGGCAGGGTGGTGGCGTTAACCACCCACCCCATCTAGCGCCGAGGTTAAAGAAAGAGTGGAGCTATACATCTACACTCCCTCTGGGTCTTCATGGCCTGTTCTAGGGTGAACTTTACCTTTGCCCTTACTAACATTATTAACAGAGAGATTCAGGCTCCAAACTTAGACCTGCTTTATATAAAACGTGTATTATTTTATTAGATGTTGTTTTATAAAAGTTTGTTTACATACTGAACCTGTTGTTCAATATTAGTTTAGTTCCTATTAGGACCTACACCATACACGAATTATATAAAATCATTTCTTACTTACTTTCCTCTCCGACATATTTATTTGTTGATGAAAAATTCTTTGTCATGTGCCGTAAACATTCGAGAGCAAATATGAACAGGGAAGTTTGCAACATATAACATTCCTGCATTACTGAAGTTTATTGCCACTTAACTGCCTATCATGAAAACTTCAGGCAAGATTTTCGTCTGTAGGGTCGAAAACGGAATTCGGGACCTCTAAAATAGAAAGCAATAATTCCAGCCACTAGAACACGACATTCGGTGGTATTCACACACACACACACACACACACACACACACACACACACACACACACATACACGTTAACCACAAATGAAATTTGTTACAAATGTTTACAGATTTCGGAGTAATTAGATGCATTTGAAACCTCTGTTACTTCCTTTAACAAAAATTTAACTTTGAGCAGCTATTTCTCATTATATTATTTAATAATTACATTGTGGGATCATCGTCTAGGTTTCTCCCAGTTTCGCAAATGAGTGTCCTTCTGTTAATCAGATATAGAAGATCCTGTTGAAAAGGCTAGTGTCAACATACAGAGAAGCAGTTTCCAAAATTTACCCTGTTTTTATTTCACCTCGCAAATATATATGCTTACGGTTTCTTTTGGCGTCACGCTTTAAGAGATATTTGCTGCATCCCCTTTAAGATATAGCTGCTGCCCATAAATCTCCAACACGAACCATAGACACTACAGTCAATGAATAAAACATATTATATAATACGATACTCCTTAAAGGCAGATATTTAGTACAACAATTCAAAAAGATAAATGACGTTACTGGAATATAAAACTCGCAGGTACAAACAAACATATAAAGCTGAAGTAGTATTTTATAACGTACGGCAAGTCGGTATTTTGTGTTTCGGTACAAACAGTAAACCGTTTTAAACCGTACTCTAGCAGGAAATATCTCCTATCCTGCCCAAAAGTAATTCCTGCGAGACGCTAGCACGGCATCGTTTCTTATCAAACCACACAGTACTACATCCAAGAAGAACGAAATTTTAATATTCACTGCTGCCAGAACTTCGAATCCCACATTTAATTCTGTGTTCAAATATCCGTATGTTGCTGGTGAAGAAAATCGTAAACAAATATCGTCCAGTCCCAACCAATATTATGGACAGAAACGTCGATAAAAAAAAGTAGTTCAATGTCTTCTATGAAAAATAGAGGCTGGAGATTTTAATTTCCTTGTAGATAGAGGTACTACATTTATCCTTAAAAACTGGCCATTTTATGACAAGGTGTAGTCTTCGTGTGTTTCTGTAGCGGTAGACTTTGATACCGAGTGCAGGGTGTTCTGTGTAATGTGTGCCAACTTTTAGGGAGTTATTTCATGAATCATTTTGTGTAAAAAATACATATTTACGAACATATGGCCGATTATGAAGTGATTGCTATCTACGAGCATTTCAAAGTATCTATATGGCTGCAGGGAAACTTCTCACAATACACATTTTCAGTTTTTATAGAATTCACACTTCTGTGGTATCTATAACGCATGTATGTATGTACGTGGTGCGTCAGGAAAGTAATGACACTGAATGCGTGGCTCGACAACTGTCTACGCTGTAGCCACATCTCAGACACCAGCCAAGACATACATTCTTACTTGATGATCAGTGCAATTTTGAACTCGGTAGCATTAACACGTCTGATTTGACAGTAAGTTGTGTCAGTGTGTGTAGAAGTGACGCGTTACGAAAATGGAGAAACGAAATCTCGAGCAGCTTTGCGCGATCAAATTTTGTGTCAAACTTAATGAAAACGCAACAGAAACTTAAGAGACATTGAAAAGGGCTTATGGAGAGCATGCTGTATCAAGGACACCGGTTTTTAGGTGGCATAAAGTATTTTTGGATGGCCGTGAGAGTGTGGAAGACGAACTTCGTTCTGGAAGACCTTGCACGTCAAAAACGGACGAAAATGTGAACAAAGTGAGGGATCTCGTGAGGTCTGATCGACGTTTGACAGTCAGAATGATTAGTAGTGTGCTGATTTTGAATTTGAAGGGTTCATCGTGTCTGTCCAGAGATTGCGGACACTTGGATGCTACATCACGACAATGCTCCCTGTCACCCTGCCATCTCCGTGAACGAATTTTTGGCCAAAAAAGGTATTTCTTTGGTTCCGCAGTCACCATACTCGTCTGATCTGAGTCCGTGTGACTTCTTCCTTTTCCCAAAACTCAAATTCCACCTCAAAGGTCGTCATTTTGGAACTGTGGGCAACATCCAAAAGGTCGTGACAGACCAGCTGAGGGCACTTCTACATGAAGACTTCCATCACTGCTACTGGGAGTGGGAGCAACATCTTCGGCGGTGTGTGGCTTCCCAAGGGAACTACTTTGAAGGGGATAATGTTGATTTATAGGTAAATGTTAAATAAAAAATATAACACCAGTATCATTAATTTCCTGACGCACCACATATGTTGTATGTATGTATGTATTTTTTTTTAATATGGTTTATTGCCTGCTCCATTACAGAGGTAATACTACAAGCTATACATAATTGATGTTTATTTATTTACTAAGTTTTTGTTCCTTTTAACTCTTATTTTCTGTTGTTATTCTGGATTTAGTTTGTCGAAAGGAATGTCATTGATGAACTGTGCAAAGTGTCTATAGTGCCTCCTTATTAGGTCCTTTTTATTGGTTGGCCAGTTGCCGTTCTGTAGGGCGGTCGTCTTCAGCCTTTCCCTCTCTTTTGTTATCGCTTCGCATTCAAAGATTAGGTGATCCGTTTTCTGTTCTGCTGTTCCGCAGGGGCATGTTGGTTCTTCTATGATTTTAAAACGGTGTAGGTATGCTCTTGTTTTTCCATGTCCCTTTACTATATCCGTGAAGTTCTGTGTGAAGTTAATATCCATTTTTAGCCTTTCTTCCACGTTTGGGAAATATTCTTTGGTTATACTTTCTTTGGTGGTTTGCGTCCAATTTCTTTGCCACTTCCTCACGCTTTCTTCTTCTAATTCTCTCTTCACTACGCTTTTTGGGATTCTTTTATAGGCTTCAGTTAATGATTCATTCGTCGCTGCCTTCTTTGCTAGCGTGTCCGCTAACTCATTTCCCAATATTCCCGCATGTGCTTTGACCCAACAGAGCCTTACTTCCCAGCTTGTTTTATTCATCTCGATAATTTTTCTTCTTGTTTCTTCTATTATGTTTGTGTGTATATTGCTATTCTGTAGTTTGGCTAGTGTTATTTTGCTGTCTGTGTATATTGTGATTCTTTTATCCGTACGTTGAGTTTTTTCTATGTACTGTAGCGCTGCTAATATCGCCAATTGTTCTGTTTGGTTATTTGTGCACCTTTTATTTAGCCGGCGCTGTATGCTTTTAGTATGTCGCCCTGATTCGAAAAAGGCTATGCCTGAGCCGACTCCCTTCTCTGTCTTGCTCCCATCGCTGTAAATGTGCGTTGATCCGTTTTCTTCTTTTCCGTCCGTACTACTTATGCTCGCTTCCGCCGGGTGTTGCCAGTATCTTACCTCCATGTCCCTATCAATCTGTGTTTTGTCTTTTGCAGTGCCTTTGGTTAGTTGATATAGTTGTGCCTATTGGTCTATTTTTATGTCAATGGGCATCATTCCTGTGAACACACAGAGGGCTTCGTTTGACACTGTGCGGTATGCTTTTGGCATTTTTATGTTAATTAGTCTTTGAACTCTTAGTAGCCTTGCTTTGTAGTTTTCTTTTCTCAAGGCTTTACTCCATACTGGGGCCCCATAGACTACCAGGGGTTGAATTCCTCCTAAGTATATTGTCTGCAGGGCTTTGTGGCTTAGACCCCAGTTAAGCTTAGCCGATTTTGCCAGTTGGAATATGAGCTTCGTACATTTGTCAGTTACGTAATTTATGTGCTCCCTAAAAGAGAGTTTGTAATCAAATATTATTCACAGATATTTTATTTTTTGTACCTGTGTGATGGCTTTGTTGTTCATGTATACTGCTACTTCTTTTTGTTCTTTGCGTTTCCTTCTGGTCTTCAGCATTACCTTTGACTTTTCTTCGTTAAATCTTGTTTTGCTGTTTTCTGCCCAAGTTGCGATTTTGTCCATTTCTACGTTGGCAATATTTTCTGCTTCTCGTATACTGTCAGCTCGTATCATCAGTATCAAGTCATCTGCGAATGCCACTGCTCTGGTGTGATGGGTATATTGAAGGTTAAGA
>Ga0123354_10012481_pt1 | contig 13170 bp, 8 predicted proteins | sample TergutLab28metaG_2_FD_97872 | JGI IMG/M metagenome (GOLD analysis project Ga0123354, IMG submission 97872) | Labiotermes labralis P4 segment gut microbial communities from Petit-Saut dam, French Guiana - Lab288 P4 | ecosystem: Host-associated > Arthropoda: Insects > Digestive system > Gut ...
CGGGCCTTGAAAACCATAGACCCCCATGGGATCTTAACAACCCCATTACCGTTAGCGTATATAATGACTTCAAACTCAAAATTAGAAAGCATAAAACGCAACTGTTCCGGGGTCTGCGTAACAACATCACCGGACTCAGCATGTTCAACAAAATGGTTCTTGACCTCGCTCCAATTCCAATTCATCGCTCCCTTGCCCTTCGCATAGTACGCGTTTTTATTCTGAGGCTTCTTGGGCTTTGGGGGCCGGGGATTTCCGTCCTCATATTCCGCCATCTCCGCTTTCAACTGTGGCTTTATCACATTCGTCCATAACCATTGAGGGTTCTCACGATGCTCCCTAACGACGTCAGCGTTTTCCCTTAGAATATAAGTATAGCTTGTCCTATACCACTCACACCATAGTTCAAAGTACTTATTGTACTCAGCCAAGGCCTTCTCGTACTCTGCCATCGCTTGTTTATATTTCGCATCCGGTTCACCCTTTTCTTCAACCAGTATTAACATTATCTCAGTTAGAGGGCCCTCGGCGGCAAGTTCCCCATCAAGGTACCCATGATGCCGCGCGTGATAAGCGGCTGAATCCATCTCTAAATTAAATGTCCCATTGCCCGCATAAATACCGTACATATCGCCGCCAACTTTTGTCATCTTTAAATCCAGGGTGCAATCAACTTTTACCCCAGTGCCACCAACGTTCCACGACTGCATGCCATCCGCTGTGATCGTCCACACGGTCACGGCCTGCTGCACCTTTTCTTTTTTGGGCTTGAGCGGCTTTTCGGTCACATCCGCCGGGTCGATCTCGATGGGTATGTTTTCCTCCGGCGGCGGATCAACCTTGGACGGTGGTTCATATGGCGGAGGCTGCGGCGGGTTTTGCTGTTGGTCACCGGGTTTTTGGCCCTCACCGGTGCCCCGGCCTACGCCCTTCCCTAAGCCGGAGCCGGGGCTCGAGCTGCCATCTGCCGGTGCCGGCGTGGGTGTCGCTTCAACGCCGCTGCCTGACGGCTTCGCGTTGGCAATTGCCTCATCACCGCTTCCGGCGCTGTTCACTGCCCGTACTATGAACATGTACGTAATACCGCCGGCCAGGCCGTCGAAGGTATAGGACGTCGCAAGACCGATATCCGTCCAGGTTGCCCCGCCGTCTATGGAAACTTCATACGATGCGATGGCCGCGCCGCCGTCGTCTTCCGGTTCAAACCACATCAACCCAACCTTGCCGTTGCCCGCCACGGCGGTTAGGCTCTGCGGGGCGGAGGGCACAGAGGCGGCCAGCGCGCAGGTAAACAAAGGCAGGCACACGGTCATCACGAGTGTCATGGCGATTATTCTGATTTTTCTGCCTGATAGTGGAGATGCGATCATCCAAAACCAATCCTTCCTATCCTTCGACGGCTTAATTGGGTATGCCAACGGCTTGAGCTTACATCGACATGAAACCCTTTTTATGCGGTCAGTATAGCCGAAATACAGAAAAAAAAGCAACCATATGTACCGGTTGCACAAAATTACAGATTAATGCAACCTCGCGCATGTTGAAATCATCTTATATACTATGCAACACTTATTCCGGAACAAGTGTTGTATCGTTTTTTGCCTCTTCAAGGTGCTCTATCAAAGTAATCTTTAACTCTTTGTGCTTTATTTCATAAAACTCATGTGCCTTTTTATAAAACTCTTCCTCCGGGTATGACCACGCGGGAATACCGATATATTTATCAGGTTCCCAAGCATATCTTGCCTGTATAGGTGCATGTAAGTAATGATCCGTATTGGCTATAACAGAGTTGTTAAGCCTCAGAGGATGGCATATCTTTAGTATGGCATCGCCCATTAATGTCATACTTTCTCATACCTACCATTTTTATCGCGCACTTCACCGCCTCGGCGTCAGGATTTTCAAATCGCATGGCGAGGTTGTCAGTACCGTTACAAACATGAACAAACTCTTTCCCGAATATCGTTTCCGTTTTTCCCGGGTCACGATTACAATCATCACAGTTTCCGCATTTAATGACATTTGCCCGGGCGATCTCCTTCATGCGGTCATCTATCGGGAAACCTTCATATTCGCCGCTGTAATCACCCACCGTCCAAACACGCCACATATGCGACTTATCGTTTGGGGTATCTATGTAACAGGCGAGTTTATCCTTGTAGTGTATTTCATACGCTCCGTTATAAATCATTTCGTTTGCCCTGATGAATTCCGCGAAATCCAGCGCGTTTTTTAATGTTTCACCGGTAAAAAACGCATTGAAAGCATCTTCAATCCTATTTTCTGACATTGTTCTTTCCTCCGCACATACAAATTATCTTTATTCATCAAACGTTTAGTTGCATGGTGTATTACTCGCCAAGTCCAATCAAGGCCCGCCGGCTTTTATGTGATGCCGTTCACAAACGAAAATGGCCTTCCAATAGCTTTAGTGTTTTATCAACCGTACTCTCATCGTTTCGGATGATGTTAAATAAATTGTATTCCTTTACCTGAGCATACATTTTTTTCACCCCGATTCTGAACAACTCGTCTTGTACCGCGATTTTTTTATTCGGTTCTTTAAGCGATTGAATACAGTCCAGAAATTCTTTATGGTCTTCTCTCTTGCCATAATGCTCGCAAGTCACCAATTCGGGAGCGGCCAGCAGACAGGCGATTCTGTTATAGTCCGAAATTTGCGTCAGTAAATGAGCGGGAATGCTTATATCCGCAATCACCTTCGTGTTTTGTGACTGCTTTATTAATTCAATAATCATAAATTCTACGTACTCATCGTATTCGCCGTATTCACCGTTATCCGTTAAGAATTCTTCTACAGACCGGCTGAAAAAGGCCTCCCAATCAGTCGTTTCCTTCTTTTTTGTTGATTGCGGTTGATATCTCATGTCACAAATGGATCGGAACACCGTGAACCTGTCCTCATGCCAGTTGTCGTTAAAGTGATAGAACCCATATTTTGCAGAAATAGCTTTGGCCATAGTCGTTTTTCCGGCCAATGCCGTTCCGACTAAAAAATATACGTTTCGCAGGTTATGTTTTAGTATGTTTTCCGCTATGTTCATATGTTTCTTCCCTGCCGATGCAATAAATTAGGTATAAATACGGAAATAAATGATATAATACTGACGGTTCGTACCCTCCGCAGCGCTTTACAACATTTACTAGTTCATCCAAACGACATACGTAAATGAATAAGGAGATAGATTGATGAAAGACTATTTATCCATACAAGAGTTTTCAAAGCTCTCCGGCATCCCCCCCTCCACGCTGCGTTATTGGGATGAAATAAGACTATTCTCACCGAGAAGGCGTCACCCTGAAAGCAGTTACCGCTATTATACACCGGATCAGATGATTACGGTTAAGTTTATTGCGGTGTTAAGCGAAATGAAAGTACCGCTTAAATCCATCAGCGAAGCCGCGCAAAACCATACCCCCGAAGCCATGCTGAGCGTTATTGAGCAACAGGAAGTGCAACTGCAAAAAGAAATGCATGAGCTGAGTATGCGCTACTCCATTATGTTTGCAAGGCGCGAGCAGATACGCTGCGGAATGAGGGCAAACGAGCAGGAAATTTCGGTAATGGAACGAGATGCTAAAGCGTATATCTCAGGAAATAGAAACGAATACAAAAGTGGTGAAACTTTCTTTGGGCCGTTTACCCGTTTTTGTCAAGCGGCAAAGGAGCTTCGCATCAATTTAAGCCTTCCGATTGGCGGTTACCACGATAACATAAACAGTTACCTTAAAAATACCGGTAAGCCGGACTATTTCTTCTCACTGGATCCGAACGGGGATCGCATACTGCCCGCAGGATGTTATCTTACCGGTTTTAAACGGGGTTATTACGGAGAGATGGACGATCTGCCGGAACGGCTGGTCACTTATGCCGATGAAAACGCGCTTATGATGACCGGGCCTGTTTACGTTTTATACCTGTTTGATGAAATTTGCGTGCATGACCCCTCACAATATTTGGCACAAGCGATTGTCTCCGTCACCAAGAAAATGCATCGGTGAAACCATTAAAGCATCCTGCCGGCTCGGTTCGTTTCGTTTATTCAGTTTACACCGGCAGAAAAGCGGAATAGCTACTTTTTAACAAGTTTGTATGCAATTTTATTATCTTTCGCGTATTGCTCGGCATAACTGCCCGCTTTGACACTTAGGGTAAGTTTTTTGGCGCATTCATAAAAAACGTTCTTGCCGATGGCGGTCACACTATCCGGGATAACCACGCCGGCTAGTTTTGAGCAATATTCAAACGCGAAGTCACCAATACTCACCACGCCGTTCGGGAGTGTCACCGTCTTTAGCCCTTCGCAGCCACTGAATGCCTCCCTGCCGATGCTCGTCACGCCTTGCGGGATGGTGATTCCCGTTAAACCGGTTTCCATGTAAAATGCCGCGCGGCCGATGCCCGTAACCGGATGACCGTCCAGCTCGCCCGGAATCTTTAAGCTGCCGCGTTTTTTTCCCTTATAGTCGCTGATAGCAACAAGACCTCCTTTGAGTTCATACTTCCATAATCCGCTTGCATCCATCTTGATTTCGCCTATTAATGTTTCAGCAATACTCCGGAGGATGTCTTGTGATACCGTGTCGTATTGAATTTCATTTTCTATGGCATATTGTTCGGCGTAACTGCCTTTTTCGACTTTCAACACGAGATCATTGCATCGTGAGAACGCGTCCGTGCCTATGAAACCGACGCCGGACGGGATGGTCATGACAGTTAATCTGCCGCAGTATGCAAACGCCTTGTTACCAATATGCGTCACGCTGCCCGGAATCGCTACGCCTTCCAACCTACCGCAAGAGGTAAAGGCGGAATCCCCGATATGCGTGACGCTGTCAGGAATGGTGACATATTTTAAGTCTGAACACTGAGTGAACAACCCTTCGCTGATGGATGTTAAGCCGTTCGGAAGGGTCACGCTTTCCAGAGCGCTGTTGATAAAGGCTTGCTCTCCAATGCTTATCACGCTGTTAGGAAGGGTGATTATGCGTAAGCTTTCAGAATTATAAAACGCCCACTTGCCAATGCTTGTTACACCATTAGGGATCGTCACGCCGGCCAACTTATAACAATCGGCAAGCGCGCAATCACCGATGCCTATCACCGGATGCCCGTCCAACATACTCGGGATCGTCAGATCACCGCCGGGGGATCCTTTTATGTCGGTAATGATTGCACCGGCGCCAACCGGCACATATGTCCATTGCCCGCTTACGATGCTTTGCATTTCTGTTGTTACGTCGTCTTCACCCGAGTTATCGGCGCTGCCGCCTTGCATTGCCGGGGTCAGGGTGAGGTTTACGCATCCGCCGAAGACTGCTTCACCTATGACAATTCCGCTGTCCGGCATGGTTACATTGGTTAAAGATTCGCAACCGAAAAAAGCCATATCACCGATAACGGTCACACCGCTTCCGATGGTTAAGTCAACGAGATTGACACATTCTTTGAACGCCCATTCACCGATACTATTTACGCTGTCCGGTATGACTACGCCGGCAAGACTATAACATCGGGCGAACGCCTCCGCTTCGATGCGTATCACGCTATTCGGAATGGTTACTCCGGTTATATTCATACAATCGGCAAACGCGCTGTCGCCGATGCCTGTTACCGGATAGCCATCCAATTCGTTCGGGACTGCCAAAATGCCGGCCGGCTCCTTGACATATCCCGTCACCGTTACGCCAAACTCTTGCGGCGCGTACATCCATTGCCCGCTTCCGTCCGTCCTTTCCTCCCCGGCCATAACGGCAGGCGTGAAGAGGATGGATAATACCGCGAGTATCCCCACTATTTTAGTAAGTATCCGCCTATGACACATGAAAATTTCCCCTTCTGCTTATTTTAATCAACCAATGAACTTTTACCCAACCATCACTTTATGCCGCATGCGTTGTAATCGCTTACCCGCTCGGCAACGATTCGCCGGTTTCCGCCGATACGGATGTCCGATAAGAGAATATTTGATACTTCCTTTATGTACAACGCACAGTCCGCAGGTACGACAACCTTTTCCGGGTTCGGCTCCATATCCAAAACATTGCCTTTTAAATAAAGGTTCTCGGACGGTTTCGGGCTAATGGTCATCCCGCATAGGGTGATTCCATCTATATTGTGGTGACTGCCAACAATGCCCAGCGCGTTTTCCGTATCGCAATGGATCCCTGTGAGGCTTATATTTCGTATATTGATGCTTTCGCATCGGCCGGGCCTTTGTTCTTCCGGGACATGCTTTGCCTGCTCCAGCGCCATCATGAGGATGGCCTCGCCATTGCCCCAGTAAAGCCCGGCTCTGACCCGTGTTTGGATGATGACATTGGCGACACGAACGTTTTCCACCAATCCGGTGACGGGGCTGCTCATGATACACAACCCCCGATTGCTATCGCGGATGATGACATTATTTATAACAACATTGCGAACATGACTGTGCACATATCCTAAAACGAGGGCTTTGGAACACGAACATAAGATACAGTCACTGACCATAATGTTTTCACATGGCTTTTCCCAATTGGTTATCGCGGAGAAAGCTAAACAATCGTCGGCGCTGGTAATATGGCAGCCCGAAATGAGTACGCCATTACAAGCGCTGACGTGGATTCCATCGTTATTTGGTATGTTCATGCTGTTGGTGATGGTCAGGTGCAGCGCCTTTACATCGGTGCATTCACTAAAGGTGATCGTCCAGCACGGCGCGTCGATAAGGGTGATGTCACGCACGGTGACATGGGAGACTTTAGAAAAAAACAAGCATTGATTGGGCCTATCTTTATAAAAGACGGTACATTCCTTTATTTGCGCTTCCGTCAGGGGAATATCGGGAAGCATCGGATGGTTAAAATCAAAAAAGGCGCTGCCGTTGAAGTCGATAACCCCTTCCCCGTCGATGAGGACATGCTCCGATTCGTAGCATACCAGCAAAGCCCTTACGGCACGGAACTCATTGTGAATGTAGTGTTGAGGCGGATAATCATGCATATGAGGCGAGCCTTTTAAGACGGCGCCTTTTTCAAGGTGGAGGGATACGCCGGTAATGTCAATGGTACCCGTTAGAAATGAGCCGGGCGGTATGATGACTGCCGCGCCGGCTTCCCGGGCGGCGCTGACGGCTGATTGAATCGCCTCTGTACATAGGGTTTCCCCGTTTCCTACGGCACCGTAATCGACAACATTGATGCCCATTTAAATAGCCCCTTTCGCCGTGTTTTTGTTAAAGTGTTCAAGATGTGTATCTTTACGGTAAGCTGCAACGGAGAAAGTACAAATTGACAATAGATTATATGTAATGAAAATCATACCGTAAAGCGTATAACATCGTCAACAGATACGCGAATCCAAAACTAAATTGACAGATTAAACTGCCTTGAGTATACTCACGCTGAATAAATGCTTCCCATACACGACCTTCCCCCTCACTATCCGGTATTCTGACCGTACGGCGATGTATATTTCCCGTGTCGGATTCGGCTGCTTCCATACCCTGTACGTCACACAAGCCTGTTATGGTTTGTAGTTTACCCGGCGTACACGGGAAGGTGATTGATATCGGCGGACGTCTTTATTACACATAACAGGCGTTCGGCGTATCAGATAAAATTAACTAGCAGGAGGTAGGTCTCAGATGAAAAAAGGCTCCGGGTTTCTGAAAAAACCACAGGGCATGCTCATCCTGGCGCTGGCGCTGATACTGGTTGGCAGTTTCATTGCCGGTGTAATTCACACATCTCACTACCAGGTGGATGTTTCCCGAATCGAATTTACGACCGAACGCGGCACCCTAAACGGCCTGCTGTATATGCCAAAGGGCGCGGGCGCCGAGGATCCCCGTCCCGTTATCGTCACCACCCACGGCTACCTCAACAGCAAGGAAATGCAGGATGCGCCCGCCGTTGAGATGTCCAGACGGGGATACATTGTATTGGCCCTGGACATGTACGACCACGGCGATTCGCGCTGGGACGCGGATATCCCGGTAGGCGGCCAGTTTGGCACTTTCTGGGTATGGGCCCAGTTTGACGCCGCCGCGTACATGTATGCGCAACCTTACACCCTCAAGGACGAGAACGGCAACGGATACATCGCCGTCAGCGGCCATTCCATGGGCGGTTTCTCCAGCTTTGTGGCGATGTACATGGATGAGATGCAGTCGCTTGTAAACGGGTACCGTATGATTTGCGCGGGTATTCCGGTTGGCGCGGATTTGAGCTATGCGGCGATGGTTGCTCCGGCTGACCAAATGCGCGCCGCGTTCGGCAGCCGTACTGTCGGCGTCGTTGCCGCCCATTATGACGAGTTTTTCTTTGGCAAGTCCGAGGATGAGAAAACCGAGGCGGAAAAATCCATTATCGGCACGGTTGTTTATAAGGACTTTGCCAACACCGCCAACGGAAAAATGTTCCTGGGGCTCGACCCTGCCGGTAGTGCCGGTATCGCGGGCTTATATTACTCCGCCGAGTCCGGCGATCTGGTGGCGGACGGCGCGGTGCTGAGGGAATCGCAAATCGGTGAACGCGTTATCTTTACGCCCAGCCAGACGCACCCGTGGAACCATATTTCCCGCGTCGCCACTTCCAACCTGGTTAGCTTTTATCAATACGCATTCAGAGGCGTTGAACCGAACGCGCGATTTGCGCTGTTAGAACCGGATAACCAACTATGGCAGTGGAAAGAAATATTCAGCTGCATAGCGCTCATCGGCTTCTTCTTGTTGATGATGCCGTTGATCCGCTTGCTGCTTAAGCTCCCCTTCTTTAAGAAGTCTGTTACGGAACAGACAGAACCCGTTGGCGAGGCAAAACACGCCTGGGGTAAGATACTGGCGTGGGTGGCTATCGTGGCCGGTACGCTGATTCCGGCTGTATTCTTTGATGTGTTTATGGATAAAACCGCCACCCTGCAACTGTTCAGTTATATCGCATGCGCTTTCTTCATTGTGGGCGTTGCCGCGGCTGTCATGGGCTTTATCGGCGGCAAAGGCACGAAAGACACGCAAAAGCAGGGACTTGCCTTCGGCGGGATAACCATTGCGGTTGTATCCGCCCTGTTGGCTGCTATATTTTGGTTCGCTAAGGATATCGTACCGCTAAGCGCTTTCTTTATTGAGCCTACCGTCAACCAAATCGCTTACTGGGCCATGGTCAGCGGGTTATTAGCCGCGTTGATTACCGCGTTATACTACAGTTTTGTGTTACGCCCGCAAGGTGTGAATGTGGCTAGCTACGGCATCAGCAAGTGCTGCCTATCCATTTGCGCTTCCTTGGCAACGGCGCTGCTCGCGGTTGGAATTGGGTATACGGTTCTGTTTATCACCCAGTCACTGTTTGGGGTGGATTACCGTTTTTGGACACTGGCTGTTCGTACAGTGAAGATAGAGCATGTGTTGACAGCGCTTCGGTATATGCCGCTCTTCCTGGTATATTACTTCTTTAACGCAGTAGCCATCAATGCGAATACGCGTGCGCGAAAACACGGAAACCTCCTTGCTGTTTTAATGAATATCGGCGGCCTGGTGTTGTGGGTCGCGCTGCAGTACGGCAAGCTGTATATCACCGGTTCCGGGATGTGGCCCGGTCAAGCGCTTAACGGTATACTACTGTTTGCGTTGATTCCCTGCCTTGGCATTGCGGGCGTATACGCACGGAAACTAGCTCTTAAAACCAATAACATATGGCTCGGTTCGTTTGTGAACACACTGCTCTTTACATTGATTGCCTGCGCGAACACCGCCATGTTCTGGAACTTGGTTTAAAGCGGATAGTGGTCAATCAATAGCTATGCATTGGTGAACCAAATTGTCCGAAAACTTGTTATCTTCATACCCATGAAAGCGGATTGATACCCGCGGACATACGAAGCGCGGCCCGGAATTCCCCGGCAGCCGCGCTTTTTTATGTGTGATGTAAAGCAGAAAAAATAAACAAAATCCTCCGCTTCTTCCGTTTCAACCGCAGCCTACGATGATAAAATAAACGCAAAGGATAAGTAAGGCATAAACACGATGGAGATGGGGAGAACCCTGGATCGCCGCGCCGTTCACACGGCTCGCGATGACGGGGAGAGGATATCTTGGTTCTCGTCTTTGCGAACGAAGTGAACAATCCAGAAAAATACCAGCCCGCCACGCCGCTTGCGCGGCTCGCAACTAAAGGACAAAGTTTGTAACGACAAGGAAAAACCACCCTGGATCGCCACGCCGTTCACACGGCTCGCGATGACGGAGTGGAGATGTCTTCGTTTTCGTCTTTGCGAACGAAGTTCGCTCGCGATGACGTTAAAAGGGGTAACGCGTAAACGGGAACAGGAACCCCGGATTGCCGCGCCGCTGAAGGCGGCTCGCGATGACGGGGAGGGGATATCTTGGTTCTCGTCTTTGCGAACGAAGTGAAGCAATCCAGAAAAATACCGGCCCGCCACGCCGCTTACGCGGCCAAAGGCTTATGACTTAAGATTCGCGGTAAAAAGGGTTATGGTTAGGTGCTTGCGAAGTCAGAAACGATCATATCCCGAAACAATTCTATTAAAAACACGCGCCCCCCTTCTGTAACAGAAGCGAGACGCGCTTTTTATTAGTTTAATAAAACCCGTTTAATGTCAGTCTAATAACCCGGCCGCAACAATGGCTTGAGCCCAGCTTCCCTTGACTGCGACCTCATAATGAATTAAACCGGGTATATGGAAATCGTGATACATTCCGGAATATAACGGTATAACCGGTACCAATTCCATAAAACGGCTTTGGTAAGCGAACCAAGCGTCCAGGTAAGCCTCTTGATTGCCATATCCCGCCGATAGCATCGCGCTCGCATGCGCGGCTAAGACTTCATCGTCCGGGAACGCGGCGTCTATGTAGCCTAACTCACCTGTCTCCCGTGAGGATGGGGGATAAAACGCGTCAGGAAAATCCGACGCTAAAAAATACAGATCAGCGGTTCGTGCCATTTGATGATAATATTGCGCCAGCAAATCATTGAATGATAAATCCTCTACTTGTAGCTTTACACCTATTTTATCAAACCCGTTATTGAGCATGAAGATGACATCGCCGGAGATCCCGCTTTCCGCACTGCGTGCCAGTGTCAGGGTCAATGGTTCCAGCACTCCGTCCCGCTCCCGATAGCGAATAGTTCCGCCACCCGACTCATATGGGTTGCCATTGGCGTCCAAAACCCATGCCGTTGTATCGAGCAACGCGTTCGCGCTGCTAACATGATACGGAATGCCCAGCGCACGCAGCGCTTCAGGATCTGATTCCATGACCATCCACTGACCAAACCCATAATAGCCATACACCCGCTCAAGCCCCGGATTGCCCGCTACCAGCGCATCACAGTCAATAGCCATCGCAACCGCTTTACGAACATCCGGATCGCTGCTTGGGCCGCTTTTTGCCTCGAATGCCAAGTACGCCAAGCCGGTACGCGAATACGTGACCTCCGTTGCGTCCGGTAACGCGCGGAACTGTGCCACAACACCTGGATTTATTACCTTATTCATTAAGCCAATTTCATCTGCCGCCAGCTTCGCCGCGGCATCTTTTTCATCCACGCGCACCAATTGTAATGTTTCGATTACCGGCAAAAATCCCCATGCATCGCCGGCGAATTTGTGATTGATGGTGAAAACGGCACGCCCTTCTTTTACGTCGCTGTCTACAAGGCGATAAGGGCCGCTGCTTACCCAAGGATAATAAGCATAACCCGAAATCGGGTCGAGCATCGTCCTTTGCAATAACTCCGTTGTTAAACCGCTTCGCACCTCGCCTACCGCCAAGAACACCCCTTCACCCTCATCATGAACGGAAAAACCGGGTGCAATGACACTGATGGGATAGGGCGTAACGGCTAACAGTTCCGGCCCGTAAAAGTTATCAAGCGCGTCGCCTATAATTTCTATGGCAAAGCTTTCGGGTGAAATGAGATACACGCCCGACAATATGTCTCTCTCTCCGCTATGATAAGCGTGATATCCCTGTATATAACCTAAATCCCGGCATGCGCCACCCAGCGCTTCCACTGCTGAGGAGGCCTCCAACAGTAAGGAGAAAACATAATCTTGAGCGGTAATGGGTGTTCCGTCGTTATAGGTTAAGCCGCTGTCGATTTCCAGTATAAACACACAACCTCCGCGCGGCATGTCCCGGACACTGACGTGTTTGATAACCGTACCGTTTAAAAGCGGCATGTCTTCTGACCACACGACGGTTTCATAACCGTGTAATAGTGCGCGCACGTCCAAATCCGCCGTATTCACGCCCCATAAGTCTGTGGCGAAATAACCGCTCATTGCGGTGAACGTTCCTACGGTAAGCTGCGACCCGGCCAGAAGCGGCCTTTGATCCGGTACCGGCTTGGTATAATCAAGCCAATCCGCAGGCGCGGCATAAGCCATGACGCTGCTGAGTAAAGCGATGCACAGTAAGGCAATGAATAATTTACGCACCAGGATCCACCTCCGATAACAATTTGCATTGACTGACATGAATGACCTGCACAGGCTGTTATCATCATGCTATCCGTCAGGCAGGCTGCTGCCTGCCTGACGACTCCATGGCGCTCGCCGCGCCACACTTATTGTAAGGTATCGCCCGCGTTATACGGAACGATTGGTGCGACGACCCTTCCGCCAGGCTTATCCGTCGGGGGTTCCGGTGTGGGCGTGGGTATCGGGCCCGGCGGCACTTCGTGGCCGTCTGTCGGTGGTACGGTTTCTTTTCCGTCATACTTGACCGTCGCCTCATTCCATAACCATCCGCCCTCCGGCCAACTGTCCAACGTAACCTTTACCCGTACGCTGCCGCTTAACCCGTAGGTGTCTGTTTCCAGTTCCCATTCGACTGTCTTGCCCGTGACCTTCGCCTCCGGCGTCGCGCTGACGAAGCTCACCTCATCAGGCAGCGGGTCGGTGATGGTGACCAGCACCGTTCCGGGAGGCGCGTTGTACGTGATTTCATACTCGAACGTCTCTCCGACATACACCTTCATATCCGAGGTCTTGCCTACGATGGTCTTTGTCGGTTCCTCCACCGGCGGCACTTCGTGGCCGTCTGTCGGCGGTACGGTTTCTTTTCCGTCGTACTTGACCGTCGCCTCATTCCATAGCCATCCGCCCTCCGGCCAACTGTCCAGCGTAACCTTTACCCG
>Ga0123354_10012482_pt1 | contig 13170 bp, 7 predicted proteins | sample TergutLab28metaG_2_FD_97872 | JGI IMG/M metagenome (GOLD analysis project Ga0123354, IMG submission 97872) | Labiotermes labralis P4 segment gut microbial communities from Petit-Saut dam, French Guiana - Lab288 P4 | ecosystem: Host-associated > Arthropoda: Insects > Digestive system > Gut ...
ACTTCATATAATGCGCACATTATAGCTACCTTTGTGTGTCTTCATGTATTGCGCACATTATAACCACCTTTGTGGGTCTTCATGTGATGCGCACATTATAGCTACCTTTGTGGGACTTCATGTGATGCGCACATTATAGCTACCTTTGTGGGACTTCATGTAATACGCACATTATAACCACCTCTGTGGGTCTTCATGTAATGCGCAAATTATAACTACCTCTGTGGGTCTTCAGGTAATGCGCACATTATAGCTACCTTTGTGGGTCTTCACGTAATGCTTACGTTATAGCTACCTTTGTGGGACTTCATATAATGCGCACATTATAGCTACATCTGCGGGTCTTAATGTAAAGCGCACATTATAACCACCTTTATATGTCTTCATGTAATGCGCACGTTCAAATGAACAGACAGACAGACGTACAGACATTGTGAAGTTAATGAAAACATTTCTATTCGGGCACATCAGACGGTGTAATTAGATGTGTGTTAATATCAGATGCAGTTTGACACGTAATTTCCACGTTGTGCTAAACAAACACTGATTTTTTTGTACCTCAAATTAAACCCGATTTATTTGTCCTCGTATTTCACTAAGAACTGCCAATATTTCAAAATATTTTCAACTTCCCTTTCAACGTTTAATTTGTTACAAAACTATTTTTTACGTCGCAAAGTGATTTAGTACGATTTACGGACGTTTCTTATTGTGACGGTACGCCGAAGGTCACAGGGTATGGAAAATATTTAAGGAAGCCTAACGCCATATTTCGCCCAAATCGGTCAAATACTCACAGCTGTGATAATGAAGGATGAAACTTGTTATTGACAACTTACGAACTGCGCACGGGTATTACGAGCACACGCAATTTCTTGCGGTCCGTGTCATGGCTCAGGCAGTTCCACTAATTCTTCGTTCTCAATCGTTCGTCGCAACAATTAGTAGCGCCGTTAAACAAGACACCTGAAAGATAAATCTTTTACCATTAAAATACAAATTAAATTTAGAAGGCCTCATCTTTCAAGACGAGACATGGCGCCGATTGTTTGCCGGCGGTTTGGAGGAGATTGCTGCTTCCAACTTCCGGGTGTTCTTACACTGTGCAATTCCTGAAGATGGAGGCAGCGTATTCTCCGAAACGCAGTCAACTACTCACCGATTTACATGGCACCACATCCCAGAAGAGTTAAATCTTCAGTAACACCGCTATGTGACGCGACATTCGCGCATAGCATCAGTCTGGTCAGATCCCAGTAGACACAAAAATCAAAGTAAAGGGTGTCAAATTTGGTAAGAAGAACACAAATCCGAACTTTCTAGTACCAATAATTGTCTGTGAAAAGCATATTTAGTTCCGTGCAATAAAGAGGGCGTTAGAAGAACGAAATTTATTCACAATACTCAACCTAAAAATTCAGTGTATTGTTCCTCAGATATTTATATTACAATATGACACTGAATATTCCTGCATGTTTCGATCCGCAAGGGACCGTCATCAAAGAACCAGACCATTGCTATACCGCATAAAACCAAATTAGCCACGTTTATACGCAGCTAAATTGGTCTGCAAGAGTGAAATATTAAATTGTACGAAATTCTTTGTAGAAAAGTTGTGCAAGTGTACTGGATCTTGATATATATTGTCTCGGAGGCAGCTTACGTACTTAAGGGGAGTTACATAGGACATGCATCACTTTTTAATGTCGACGAATACAGAGAGAAATGTTTTCAATATTATTAATTTCTACAGTTTGTGCAGGAAAGAGTGAGTTCTGTTTAATCAATACAAGAAGACTTAAATTCCTTTATTAGAATCCTGCATTAGACAAGGCTTCAGATGCTCAATAAATTTCGGAAGTCCATGCAGAAACATTTCGCACAAAGGGACGGAAAATAGATTTTAGTTTATTGCAGACAAAATAAATTCATTAGCGACTCTTACTTCCCAATTTCTACATAACATCGCAACCACTACTTTCTTTTACCGTCTCTTTTGGTCCTCAACCCACTGACCTAACGTGCGTTGGTATCGGTCAGCTCTCAGTCAATCCAACCTCAGGAATTTTTCGCCGCTTACTTTCGAAGTGCCGTAGAATCGCTAATAACTAAGCAGTCATGGTTGTCTTTATTTGGGAAACATTTCGAAAGTCATCAACTGAGAGAAAACTTAGATAAGAGCACAAAGTCGACGCCTCGTCTTGTATACAAAATGCGAGCTGTAATGTTAAACTTGTGCCTTACACATTTTACCTAATCTTTTGCTTACGCTAACCGGTGTGACTTTTTTTCTGAAAGGTTGGCAGTTTCATACTAGGGATTGTTACTGGCGGCGGGAGAAGCTCCTATCTGATAATTAGTCCTTTGGGAGAAAAACTTTGGTTGAATGGATACCTTAAGGAGTGGAACTAGAACGATTGTGATCAAACTTGCTGATGGCCTTTGGGATCCTCGTGGTGGTGGTGGTGGGGGGTATAATTCCCCTTCATGATCGGGATAAGCGAAACGTGCTAAATTTTTGGGCGCGTTCTCAAGGCGAAGAGCGACCAATAAACTGGTAATATCTGTCCGTCTGTTGAAATAAAAACGAGTGTATTTCTGAATGAATTTTTATGACATTATGTGCATTGGATTTTATTAAAATCTGTTTAAAGTTTCAGAATTTCGGTTAAATTCGGACAACAACAAAAGGTACTTTATAAGAAGATCTACGAAAAATTATGTGGATGATCAGTGTAATGGAGAGAAACTTCTTTGTGAGATAAGAACTGAGACCTACGAAACAATCAACGATCTAAACATCGCGCCTTTCACGACACTACAGGCGATAGGATATCTTGCCTTGTTGGAGGTAAGTACAATAAGCACTTGCTCTGTATTCTGACAGAAGTACAATAAGCACTTGCTCTGTATTCTGACAGAAGTACAAGAAGTTAGCGTCTCGCCGTCTACGTGACAAAAAGAAAAGACATAGGAACTCTCCAAGTCAGAGATGTAAGTGCAATAAAACCTCTTGAATTCCAAGTGCTCGGGACCAAACAAAATCGGGCTTCGGTTTACACGATTTCGAATTACTCTAATTTTTTCTGTACACGATTCTCTGTTGAAAGTTTAGTTAAAATCATGAAAAAACTATGTAATCTGTGGTTATTTTATATAGCAGCGTAATTATATACCATATTTTATTCGTTATTTACTTCGTTCTCACTCATAACGCCATGTTTTACCGGTAATCCCGCAGAAAAACGTTCCACGTTTGTCAAACTTGGATTGATGTTTATTTTCATTGTTTCTTAAAACATGCGTCGATTGTCTCTGTTTCAAACCGTTTTAGGCACTTTTCGCGAATGTGAAAACGACTATTAGTTTCGCCCATGTCTGTCTGTCTGTCCATCTGTCCGTCTGTCTGTCCGCGTGGAATAAATTGGCTCCCGCTGGACGAACTTTCACTTCAATATTTTCGAAAATCTGGCGAGAAAATTCAAGTTTCATTAAAATCGGGCAAGAATAACGAGTACTGTACATGAAGATCAATGTACATTTTAGGCGCGTTCGCAAAATTGCGAAAAGCGATTTTTAGCTTCATCATGTCTGTCCGTCCGCATGGAAGAACTCATCTCCCACTGGACGGATTTTCATGGAATTTGATAGTTGGGGAATTTTCGAAAATCTGTCGAGAAATTCAAGTTTAATTAAAATCGGTCAAGAATAACAGGCACTTTACATGAAGAACAACATACATTTTTAATCATATCTCGCTCATTTCTTCTTAGAATGAGAAATGTTTCAGACAAAAGTTTTAGAGAAAATCAAAACACACATTTTGTTTTCAGTAAATCTTTTTCGAAAATTGTGCCTTTTTTAGATAATGTAAAAAAATAACATAGAGGAAGCAGACCACAGAAGACAATATGGCACATGCGCATTGCATGCTGGATACCTTAGGCTACAAATACATACACACACGGGTTGTGTACTTGCGCTACGCGCAAGTCTCTGGCCTCAGTTAGAACTTTGGCTTGGCTTGGCCAATACTCATTGCTTTTCCACTACAACAAAGGTTGCAGGAACGCGCCTTAGTGTTACGTAATACGTACACTGCCTGTCTGTTTCATTGTTGTCGCTACTGTTGGTCACCGCTGTCCTACTGTTGGTCACCGCTGTCCTACTCTGTACAGAGCGAAACTACTACGCTGTAATCACATTCAGTTTTTCCGCTATTGTCTTGCCAGTGTTCTTTCTCTTCTTTTCACTTCATACTTTCCGCACTGTGTGGAATAAAAACTCAAAATACCACAATGTGATAGATGGCAGCACTTCTCAATGTACGGAACACGGCTGGCATCACACTCTTACTTCGCGGGGGTTTTGCTGCCCCACAGCTAACACCAACTGGACGGTTGAAGGACTTTGGAAGGGCGTAGAAATTGCGTGCTGCTTAGTTTTGTTTAAAGAAGCGCGAGTTGAGGCTGAAGTAATTTCGAATAATCCAAATTGTAGTCGCTGTGGGGCGGGAAAACTATTTTGAATTAAAAACGAACCCTTATTTCGAATTAACCAGTCTAAATTATATTAAGAGTCCTGTATTTTGACCTGGGGAATGGCATTTGCTTTGAATTAACCGATAGTGAATTGGTGAATTTTTACTGTACAAGCAGAGGGTAGTCATTGCGTTTACATTGGTTTGCGAGTATTCGTGAGACGATCTGAGGTCTCACCCCAGGGGTACATTATGCACTATGGGTGTCCGAGACCAGCGTGCAGAGGAGAATACTTTAGCTTAAAGGAGAGAAATTGAGAGGAAGACGGAAAATATATAATTAGGGTTTTCTTAATTTGCTGGAAAAATTGAAGGCAAGAGAACTGGAGGGAAACATTAGAATGCTAAAATAGACATAACCCTTGGGAGGTAAAGGTGGCCGGTGCTTAGGGCTGATAACATTACCAACTTCATGTGCTGATGTCTTGAAATCTTGGAGACTCAATCTTCTTGAGCCCTAAGGGCCTGCAGGCCTGTACAGGTTTTGCGCTACTTTTACTAGGAGGCTCTACTTCGTCATGTATTACCTAAATATTTAAACTGTCCAGTGGATATAAACTATTGTATTCGAATTTTAACTACTTGTTTCTAATGTAAGCAGCAGCTATATTAGCCACGTGCACGCGGCAGGTATGTGTTTCTAACAGAAGCAGAAGCTACACTGGTGCGCACAGGTAGCAATCACAGACTTCTCGTAACACTGAAGCTAGTGTATTTGCTTCTCACACAAACAGAAGTTATAGCTGATATTCACACAATAATCAAGTGCACGTTCCTCATAAAACAGCAGCTGCAGTGGTTCTCACACGAGCAGCAGGTATGTGTTCCTCAGACGATAGCCACACTTTTCTCACAACACGTAGCAGTTGCACGTTTCTCATACAAGCTGCAGAAGGTGCGTGTGTCTTTGATACAAGAGTTAGCTACATGCTTCTTACGAACTGCAGCAACATTTTTGTCGTAGAGACAGCAAATACATTGCTGCTCGTATTTTGTTTATGTGAAAATTGTTAAGAAAACGCAGCTGATACCTCACTCCTGGTAATATGAAACGGCTGACTTGGAGAAAAGTTTAAAGAGGCGATAACGTTCACAGTGGCGTGACCTGCATTTAGGTCTTTATCTCGTATCTTTCGTGATTAACAGCTGCTCGCCCCCAGCCTCTACACAAAGCATAAATATGCCGCAATCTACTTCAGTTGTCACGTGCAACCCGACACGTACAGAGTGTATAATGAATTTGATTTATAAGTGTGGAACTTTGAAATAACACCCCTGCAGTGTATGTGAGAAGTCACCTTACAGTTGGAGTATTCAATCATTTGATCCTACCTGGATTTTACGGATCCTGCTTATCTGTGTATGCACCGTCATAGTCCACACAGAGGGTGACGTGTCGCTACTTCCTTCGTGACCTCTCCCGTGGCACGTATGGTGTCAAAAAGTCAGTAACGGCAGCTCTTGGGTCAGCGCTGGTTTAGTAAGGATACACACACCGGCTGTTATCAGATGTGTTCAAGTCTGGACTGCGTTGGAGGCCATGGCAGTAGCGAAGGGGATTAAATAACTACCACGAACAATCCACCTACTGGGAATTATTCACTGGAAAATTCACACACATTCAGAATGAAATACGATGAAGCACTATCTTACTCACACTACATCTTATAGAATCCTTCTGTTGCTCGGCTCTGTTATGACATAATTTTCCCCACATTTCAAGATATAAACACCTTTGAGATTTCGTCAAAAATATATGAGCCAGTAGCGGGAATGACCGTTACACCTCTCCATATCACTACGGGTGGAGGAATGGTCTTGCATGTCACTTTTGGGTGACGAGGAAATTTTTGGTAAAAAAAAAAAAAAAGAGAGACATTCCAGTAGAGGGAGTTGCAGTAAATTGCACTCTCTGCTGAACATTGAACTTTCCAACCAGAATGTAGTCGGAATCATTCCAAAAACGAAGCACACGCAATTGACACTGGTTTATTGTCAGCATGGCTCAGTAAATTTGCAATCATTGGCAGAAATGTCTTCACCGCCAGGCCTCCTTTGTGGTCAAATATGGTCGAACACAGTCCTGCGAGTGACGCTGATGATTTCCGTACTGATTTTTGCGGTAATTTTTCAATGGAAGCAACAAAAGCGGCACAATTCACTGTTTGGAATGCAGGTCTACCACTCCGCAGACAATCTTTCATATTCCCCTATTCCAAAGCGCGTTTCTTCCGTTATAAATAGTTGTTTTGCGCGGAAGTGCCTTCCCAAATCGCTGCTGAAGGATTTCATCACTTGATACATTGTCTGACCTGTGTAGTCTTTTTGTACCTACAATCCAAATACTCGCTACCAAACGCTTCCCCCATGGAATAATTACCAATGTATACCACTGTCAAGGTCCGAGATTGCATAGCCGATATAGCGACTCGCTGCGCACTGGACGTTCCAAGGATCGAATCTCGGTAGGGGTAAAATTTTCCGCACAAGTCTTGTGGTCCAACCAGCCTCCTGTAAAATGGGTATCGGTTCATTCCCCGGTGGTAAAGAGCCCAGGGTGTGGCATTGACCACCCACCCGTATCTAGCGCCGAGGTTAAAGAAACAATAGAATTTCCCCTCTGTGTCTGCATGGTAAGTCAGAGAGGGAAATTTACTTTTATGTGCCTTTGTCACCGTCCAGCAGCCACAAATATTAATAAGAAAATGTCACATTTGGAGTTGGTATGTCGCGTCTTTGTCACACCTTCGTTGCCACATAGGGTTGCCAAGTCACGTACAGTTATGTCCGGTCATAAAATTCAGACATCAAGATATAAATTAATAAATAGATAAATAAAGTGTAAAGGTAAGAAGGTAAATTTCACCCTAAGACACGCCAGAGTATATACGTATCGCTATACTCTTTCTTTAATCTCGGCGTTAGATGGGTTGGGTGGTCAATCCCACGCTCCGGTCTCTTTACCCTCGGGAAAGACACGGTATCCCTTGTATAGGAGGCTGGGTGGGTCTCAGGTCCTGTCTGGATGGGTGCGGAAAAACTCGCCACCACCGAGATTCCATCCACAGACCGCTCAGCCCGTAGCGAGTCGCTGTACCGACTGAGCTATCCTGGCCCACAACAAATAAAGTGGACAGTGACTTTTCAGACACTCTGTAGAATCTCGTGTCAGTCTTAATATAATCTACTAATAGGCCGGTTATGAAGCAGTAAGAATTGTGTGGGATTCATTTTTACGGCACCTGCTGGGAGACGCCAGAATCTAGACATGAGATACATTGTTCAAAGCTAAGGTAAATTCTATAAAAGAGGAAGAAATGGAAGGCTGAAGAAAACTGCGCAAAGAGAATCTCCTTGATTTGTACGTTCTGCCAAATAACATCACTTTAAATTATATGAGGTGAAGTGGATGGGCTGGACACATATCACGCATGGAAGGGAATAGAAATGTTCATACACTTCTGGATGGAATTCCTGAAGGGAAGTAGCCAATTAGAAGAAATGTTAGTAGAAGTTAAAATGAAAATAAAATTGGCGTTAAGTAAATAGTATGTCGAGGTGCGAACTAGATTTATTTGGACCGCAATGTAGCTCAGCTTCGGCCTCTTGTGAAAGAATTATAACATCATACAAGAGGAGGAATTCCCTGACCAGCTGCGCATCTGTCTCGTTATTAAGAACTGCTTGTCAGTTGTAATCTGAGAGTCAGTAGTTCGATACATTTTGCATAAAGGTTTCAAAATTCTTTATCGTAGGTAATTAAGAACGAAGTAAGTCGTTTGTTTTATAGTTACATTTGAACAGCCAAAACAGAAATACTTCAAGGTAATAAGACTAGACTTGAACACATAAAGGTCAAAGATTTTTCTCGCTGTTTACAAACACAAGAGAGAATAATACCCTGGGCTTGTCGGGGTATTGACCTCAAACTATGCACATTTTTATGAGCGCATGGTTTTCGTCTAGAGAGACTGGTGTTTATGAGCACACCCATCTGAACACACGCCGCACGGAGCTGCCTGCCTGGTACTGTACCAGATCTTTTGGCAACACGCAACGACTTTTGAAGCACCTGGACAGCAGCAAAGCGGCAGAACGAATCCACTACCTGTTAATCTGTGGGCAGGGTCGCTCAGTCTGCTATAGCGACTGACTATGGGCTGGACGGTCCGGGATCGAATCCCGGTCGGAACGATATTTTCCGTCCGTCCAGACCGGTCCTGAGGCCCACCCAGCCTTCTGAAAAATGGGTACTGGGTCTTTCCCGGGGGTAAAGTGCGGCCGGGGCGTGCTGCTGACCACTCACCCCCCTCTAGTGCCGCGATCATGGAAGAGTAGAACTAAACCTCTACCCACCCTCTGGGCCACACCGGGTCTGTAACGGGAAAACTTTACCTTTTACCTGTTAATGTAGCGATATGCACTACGAGAGGGCCTGCAGTGACTCACACACATGTTGGTAGAGACGGTTCACACAACAATTTATACATTGTTATATCAACAATTGAACGTTGACCAAATCCTTGATGGGCACCGATTTTGGACTGTCGACACAGTCTATTGACACCTGATACCTGGGTCTACAATGAGCATTAGACTATAACGACAGTTTTTTATATTATTCATCCGTGCCCCGTGCTTGCAAACATTTATATACACCAACACAATCAAACAATAAAATTTTTATTTTTCCATAAATATGAACCCTCCTGCATGTTGCAGCGTAAAATTGTCATTCTCAGGGAGAGGTAAATGCAAATATATACATATATATACACACACACGTCAATGTTACATGTATAATGTTAAAAATACACAATAGCAGCTGCAAACGCAGTAATATCTATATTATTACCAAGTAGCTGAAAATGTATTCTGTATAGAGCTGTCGTCAGTTGGACCTTACGTATTTATTGGTGAGAAATGTAATTGACTCAAGGGGGAGCACGTCAGTTATTGATAAGCTAATAGTTACTCACCTAGTTAATAAATTTCCGGCATTTTGTATAGTAATCCAAATGTTGAACAATGTCCGCCATGTAGTATTTACCCTGAGTCAGATTAATCCAATCCACGCCCAATTTCTTTAAGGCACTTTTAATATTATTCTATCAAGAAAAAGTAGATATCAGTGCTGTTTTACATTCCTTTTTTCCGCAAAATTGTGCACAAACTTCTTATGTCAGAGTACTGCGTACACTAGAGAACGTGACTGCTGGAATATCATGTACCTCACTTGCTGACAGCAGTGCCTGAGGAATGTAAACATTTGGTGTTGATTGAATATTATTGATTTTCGTTTTCACCTTGCACGTTTTCAATGGCATATTCCAAAGACAAACTCTCTTGTGGGTAGAACAAACCAACTGCAAATTTTGTGCAGCACATCTGTACCCTTTATTACGAAACACATGCTTGTGTCCTCAGAGCCATGTCTGCTTCCGGCTGCCTCACAAAACACTGACTGCATTCATTCCATCCGAATCAGTGCTACTGTATCGGTTAAGGTTAATGGGTCACCTCCGAGAATAATCTGCCATGTATAGATAAAGAAATTATTCCCGAGTAAATGGGTAGCTGGAAGCAACAAATTCTTGCCTGATGCTGAGGTATGGATTTTGCTGTTATATATTTTAAATGCGTTAAGCTGATGGACAGCACGTAATTACTCCGGCGAATCTCTTATAGAAGGCGATTTCTTTGATATCACCATTTGTAGCAATTTTCTTCGGAGCATTAAGGCACCGCCAGAATATAGCACGTGATGTGTTGTCGTTCTTTTAACGAAATGGGTGCCAGTAAAAGCCACGAACGGTTATTTCAAACTTACGCCACTTAAATCCTTATCTTGTGCAAGGTTTCACCAAGCGATTTAAAACCTTTCAAACATGAGAGTAAAACAGAGGAGATGATTTATTAAGTTATTTATTTTTATCTTTGGTGTGTCAGCAGCAAGTTTGGTTTCTGTTTAGGCAGGGTCCTATGAATAAGTACTGCTCAGTCCATAAATAAACAAGATTTAAAAAACGCATTCCGTTACATAATACACCGACTTTTTTTTAAAGCAGCTCTTTCCTTTCAAAATGTCATGCATTACCACAGTACATGGATAGATACAACTTCTTACCAGCGCATAAGAGAATTACATACCTTTGCCAATTTTTATGTCACTCCGAAATGTGTGTTCGGAATTCTTATACCGAACTGCACCGATAATAATTATTACGTGAGAGAAGCTGGAGTAGATTTACAATTTTGATATTTGTCATCCTGTTATTTTGATTGCAATAAAAAAAAGGTTTAGTGTTCCCGTTACAAGCCCGGTGTGGCCCAGGTAGAGGTATAGCTCTACTCTTCCATGACCGCGGCACATGAAGGGGGTGAGTGGTCAGCAGCACGCCCCGGCCGCATTTTACCCCCGGCAAAGACCCAGTACCCATTGTACAGGAGGCTGGGCGGGCCCCAGGGCCGGTCTGGACGGGCGGAAAATCTCGTCCCCACCGGGATTTGATCCCGGACCGTCCAGACCGTAGTCAGTCGCTATACCGACTGAGATACCCGGCCCAAATTTTGATTGCAATAATAAAGGAATAAATCACTGACAAATACAATTAATGTTTATTATATATTTTATTCTGTAACACTTTTCGACCCGTTACGGTAATCTTAAGGCCAAAAATATAAAATTCGCACACTGTACTGTGTACAATTATGTTACAGATATTAATAAATAAGATCTCAAATTTATATTCCAAAAATAATTCCTATTGTGCTAAATTAATTTTTTTAATTATTAAAATTAATAAAATGTGGTTAAAAGAGGATTCGTATGATAAGCTTCTGTATTTCCGTGTAGTAGAAGAATACGCTGTATAAAATCCATGGAATGTCGACGTGTAGTTCTTGTTCCATGAAATTCATACTGCGTATTCTTTATTTTTTTTACGGCTCGACAACCATGGCAAGCCTAGCCCCCCCCCCCCCTTTTGTTGAGATTTCGACATCACACTCAGACACACCACACTCGGTAGGACTCCCCTAGACAAGTGATCATTCCGATGCAGTGACCTCTACCTAACAACACACAACATTCGCAAGTCAGAGACCACCATGCCCCCGGCGGGTTTTGAAACCGTAATCCCAAGGGCGGTCATTGTGATGGGCACATATTTTTCTACCTCAGAAATGCAAAAGCATTACGTAAGATTCGTCTACTATTTAGCAATTATAATAAGTATCTGCAGCAAATAGGGGAGCCGCAGTAGCGTAAGGCTGACAACCTACCACAATCCTGTGCCGTTATCACGAAATCTGGGAGCCTTAGCTTCCTGCAACCCTCTGGGCCTCTCCAGGCCTGTAATGGGACTGCTTTATCTGCAGCAAATACGATATTGCAAAATATTTTGGTTTGAATTTAAAATGGAAATTTCTGGTGTTAATACATTAATAAACCTGCATACAGTACGTTTTATGAATTTTATATTACTGGCCTGAATATGACCATATAGGGCCGAAACATGTTGCCAGAATAAAGTATAATGTATAATATATCTATATAGCTGTGTAATATATAATATATAAGGTTGTGTTTAACTGTAAACAATTCTACACGATAGGCAGCAGTTGCGCCCGTAAGCAAAGTGTGTCTTTCTTTATAAAGTATCTTTACAAACTCGTAGTCACTCGTTAAAGTTTGTGGACGTGGTCTCACGCACTTAATTTTATACGAGTAGGACGAAAAATTTAGAAAACTGGGACACACTTTTATTAACAGCTCTAAGTGGATTCTAGGGTAGTGGTATGGATAAGGGAATTCCTTTTAGGTCGCACGCAGAGAGTCAGGGTGAGAGGGCAACTGTCTGCAGAAGTTAGAGTAACGTCAGATGTACCGCAAGGAAGCGTATTAGGTCCTCTTCTGTTCCTAGCCTACGTAAATGATATTTGGAGGAATGTGGAATCAACTATTAGACTTTTTGCTGATGACTGTGTAATTTATGGAAAAATTATAAATAATGCAGACATGGAAAAAAATTCAGAAGGATCTGGACAGGCTGGGCGGGTGGGCGGTTGAAAATGCGATGAAAATAAATCCAAGTAAAAGTAAAGCAATTCGCCTCACGATTGCTAGGGTAAAGGATCCACTAATTTATTCGTTAATGGGCACATTAATACCGGAAGCGAGCAGTTGTAAATATTTAGGAATAATCTTGCGCAGCGACTTAAGTTGGGCGGATCAAGTTAAATAAGCTGTGAAAAAGGACTGGAAAGCACTGCATTTCACAATGCGAATAATAAAAAAGGGTAATAGTAATACCAAAAGTTTAGCCTACATGTCATTTGTACGTCCGATTCTTGAATATGGGGCCGCGTGCTGGGATCCTTACAGGGAGAGACAAATAAGTGTGTTAGACAGGGTGCAAAGAAAGCGGCCAAATTTGCACATCATAAGAACAGTCCGGTCTGGGGAACTTTGGTGTCGCGTAGAAAGTTATCACGCATATGTGCCCTCTTCAAAACGTACTTTGGAGAACGCGCGTGGAAGCCTATTGGTGACAGATTAGAACGGCCACACTATCTGAGCAGAGTAGATCATGAAAGGAAAATTAGGAGTAGGAGGCAAAGGACGGATA
>Ga0123354_10012483_pt1 | contig 13170 bp, 3 predicted proteins | sample TergutLab28metaG_2_FD_97872 | JGI IMG/M metagenome (GOLD analysis project Ga0123354, IMG submission 97872) | Labiotermes labralis P4 segment gut microbial communities from Petit-Saut dam, French Guiana - Lab288 P4 | ecosystem: Host-associated > Arthropoda: Insects > Digestive system > Gut ...
AATTAAAAAACGGTCATAACTCCGTAACCGTTCAAAATCGGACACATGTTTATATGAACTTTTTTGATCACAAAGGCCTAGGAAATCACCTCCTGCAGTTATGCCCTAAAGTCGTGAAACATCCTGTATATACATATATATATATATGTGTGTGTGTGAGTGTGTGTGTTTGTGTATATATATATATATATATATATATTATGCCCAAGCACGGTCCAAATCGGTACATGGCTATGCAAGAGTCCGGTATGGGTTCCTTGTCAACTTGGAACATATTTACCACAATCATATACGTCAGCACTACTTATTTATTAAAGCATAGGCTACATGTTTCGACCCAACATTAGGTCATCCTCAGGCCTACGGCAGGCTAAGTCATTGGTGCTCTGTGTACATTGGAATCCCAATATTATTTTATCACAGTCTTCTTGTTTATATAAACGAACCATCGCCCGCTTACGACAAGAAACAACTAAGTCAGTCTACCCGGCACAACATGTCAAGAAGTCACGGCGGCACAACATGTCAAGAAGTCACGGTCGCAGCACCAGTAAAGCATCACCTATACTTATCACGCCATTTGTTGGAGAGGAGCCTAACTTCGAGCTCCAGCTGCTGTGCCTCCGAAGAGAGGGACTTAGGCGAATGTAGCACTGTCCGATTCCGGGGTCAGGAGCCACAATCATGCGCGTACCTAACCTTGGTACTTGTTCGAAGTAAGGGGTCAGCTCCACAGTGAGACCGCTTTAACCCGTGCAGAGAAACGCCGGTATCAATAGAGAAGCCGGCAGATACTAAAGAAGAGGAATATTTCAATAAAACAGTCTCGGGCTAGGAACCGTGTAAGTGGCTAAATGGCGAATAAACTGACACTTCTAGTTTTGATAGCAGCCACCCGGCTGTGTTATACAGTGCTAAAGTAATCCATTCAGTCAAAACACAACATACATGTATATTTATTATCAAAGTTGGTTTTTGTATTCACCAACTGATGCACAAGTGAATTGTCTTAAAAAACAATTTAAAAAATTACATTAGAATTAAAATTAAAAGAGCGCCGACATGTTTTGTTTCAACGTTAAATTTAATGTAATTTGGAAAATTGTTTTTAAGACAACTGACTTGTGCATCAGTTGGTGAATAAAAAACAACTTTGATAATATCAAGCTGCACGGTACGAATGTGAAATATATATATATATATATATAGTAAAGTTTAAAGTGATCCCGTTACAGGCCCGGTGTGGCCCAGAGGGTGGGTAGAGGTATAGCTCTACTCTTCCACGACAGCGGCAATAGAAGGGGGTGAGTGGTCAGCAGCACGACCCGGCCGCACGTTACCCCCGGGAAAGACCCAGTACCCATTTTACAGGAGGCTGGGTGGGCCCCAGGGCTGGTCGGGACGGGCGGAAAACCTCGTCCCCACCGGGATTCGATCCCGGACCGTCCAGCCCGTAGTCAGTCGCTATACCGACTGAGCTACCCGGCACATATATATATATATATATATAATTACTACAAACTTGGCGACATGTTTCGGTTCACTGAACCATCTTCAGGCCAAATCTTAACACAACGTAATGGTACATTCAGTCAGAGCGCACATTATGGGATCCCATATTGTTTACAAACCATTTTTGATATTAAATTCATGTTACATTCTGTTGGCCGATGTACTGAAATATATGTAAAACTCCTGTCAGTATATCCTAATTAAAACTTAAATTGTTATGGTAGAATATATATATATATATATATATATATATATTACAAGTAAAATTGAAGCTCTTGTCAGATGGGCGTTGTTTGTCAATGGTTCGCGCCAATATTGTTGTTTATTTGGTCGTATTCTAAATTATGGTTTGTAAACAATATGGGATTCCATAATGTGCGCACTCACTGAATATACCATTACTTTATATTAAGAATTGGCCTGAAGATGGTTCAGTGAACCGAAACATGTCGCCAAGTTTGTAGTAATGATTATATATATATATATATATAGTGTTTTGAGTGAATAAATTACTTCATCATGACATTTCTAGTATCATCTGTGTCCCCGTCATCAAGGAACTACATATCGACCTGACTGGAAATCGAAACACATTCCTTGGTCGCCCAGCCTCTGGCCTGGTCACAATATCAGCTGTTCCGCCTTCAGTGACCAAAGTACCTTTAGGTAATAAGGCTCAATATTCCGCAGTAATTGTTATGCACATGACAATAGACAATGAATCTCGCTGCTGGCCATTGAGAACAGGCTTCACTCAGTCGCTAACTAAACCATTTAAAACAGCAACTAATAACGATGCTCTTCAGGTTTGCACCGTGCATCATCAAAATATAAATATTTTATTGTCCAACTAAAGCACAATTAAATAATATGTAGATACAATTAAAATTATAAAATATTTAAAATTGCTCCAACATGTTTCGGATCACAGAGGATTCATCATCACGGAGCCAAGCACTGTACAAGGCTCCCTGATGATGGATCTTCTGTGATCCGAAACATGTTGGAGCACTTTTAAATATTTTATAATTTTAATTGTATCTACACAATACATAATTGTGCATAAGTTTGACAATAAAATATTTATAACGACACATAATATTTACTCTGGCCACCCCTCACAATGACCGTGCCACCGTGTGCTGCACATTTTAGGATTATTTATAACAGAAATTTTGGGCCGGGTAGTTCAGTCGATATAGCGACTCGCTACGTGCTGGACGGTCCGGGAATCGAATCTCGGTGGGTGGTGAAATGTTCCGCACCTGTCCAGACCGGCCCTGCGGTCCACCCAGCCTCCTGTACAATGGGTACTGGGTCTTTCCCGAGGGTAAAAAGCGGCTGGGGCGTGACGCTGACCCCTCAACCTCTTCTAGTGCCGTGGTAAAGAAAGAGTAGAGTTATACCTCTACTCCCCCTATGGGCCGTTCGGACTGTACAGAGCCTCAGTGCCTGTACAAGGGCACACCTTTACCTTTATAGCAGAAAGTACACGTGGCTCAAATCAGACGCATTTCATACATTTGTTACGGGAGCAACGCTGTAGTGCTTAAGAGTTTTAGTGTTAGACAGCGTTAACTCGTAATTCTAACTAAGACGTGGTACTCTATAATACCAGGAACCTACAGGCTTGTTGCGATCACACGATATAGAAAGCAGCTACACAACAGGAAACACGAAACTCTCTATAGGATCCGGTAAATGGAGTTCTAATTAAATCCCGGACACCAGTAGCAAGTGAGTACACACTAGGACGGCTAGTCCTATGTAATCTGCTTATCTTGAAGAAGGAAGGAGCGGTATGGTGTCGCTTACCGCAAAGAGCAGCAGTTTAGCGTGCACAATAATTCACATAATGAAAATTATAAGGCTTAATAATCTGGATAGTTTACAGCAATTCATAGTTACGCTAAGAAATATACAGGGTTAATTCGAAATGATTGTTGGGGTTTTAACAATTTGCCACCTCGTTTTCCAGATGATTTCTTTCTATGGGGTTACGTCAAGGATCAGGTATGTTCCTCCTCTTCCCGCAAGTATCTCGGAACTGAAGGTACGAATCAGAACCGCCATTGAAACCATCACCGCTGACATGCTACAAACAGTTTGGAACGAACTCGATTATAGTGTTGATATTTGTAGAATCACAAAGGGTGCACATACAGAGCACCTGTAAGGCATGTAACAAAAATTTGGAGTGTTGTTCTATTAAATTTAAAAAAAACATATACTCATATCTCAAGAGCATTGTGTATGACAAGTTGTTAAAACCCAGACAATCATTTCGAATAACCCTGTATATTAAAATGCTTTTCCAGCTGGTGATGTACGAACGCCTAGCCAGAAACAGATCTGCTCAAATGAAAGTGTCACAGAAGGTATTGGAAAGTCCAACACATGCTTAAAGCAAGCAGAGAATGACGGATAATTTAACTCTTATACTCACCCATTTTTCGTTTTTCTTCACCACAGTTTTCAACTCATTTACATGTATTGGCTATAATTAATCACTTCAAATTAATGAATCGTACAGTTTAGATATGTGGGCCGGGCAGCTCAGTCGGTATAGCGACTGACTACAGGCTGGACGGTCCGGGTGGGGACGTGATTTTCCGACAGTCCAGACCGGCCCTGGAGTCCACCCATCTTCCTGTAAAATGGGTACCGGGTCTTTCCCGGGGGTCAAGTGCGACAGGTGCTGGCCACTCATTCCTTTCTAGTGCCGCGGCCATGGAACAGTAGAGCTATAACTCTACCCACCCTCTGGGCCACACCGGGCCTGTAACAGGATCACTTTACCTTTGTTACTCTTCAGATGTATTTCGTCGTTCCTGTCACACATAAAACACAACAGTCTGATTTGAAGATTTCTTATGAAATATGACCCATCCCCCTCCTTCCGTCTCATTACTTTTTAAAGGTGTGAATGTTGACTTTCTACTATCTCGAAGAACAGTAATGTTTGTGATTTCTTTTTGCCTTAGACCCTGCACTGTATGTAACAGAAAACAGAATTGCACGTTCATATCCAGCACACGTGTAAGATATCGCCCAGTATAATTTGACGGCTGTGTGACACCCTCCTGTTTGGAAGTCAGCAGCTAATGTGACAGGTGAGAAATTACATTGGATACTATTTGCAATAAGGAACGTAGGTATGCTAGTTGTACAAGAACACGGACGTTTCTTGATGCACTGACTTTTCAACGAATAATTAATTACAAAATTAATCTCTTGTACATTAGTTAAATATAACAAAACTATATATTGAAAAGTTTAATTAATAATATGAGGAAATTTTGGAGTTAACAATGTAAAATACTTTAACATTTTCCATTCCGTGCATTAAACTGAATTTACCTTAAGCCAACGAATACCGGTGGGGGATAGATTTCCCGCTCTTGACCAGACTGGCTCTGGGGCCCACCCAGCCTCCTGTACAATGGGTAACGGGTCTTTCCCGAGGGTGAAGAGTGGCCGCGGCGTGACGCCGACCCCACACCCCCGTCTAGTGCCGCGGTCAAGAAAGAGTAGAGCAATACCTCTACTCCCTCTATGAGCCGTACCGCTTTTACACAGCCTTAGTGCCTGTACAAGGGTGCACTTTACCTTTTTTTACAAGCCAACGAATGCACACATTTGTATTAGATTTACAATACTGTAATGTAAACTATTTCACTGGTTTACGAAATGATAAATTTCATCACGAATGTGGAAAGGCTTCTAAAGAACATTTTTTTTTGTCTGGGCTTGTAAACCTCTCTCTACGGTCAAAAACGTAGACGAAAAAGAAAACCTGTAAAGTAGAAGTCATTTTAATTTCAGTGGTTGTCCGAAGTATCTGGAGTGAAAAGAAAGATCTGGTGTACAGGAAAAGTCTTGTCAGCGTATTATTAGCTTGGTCCCAAGAGAAAGTTAGTGAAGAGGGAGTAAATAACGATGTTCACTAACTCAATTTCTTGGAACTACGTATAGAATTGGAGTGGGTAGTTTTAGTTCGTCCACTCGTTTCTATGCGGCACCACCTCCCAGGTGACCTAGGCGCCACTACACGTCTTCCGCTGTCTGATACTTGCCTCGCCATCGCCTAAGGAAAGAAGCATTAAGCCCGTTTTGCAGTTTGTTCATCTTCACTTACTCGCGTCCCTCTCTATACTTGCTTTATTTTATACTCCTGTTATACGGATATATTAGAAAACATGCATTTACGGTGCATTTGAAAACAGTGATAGAATAAGATTCATTATTTCTGGAAAGAGAAATGTTTGAATACGAGTAAAAAAGGTAAAGTGCACCCTTGTACAGGCACTGAGGCTTTGCACAGGCCGTAGGGCCCATAGGGGGAGTAGAGGTGTACCTCTACTCTTTCTTGACCACGGCCTAGAACGGGATGAGGGGTCAGCGTCACGCCCCGGTCGCTATTTACCTCCTTGAAAGACCAGGTACCCATTATACAGGAGGCTGGGTGGGCCCCACGGCCGATCTGGACCGGGATTCTATCGCCGGACCCTCCAGCCCATAGCCAGTCGCTATACCGACTACGCTACACGGCCCACTTGAATACGAATAGAAGAAAACCATTTGCTTCAAACTGTGTTAGGCATTGCGCCCCATAACTGTGTAGGCTATTGCCTGTGTTCATCCTGCGAGTCATACTGCTGTCCCTAGATTGTGATTCCGTGTAGTCTGGTAAGTTACTGCAAGCTGTTTGGAAAAGTACGGCTTCGAACTTCTACCATAGAAATGTAAGAATAATTCCATCTAAAAGCTAGTACCACCAAAAATGTAACTATAAATCCCTCAGAAATTTTGAAAAGCTCCTATTGGACAATTCGACTCTTGGCACAACCAGAGATATTTTCTCCGCAACGTCGTCTGGATCCCCTCTCGAGTCCATACAGTCTGCTATTAAGAATGGTGTCAGGGGCTTTTTTCCAGGGTTAAGGAAGCCGAGGCGTGAAGCTGGCAATTCCCATCCAACTCCTCGCTTATTGATGTGTAAATCTTTACTTCTTTTCCCATACTCCTTCACATTGTGCACAGACAAACATATATTTTACGTTTAGGTGTCGATTTTTCCAGCGTTAGAGTCCAGAAACTAACAATCAGAAACCTCACCGCTCTCTAAACCTCAGATCTTACAAATCATACAGTTTTTTAATATTTGCTAATTGCTATATTCTGCTTCCAAGTGCTTACGCCACAATGCTATTAAGGAAAACAGAACAGTAAAGAGAGGAACAAAAACAAAATCTTCGGCGATGACCTCCTGTTCTATTGTCGTAACCCGATTAATCCAAAAGTAATCCAGTCAAACACAAATCTTTTATTATAAAATAGTTGTTCATAATAAATTCCCTTACATGTTTCGGCGAAAGAGGCTATCATCAGACGGAGCTGTATATTTTCGTAACAGCTTGCCTGATAATAACCATATGGGCCGAAACATGTAGTGAAGTTTTACAAAAAACAATTCATTTTGTAATAGAAGTATTTGTGTCCGACTGAACTGTTTATGGATTAATCGTACCAAAGAATGTGTAATGTTCCGTTACCTACACTTGTAAAAACCCCGGTATCTTCTCTCTTTTAGGTTTCTTAAACAATGTATGCTCATATTGTGTGAGATATGTTTCAGGTGCGCAGCCTAAAGAGTGAGTCTGAGACCGCTCGCTTGATGGAATTGCGGATTCGAATCTCGCAGGTAACATGGAAGTATGTCTGTTGTGAATGCTCTGTGTTGTCATGTAGATGGGCCGATCCCTCCTGCAGAGGTCCCCTACCGAGCATGAGTGTGTCATTGAGTGCCATCAAGTACAACAATAACCCTCTCAACGTACAGTGAGTACACACAGGGAGTCAGACTACGAAGAAAAAACAGAGATATATTTCAGACACAGATAATTATACATCTCTTTTAAGACAACTATCATTGTACTGACGTATAATTGTACTTCCTTTCCTTGTGGCTGTGGTCAGTGTCGAACAGTGTATTTTACATAACAAAAAGCATCCGATGTTAAAATTCACAAAATGTCGACTAACAAAAACACTTAGAGTGATTTAAATCTTCAGCCGCGAAGTGGATGAGAACTGAGCTATTCTGGGCCATCACGCAGCGAGTAGTGGTAATTTATCACCGACGTTTCGATACAGCTTTTCTGTTCCATCTGCAGGGTGTAAAGAATCCAAGAAGCATCCAAGAAATCAAGAAGAGTGAACCTTGAAGATGGGACCGACATGCTGTCCCGATAAGTCGGTAAGGAATTACCGCTACTCGCTGCGAAATGGCTTATAAGACCGCAGCTCTCAACTACGTTGATAGTTTACTGACACGAATACCGTATTATAACAACACGACTGAAACCCTAATAGGTATTCAGCGACATAAATTCGTTCCGAGGCAACTAAAATGGCGTTTGCTTGTGGATGATTATCAACAGCGAACGCCTTCACTCTGAGGCAACTTCTTAAACATTCACGTGCCACAGTGAAGTCTAATTTTAACCAGTATTCTGTTTAGTCTCATTACACTGCAGAACGTTTGGTTTTGACACCATTATGTGTTATTATTAAACGTCTAGAGTTCATAATAAGTGTAATTAGTGTACGAAGTTTGTGATAGCGTACTCACTCATTACATAAGTGACGGGGTTTACATTCCTTTTAATATTACTCCCCTAAACTCGATAAATAATGCACTCACCGCACGCGGCAAGTTAGTATTAAGATGGTGGCGGTTGGTGAATTAATCAATAAATTCGTTAGTACTGCGACGTGCTGTTCGAAGTAAAATAGCAACCAAAACAACATTAATGCCTTTTCTGCATTTAAACAAATTTTCACTAGCGGCTTATCACTTATCGAAACACAGGATAATTTCAGTAAAGTAGCAAAGCAACCAGTCGGTATAGCGACTCGCTACGGTACGGACGATCCGAGGATCGAATACAGGTGGAAACGAGATTTTGCGCATCCGTCGACAGCGGCTCTGGGGCTTACACAGCCTCCTGTACGATGCCTACCCTCTATTTCTCGGGGGTAAAGCGGCCGAAGCGTGACGTTGACCACCCACCCCCATCTAGCGCCGAGATTAAAGAAAGAGTAGAGCTATACCTCTACACCCCCTATGGGACTTTGTGGCCTGTTATAAGGTGAACTTTACCTTTTCTTTACCTTTACAAAATCACGAATCTCCGTGCAACCCGAGTACGAGTATAATCACCAATGTAAGTTTTCAATACGAATTCAAAGACACAGTGACGTAATCCGATATGTCAATAGACCAACAAGGTTCTTGAAAAATACAGGGCGAACATACGATCGTGTTCATTGGTTAGGCATCCATTGCAACAAAAAGAAACAGAGAAAACATAGATAGGTACAACAATTGGTGGAATTTGTTTGTTAGGGTGAGCTTATACTAAACACTGCATTTATATAGACGATGCATAGGAATATAATTCAGGCTAATTTGAATTAACTAACAAATTACATGAAATTGTATGAAACTTTTTGTTTATGACAACAGAAATTTGACAGTAGCAATAGAACGATTTATACGGTAACAATCATGACCACAGAGAAGTTGATCTCTCATATAATCTTCAGGGCTGTTGTAAGTGCAATATACACACAGGCAAGTGTTTATCTAAAATGCGAAGATAAGAATAACCTGATATTGCTCTGCTTTATATCGAAATATTTAACAAAAAATGACAAGTCCCCACAATGCCAAAATTTGTTTCGGATCAGACAGACACCTCTGATGTCTGAATTTTTAATAGCATCTTCTGAGCTATGTCACGGTTATCAAACGACTTTTTTTTTGCGTCGTTCTTAACGAAACTTTTCTCCCATATTAATTATTCCCCGGTGAAAAACACACACTCTATTTCCGGAGTGACGAGATTTTCCGCCCGTCCAGATCGGCCCTGGGGCACACCCAGCCTCCTGTAAAATGCGTACCGGGTCTTTCCCCGGCGGTAAATTGCGGCCGGGGCGTGCTGCTGACCACTCACCCCCTTCTAGTGCCGCGGTCGTGGAAGAGCAGAGCTATACCTCTACCCACACTCTGAGCCACACCGGGCCTGTAACGGGATCACTTTACCTATTTCCGGAGTGTGTCACTATTCTTTGAATTTAATTGCCCGCTTATGAGACCAAGGGTACTAATTATGATACTATTTGTTACGTAAAATAGACACTGAAATGTGGATTCTGCACTTAGGTCCAGCTGGTCTGCCCATCAATCTCCTCTTAAAAACAGTCAACCGTTTAATTAGCACACCAACTAATGCATATATATATATATATAAATAAATTATTTTACATTAAAACATTTAAAATCACTCCAACATATTTCGATCCTAAGATCATTTTCAGGGAGCTACACTGTTCCCTGCTAAAGTCACATTTTTAAAATACACTCACTGATTGATTTTGTCATATTAATTTAGTGTTGTGGCAGCATGTCGTATTGTGTAAGTCGTACGCCACTGAAAGTGCGCCTGGCTATGTGTGTCGTGTGTTGTGCAGCTTGAGACTGGCTGGCTGTTGAACAACTTATAAAGGAGAAAATAAAGCATTACACAAAAGTGACATTTAGTTGGTTTGTTATCCACACTGAATTACGATGCATGGTCAACCACATATCAGATTTAATTTATATAACTTGAAATATTGTTTTTATATGCTACATTCTTATTAATTTTCTCCAAATTTTCGTCAATTTAAAAAAAAAATAGCTGACATACCTTAAACGTTTCAGTAAAAAAGTCACTTAAGATTCTTGTCGTACTAATAAAACTTCTTTCCCTCTTGATTTTGTTATGAATAATTTATATTTCACTGAAAATTCCTATTCAGCAAGCCCTAATTCCTTCGGTTTGACTTCTCTCTCTCCCTCTCTCTTTCTATAGGCTACTATTCCCGTCTCTTTATTAGTCTTGGTTTTATTGTCAACTTGTCTTCGCACAACGTTTTATTCCATCCCTCTTCTTTCAGTATTTGACATTGTGACAGGCTCTATCATCTCTGAAGTACCAAAATCTTCCCCATTGCCAGTCTTCCTTTGTTTGGCTTTCGTTTGAGCGGACAATGCGAACTTCTTGCGTCGTTACCCCTAGCAACAAAACCTCTTTTTTCTAATGGCTACAGTTAGCTATGTGCCCGTAACATCATTCGAAGGCACCTGTATCTGCGATCCAATTTCCCATGTGCACATTAGACAAGAAAAGCTACTACTGAGCTGAAATATATCCTGGGTAAAAGAAAGAGATAAGTATCAGGGAAAAATATGTTTCAAGCTTACAGTACAAATATCGAGATCGCATGACAGGTTGTAAGATTTCAGGGTTTGAAGCTGGTTATTATTGAAATGATGGTAGATCTGTGTGTGTTTGCACCGTAATCAGTAGATAGGTTAGAAATCCGAAATACGACCATTATGTGAATGACTGGCTCTACCGCCCTCCGAAAGTATGTAATGCATACCTTTTGTGCATGTAGGAGGGAACATACATCGAGAAACTACATATGAACATAATTATCGCTCATTTGCGACAACAGAGTCACAACTCAAAATTTGTGATTTTTCAGGAGAAACTTCTAAAGGTTTTGAAACGCTATAATTTTCTATGAGTGTAACGACGACACAACTGCCCTCCAGCGGCGAGTTTTGCACACTGCGTTATGACACTGTACCTGATAAAAGTGCATCTGCAAACGTTTCTTTCTATAACAATAACTCAAAAATGCCAAAATTTTGGGTTGTGACACTCTTGTCGCAAATAAGCAATATGTTCTGTTTTTAAATAAGGTGCAATGAAAAGTTAGAAAAGTGAAAACATAGCTCATCATAGCTCAACATAGTCCTACTCTCGGCATTAGACAGGGATGAGTGATCAGCCTTAAATTCTGTCAATTTAACCCTTGCTAATTAGCTCCAGGTAACAATCAGATATGGGGCACGTGGTGACGCAGTTGGTTGAGGCTACAAGCCGGAAGGTCGCCGGATCGATTCCTGATGGTGTAATTGGAATTTTTTATTGACACAAGCCGCACTGTGGCTCTGGTGTTGACTCAGCCTCTAACAGAAATGAGTACCAGGAATACTTCCTGGTAAAGGCGGCCGGTGTGTAGGGCTGACAACCTTACCACCTTCATGTGCCGATTGTCTTGAAATCTGGGAGCCTCAACTTCCTGGAATCCTCAGGGCCTGTCCAGGACTGTAATGGGATTGCTTTACCTTTACCAAATGGATAAGGAGTCAGCTGGTCACAGACTGGCATAAGCGCTGTTGAAAAGAGTTTAGTCTCCGTTCGGTACAGTGACTTGAACATCCAAACTGTCAACTGTATGTAAATTTACTCCGAATTTCCAACAAACTCTTTCATGACAGCGTAAGGAATCAATTGATAAGTAGCTACAAACGTATAGTTCGATGTGTTTATACAGATGGCCAGACAATCATCATCATGGCATTCATAGACCCCTAAGAAATCCGGAAGGTAGCATTCAGTGTTTCTAACCCATACACCTCGCGCAAAGCACTGACAAGACGGACCTACCACAATCTCTACAACAGCCATCAGACTGGGGTAGCGGAAACACACCAACATCGTATTCGGTTGTAGGCGGGTTTGGATTTCTTTCAGGACACCGTCTACATGCAGCGTATTAGGGGGTTTCTTCAGGCCCTTCAAGTAACGTCACGGTAAAACCCCAGATCAGAACAGTTTTCTTCCAAATATTTTCCGTTTTCTTCCGTTCGGCGGTACTTAAATTAAGATACGGAGAGTGTCGTTAAACAAACAACTAAAAATGTGGGATTTTTTAAATTTATTTAGTATTCATTTCTTTGTAATAATCACCACATCTGAAAACCTCAGAGGCCGCTATGTTTCCCCGTTTCCAGAGTATGGCGGCTATTCATCAATTATTCTAGCGCAAGAACGTAGACTAAAACAGCTGCATTAGTCACTGGTGATTTAAAAATTAATGAATGTCGTGGTCGCTGTTGGAGGCAACGCTATATGACACAGGTGAAAACTGAAGTAAAATATTTTGCTGGCCAACAAGAGTATATAGAGTCTTCCAACAACAGTAGGATATAGTGTCAGTTATCCGATTCCATACAAGATGGCATAAACATGGAAAAATTCAATTGAAGTCAGTAATTAATTTCCTAAAACGAGTAACAAATTATTAGGCTTGCCAAGCAAATTATTGCTTACATTCGGAAGGCATGCTCATCCAGTCTAAATTTTTGCAATTTTTTTTCTATACATTAAATTAATCAACCTTCCATGTATGCATTGGCACCTAATAGGTTTCTTTCTTTCTTTCTTTCTTTCTTTCTTCTTTTCTTTCTTTTTTTCTTTCTTTCTGTGCTCTACACCCAAATCGGTCCTAAGACGCTTCAATTTGAAGTTTTCCGATCACACACACAGCAGAATTCCTCTGAACGAGAGAGTAGCCCCTAAGTGGTTTACTAATTTGAAATAGTTTGTCCCTTATATAAAGTAATAAGTAGGTAGGTACGGAGGGAGGGAGGTAGACAGGCAGGTATGTATATATGTATGTATGTAGGTAGGTAGGTAGGTAGGTAGGTAGGTAGGTAGGTAGGTAGGTAGGGAGGGAGGGAGGTAGACAGGC
>Ga0123354_10012484_pt1 | contig 13168 bp, 8 predicted proteins | sample TergutLab28metaG_2_FD_97872 | JGI IMG/M metagenome (GOLD analysis project Ga0123354, IMG submission 97872) | Labiotermes labralis P4 segment gut microbial communities from Petit-Saut dam, French Guiana - Lab288 P4 | ecosystem: Host-associated > Arthropoda: Insects > Digestive system > Gut ...
CAGACAGGCTGTCTGCAATCTCCCGGGTGGTTATTCGACGATTCTCCCTCACAAGGGAGTTCACTGCAGCAATTGATTCTTGAGTGATGACCACATGTGCTTGACCTGGTCGTGGCATGTCCGTTGTACCCACACGTCCATGACGAAAATCACTACACCATCAGATAACTGCAGTGCGTGACATAAACTCAGTCCCATACACATTCTTCATTCGACTGTAAATGTCGGTTCCACTAACACCTTCTGCCGACAAAAAATGGATTACTGCGCACTGAGACTGTTTGGAGGAATCCATGGCACGATCATTAACTGTTATCTCACCTCTGTTTCAGTCAACAACACACTGCCGCTATCGAGTGTATACCAAATTTCTCCTGACATACACTGCTATCTACCTCAGTCCCACTTTCACTTGGGCACGCCTTATATATTGCCTAACGAGCGTAATTAATTGGTTTGTATTATTTTTGAAATTTGCTATTTTTGTAGTGCCATTTCGATTGGGGCTGGTGGAGATGACTAGGAATGGTGTAGCAGGAGTCTGCCCCATCGATGTCCCATCTAGTTATATTCTACCAAGGGCATGCTTTTCTTATAGCCACTGAGCAACGCTGGCTACGTACAGACATCGCTGGCTGTAATTTTACGCTGCCACGGATTTCCCAAACTGTACAGGTTATTAATCTTACAGAAATGTATAGTATGCTGTTTCAGACACAATAACTATCGTAATCATGGTACCCAATCACGCTAACTGGTTTTCCCTTCTTGTAGGCACAAATGCCATTGTAGTGTGTGTGTGTGTGTGTGTGTGTGTGTGCGTGCGTATGTGGGTTGTATTTGAACATAATATATTTTAAGTAGAACTTAAAATTCTATGCACATTGTGTTCACCAATAAATTTAAGAGCATCATGTATGATGTAACAACTGTAGCTGTCAGAATTTGTTGTTTGATGGTATACATGGTTATATTTGTTTCATTCCTTTGTTGAGAGTTCATATAACTTTGACACTTGTGTTGACTGTAAATCGATCTACATATTTTGCATTTCAGAATGGCCTAGAGGTTTTAATTTTATCATATCTCTTTCCTGTCTTGTTTCATTTCGGAAAGTAAATGAAACTGTAACACAGAAGTTGTGCAAAGCACTGCAGCGTTAAATACTGTGTTGGTAAAGAAAATAATGTGGTACTTGTTATTCAGTTTTCTCAGCATGACCCATGCACACTTTTGTCACTTATATTTCAAAGTTCTTTACTTCAGGTTTTCACAGTGGTGAAGAAACATGGTATTGTCTAAGTTAAAATAACATGTGGTCTGGGGAGCAGTGTTTCAGAGGAATATACTGCTTGTGTCTTCAGAAGGCTGTCTGAAGATGGGGGTAGTATGTTTATTCAGAATAGTAACCATACCAGATGATTGGGTGTCTCTGTGGAAGTACTCAATTTTAGTGCTTTTCCAATTGAAATGATATCATGAAGGGGGATGGGGTTTGGTATGGAATAGTAGTTTTGGAAGTTTGATATCCCACTCCACATTTTATAGAAATAAAGTTTTGTTGTAGTCTTTAACACAACTCCAGTACTGTATATACTACCCTTTCTGAGAACATGGGTGGCCAACTATGGGCCAATAAGTTATTAATAACATGTTGAATAATTAAAATTTTACCGTTATACATCCGCTTTCGTGTTAGTTATCTCTCTGAGATCTCCTTCCATTTACAACAATGTTCTATACATATTAAGTTTGTATGTATGGCACATGAACTTTTGTTAGGGATGTCGCATTGTTTATGTAGTGGACTTGTGAAATTAATTGTAATTGTACAAGCCCAGGATATAAACAATAGGAAATATATTAATTCCTATACAATACATGATAAATGTAGACAGACAATTATCTGTATAGATTGTGCAATGTAAAAGAAATGGGATCTCAATTCCTCATGTAAATTGATATGCAAATTTTTTAAAACCATGCAATCATGTAAATTGATACGCAAATTTTTTAAAACCATGCAATTTAAATTTCTCTACGTGTTTTAAAGTGTGCAGTATACGCGGATTTGAAGTTGTGTTAACGACTAGAAGATTTTTTTTTTCTGGAAGTACAGGAATAGTAATCGATTTGTTAGAGTTTAATACACATAGAACCCAGAAGTACCAGTAGAGGCGCTGTTTCCCTACGTTCCATCTTACTCGAGTTAATGGATGGCAGCACTAGTAGTCGCGTTGCCACGGATTATCATTAATTTACTTAACTCTGATCCATGTGCCATTGTCGTCGTCTTGAACTACAGATTGCATGGTAGATGGCTCTGAGATGGTTGTGACGCTGGCTAGGAACCGTAGTTCCTGATTTATCTGCTATCATGCAGCACCAATACAACAACGCGTAGTATGATACGGAGTCTGCGATTTGAAAGGTTTGTGTTAACATCAGTGACAGCCTTTCAACGATTGCTGTTGACTGTCGTGACAGCTGTTGTGTGATGGTGGTTTCGTTCGGAATGTTTTGTACATTGTCTGTTGTGATTGTTATTATTATTGCTAGTATTTAGGAATAATGTGTTTAAATGTGCTGGAAATGAAATACGAAGTGATTTTGTGGTGATGAAATTGAATTGTGTGTGTGGTATTCAACTTGAGAAAGTGACAACATGATTACTGTCACTACCAGCGTGCGCTGAGAAGAATGAAAGGTAAGAAATTGTCTTTGTGTGACCTTTATTCTGTATGTCTTATAACACGTCTCAGAAGGCTATGTAATAATCATGTTGTGTATATTTTTTATATCGGAGGTGGTAAAGGAATGAACGTTTGCAGATCAAATATTGAAAATAAAATTATAATTTTGTTACTGGCGAGGATGGAAAAATACATACGTGTTTTTAGCATTAGAAAGAAATGAACGAAAGGTTTAGAAGTGTAATTTATAACACCAGCAAAGGAAAGACGAGGGAGTTTGATCCCCGACTTTCTGGACAGGAGCAAAATTTTTAAGCTGAAGAGAAAGCCAGCATATGGGATATTCGGTCATAACTGGGCAAATTGGGTACTAATTGAGTTATAGTAGGTTTTATTTCAAATAACATGTTGTGTGTGATTGGAAGGCAGTGGGCTGACTGGCTGAGAATTCATGTGCATTTTTTAATATAACTTGATTAATTGCCAGATTCATAAAACCAGAGCATCATGTAGGCCGCCACAGCACATGTACTTGGGACTTTGGAATAATTCATAGATCCTCAGGATCTTAATGACTCTTTAGTTGTATCTCTGGTTAACCCCATTTTCGTTTGACTGATTCAAGAATACTGTGGTCAGAAAACAAACATGTTTTATCCTTAGAGTCCCTGTACATAGAATTTTACCTATATTCATATGTATATAATGTTGTGCTTTAATAAGGAGCGTTTATGATGCAGTTTTGAGTCCAGATCATCACTGGGGCATATCAGTTGTAGAACATATGTCAAATTTTCTATGTCATTTTTGTGTGCAAACATCTCATGCAAATACTGCAAAATAAGATTAGTATGTTCACTTAATGCTGGCACACCACTTATATGGTGGCTGGATTTGTTTGTCCTTTCAGGGATAAGCCAAGCAGTAATCACTTCTCAGCACTGTTAAACACAACATATTTATCACTGGTGCATGAAGACTTACATAATCATTTCTTTAGCCAGTTAATCATTCAGTTGAAGCACACTCATAAAGGTATTAAGCACTGTAATAAGTAACTAACTTCTCTGTCTATGGTCTTATTTAACAAAAAAAGAATCGTAGTTGCCTAGTTGGTGCTGAACCACTTGAATCAAGCCCAGTCACATCTATTTTTTGTAAGAACAGTTTTTACATGCTTCTACATTTATGCACGTGTCTGTCAAGTGGGCTGTGGCCTTGAATTTGTCGGATAAGTTTCACCATCAGTAAGTATTAACTGTATAATATTTCGTATTATAACCGATATAGGGTGTAAGTCTTTTATTAAGAGCCAAAATTGTACATTTAAAGCGTAGGTCAGAACTTTTAAAAAATTTGCTGGTTTGGTTTATGATGGGGGAGAAATTGGAGAGTGTCAGTATTACAGCTTACAGGGGAAGAGAGTTTTATGACAGGTGTAGCAAGCTAACAATTTCGAATTTGACAAAAAAAAGGGTATGGGGTAAAAAAAAAAAAAAAAAAAAAAAAAAGGCTGACTTTGAAAACCTTGACAGCTTCTGGGACTCTTTAAATCATGTGGGGAAGATTTACAATGTTAGGCACGCTTGGACTCTAAAGAAATTAGTGAGATACGTGAAGGAGTTCACTTGGGCGACAACAATGGAAGAATGTTACATAAATAGAAGCCAATGGGGTTAACGTATTCAAAATTCTGACTTTTGGACCTATTAGGGAGTGGTGAAATTTAACATTCGACCAATTGGGTACAGTAAGAAATTTTAAGAAGGGGGTGAACTTAATACTTGCGAGTTTTGGGAAACCTAACGAAAAGGAGTCTGTTCTGTAACTTGGAAGTGACAAGTTGTCCTTGCGTACCAAAGCTAACAGTGGATACCTTTTCAAGGGCGCATTCATATGCAGCGATCTGTAAATGTTAACATCGGAAGTTAAAATAAACAACATCAATAGTGAAAAGTGTTAATAATATCACCGCCCACCACTTAGACCACTTAGATTCCTTGAGAAAAAGACATGCCTACCAATTGAATAGCCGGGTGGGTTGTAGTATATTGAATGTAAAGCAGAAAATATTGCAGAAGGACTAATAAACATTACAGAAATTTTCAAGACTGACAGACACAGGTTTGCCATAATTACAGATTAGTACATTATTTTAATTTAGGTATGTATCATTATCAAAGGTAGAATTGGGTAATTAAGTGATAATTAATTTCAGATTTTATTGACAGTTTACTTGGATGATGTTTGTTGCTGAAGAGGAGAATGAATAATCTAAGAGATAATTTGAGGATTAAGAGAAGTATAATGTCAGTTGAAATGCAAGGGATCTACAAGAAAACATTTTTTAACTTAAGGAAGGTTGTAGCTTGTGTGATCTAGTAATTCTCCTCCTCTTGTTCCTTCTCCTCTTTCTCTTTCTCCTATTCTTATATTACATCACATGGACCTGTTGCAGTACTGGAAATAACATTTGTAGCAGCAATCTTCTAAGGTCTTTGATCTTCTTCTACCTTTCCCTTGCAGGTTTGTTTTTTTGTAATGAGGATGCTCATTTGTCATGTTTACTGCAGCTCATTTCTGTGTTCCTTGAAATGTCAGATGTTCATACCAGGAGTCATAATTTATTTGATTTTGTTTCTTGGATCTCTTAATGAAAAAATGCTTACATTTATGGATAGCCAGGATTGTACCAAACTTTATTTTCATGTTAATTGTAGTCTTCTCTCTCAAGGTTCATTGAATTGTGGCACATAATAATATGTTAAATATGTTTAATTACATATATTTTGGTGCACCTGAGAAACAGGCAAGAATTGACTGATGACACATTAGAGAATATCTAAAGTGTAAAAATATTTCCCTGTCCATGAAGTTAATGGAGAATCTAATTTTAAAAATGTTTCAAGAAGGAAGTACATTGTAAAATCACTTAATTTGCTGCATAGCATATGATAAAATGACATAAAAGTTTCATAATTTGTACTCATAAACACTATTGTAAAGATGATAGGTAACATTCAATGTCCTTAGATTCCATAAAAGCAGGGAGTTTTTTGATGAGCTGAGAAACTAGGAGTTATTCAGGTGAGACCCCGTACCACAGAGTTAGCCAGTACTGTATAAGGCAAGTGTGGTAGGGGACATATGCTTAGGATTGGGATATGAAGAATGCGTGTAGCATTATGGTGGGGAGACCTGTGGAATATTACTGTATGGAAGGCAGAGAAGTTGATAAGATGAAATATGTTTTAGGGAAACAGGTTTGTAGTACAGGAGGTGGCTTGATTGGCTAAGGATCATATCCAGTGGCAGATTTTGGCAGTTCTGAACCTTTGAGTTCTCAGCCAGATTGTGGTTTAATTGTAGTATGAAGTAGTATAATACTGTGATGCTTGCAAAGAGTCCATATTTAAATTTGTGTGTACATTTGTGACATCCATTAATGTTGTTTAGGTTCTGAATGAGGAGTTACTGGGTTGCCCATGTTGCTGCAGCCAAGCTGGCATGATGTCATACCTGCCGCAGTCACAGCGGACCAGGCTGCTACTCGACCAACCCCTACGGACCTGGAGGAACTACAGCAGAATCTCAAATGTGGGTGGACTGTTCATGTTGCACAGGATGGGAGACTGTACTACTGCAAGTAAGCGAAAATCTTTATATTTCACATTTAAAGGTGGATTGAACGTCATGCTAGGACAGATTCAACGTTTCTGTCTTACGTTGGAAGATTTTCACCAAATGGACTGCATGCTGTACATTATGGATGTGTTCTGCCATGTCTGCAGGGCTGGCTGTAGGCACCAACAAAGCAAGAACGTGTCTGTGGCGGCAAATTTTCAGGGGCGTCACTTTAGCAATCGGGTTTTCTGCAAATATCTACTGGCAATACAGAATAAAAATGTCTTGTTTATATTTTTTAAATTTTGAAATGTCGAAAAAAAGTTGATACAGAGATGCAGACAAGTGTGGGTAAAAACTGAGACAAAAAGAGGTGGGTGTCGGCAGAAAGCAGAGTCGGTATGGCATATAGGTGTGTTATATAAATAATTGTTTTGAGGAATTCAGTAAAAAAGAAGCAATGTAACCGCTCTTATTCTACTAGTGACATCTGTGATCAATATAATGATGTTGCTTAGTGGGAATTCATATATTCCTTGATTCTGCAATGAATGGTGGGTGGTGGGATTTGCAGGATGGTTAGCTGGTTCCTTTGTAAAGACAATCACCACTCAGGGAAATTTCAGCATGGCGCTGAAGTGCACCGATAGGTGGCATGACAGGACGTTTACAGCAACTGAACTTTTTGAATGTTCAGATTTATTCCCTGGTATTGTCTACTACACGTACTTCAGTCACTTGTGCGAATCCGTTAAATATATTTATTTATTGTATTGTATCCATGACTTGCAAGAAGCAGTTGTCATTTTGATTATTAACACATCGCACTTTAACGTGATCATAATGCAGGCGGTTAATCAGTGAATAACCACGAGTTCTTGCTAACGTAAATGCGTATAAACACTGTTGATTAACTCACATTAATTTGTTGTAGGTAAATATTTGAACCAGCAATATATCAATTCCCAAATCCGAAACTGGTGTACGGATGTATGTCTCTGTAATCCGTCGGAGAACACCACAAGTTCGTGTCTCGTCACGTGACAAAGCCTAGGAGAGTCCTCGCCTGACGAAACCGTGGTAACTTTGCTCTGCGATGATTCTGCTGCTACGAACATTTAAAACTTGTTTCAAAATATCGAATGGGTGGTCTCGTTTGGAATTTTCCGCTTCCGAATGGTCACTCAGCGGTTCAGCATACATCTTATTGGTTAGGGCAACACACGAGCGACATTTTTTGAGGGGGTGAGGGGAGGTGAGCGTTCGACCGAGTGCCAACACCCGCACGAGTACCACCACTTACATCAGTCAAGCAGGGAATCCGTGACTTCCGGTAGCATGGAAACCGAACTGTCAGAATGACGATCATAAATGTAAAAAAACTCTGTCCCATTGTGCTAACAGAGAGGAGCTGGCTTTCTAGATGGAACGTTTGCCGCGCCTGTCATCGACCCACTTCCAATTAATAATATTGAATGCTATAAAAACATTCAGTTAGGAATAATCGTAAGGTGATTTGATTCGAACAGGGAATGGCCCTACTACAACAACATAAGTAAATTAGTGTTCTTGACAGCAGATCGAGTGTTTACTGTAAACAGCCTTAGATCCTCCTGCTTACAGTTTTCTAAGCAGTGACACATGTAGGCCATGTGAGAGCGTTTGCTTGCGTGCAGATATCTGTTGATTCAATAAGATTAATCATAAATCTCGAACTTTTTAAACTGTTTGGTGGCGTATGATTTTTGAGCTGTTTACGTAAATCGTCACTAATTTTCAATTTTACTTAATGCCATTTGGCAGGGTCGCAAATGTCATTCCCTTATTTAAATTATTTAAGTTGTCACCTGTCTTTATTTTCTCTTTATTATAGTAGTGACAAAACTAAATTATTTCGCTCTTTCTATGCGCCATTGTTGAGTTTGACCAGTTTGTAATGATTTCACTATTGAAACTTGTAGATTTGAAATGATAAGAACACATTCACTGCAGGCTACGAGTACATGCTTAGTTGTTTGGTTTGTGAGCTGGGTAAGCGCTGTGCTTTTACTATGTGACAAGAACACAAGAAAGTTTTCCTTAATTTGCTGGTTTGCTTTGCTGTATTACCGACAGCAGAGCTTGAGTCTTCGTTTGTTTATAAAAATGGCCTACTGTTTCAGGTGCAGGGGTTACGTAATGCTAAATAGGCAGCGCGTTTTAATTGTGTTAAATTTTGCTTCATATTCGGTATCCTGTGTGTTGAAATCCCGGCTTGGAGATTGCCTTTTTTGTGGGGTTTCTCCTTTACTTTCAGACAAAAAAAAACGTGACTAGCATAGTTGGTGTAATGACTAGGATATAGGCTGGACTTCCGAGGAACCGTGGTTCGATTCCTGGCAGGGAAAAGGGACTTTTCTTTTCCAAAACATCCAGCCCGGGTGGGTGCCCACCAAACCCTCCGCTTTATTGAGCATTCGGGGCGCTTTCCTCGGGGATAAAAGCGGCCATTCACGCCCATTTGGTGCCGACGTTAAGAATGCATGGAAGTACACTTACTCTCCCCCACACACCTTTTGGCGGCCATAAAGACGGTTCTGCCTTTATGTTTGCCAGTGACAGGGTAGCACGTCAGATCGACTGCCTTCCACATCCTTTCCAGGTTATTATTTAATTACGCTTTATAGGACTAAATGCGAGCTATGGAAACCGTCAGCAAATCTATTATTGACTGCACGTGCGGGCTGTATAGTGACTAAGCCATGGACTGGATGACCGAGAAATCGGGCTTCAGTTCCCAGCGAGGGAAGAGATTTTTCTGTTCGCCACATTGCCCAGACTGACTATGGGTAAAGCGGTCGGGGCATGAAGCTGTCTGTCTAGTGCTGATGTTAAGAATGATAGAGCTGTAACTCCACTGCCTCACATATCTTCTTGGCATGGCGCTTGATTAAGTGTAGAGGCAAACTTTCTTTTCCGTGTGGGTGACAGTACTCCCAGATTATGTAGTTACTGTCAGTATCGGATGGCATTAATCACCAGGCAACTTCGCTTTGTGGGCATTTGAGCACTCATATGATGTTCATTTCGGTGTCTGATAACATATTAATCACCAGACAACCTCGAAACTGAGCACCTACGTATTGGGGACACTTAAAAGGGACGAAAAGGAGTTGGGAGAAAGGAAGGTAAGAGATACAGGACTTTTGCAAGAGGCTTGGGGTTGAATTTCCAACGGATATTTTCCTCTGGTAAATTAAAATAAAACAGGAATTGAAAAAATGGTCATTAGTTACGAATTTGGAAGAATGTGGTTCTGGGCTGTTTGTAGGTACTGCCCTGTCATTCGCCTGGTGATAATGAGGAAATCCAAACAAATATGCCACATTAGCCAATAGTTTGTCTGAAGTTTGACTTTGATACGTTCCGAATGTAAGTGTAGATTTTTTTGAATGTACACGAACATGCACGGAGACTTAGCGGCAAGTTAACATTCGTTCCTAATATCTGCACTTGACGAAGGAAGGAGACGTGCTGCACATATCTCGTACGGTAATTAGTTGTTCCAAAAGCAGATTTGTGCATGCAGTGAACGAACGTCAGGATCACTGAAGGATATAAAGTCGTTTTGCGGAAAACGTTTCAATCTAATCTGAAGTCACTTTCATTTTCATTATCAAGGACACAGCAGTGTTTGCGAGACCACCCACTACTGCTGGCGGCAGCTGGCAAATTGCCATTAGATTTTTTTTTGTGGTACTTACGCATAGATCCGGTTTTGAAATGTGTGTGTGAGTGAGTGGAGGCAGACCCCTGGACCAGAAATAGTCCATCAGTCTGTCTCTGCGCTCCTCAGGGTTGCCCAGAAGATTACATGCCTTGGTAATGGGCGTGGCCTGTGTAGTAAAATCGTGCCTGTTGTACGATCCGCACCACCTGGGACATCAACCGATCTGGCTTAATTATTATTATCATTACTCCACAAAGTAGAGCCTTCGAGAAGCTAATAGTTACTCAGCTATTAAATGTTCGCCACAATCTGTGCTATACGCATGTTTCATTCCCGTGTTTTCAAGAACCCGCCAATGATCCCTACCGTGAGCCGCATAAATCTAGTACATAATCTGATACACTAATCTAATACACTCATTTCTGTAAGATTCATTTCAGTAATATCACCACGTCTTCGCCCAGATCTTAAAGTGACGTCTTCCATTCAGGTTTATTAACCACAAGTGTACGCATTTTTCATATGTCCCATACGTGCTGCTTATCCCGCCCATCTCATTGTCGTTGGTTTGATACCCCAGTAATTGGCGAGAATACAATTATGCATCTCATCATTATGCAACTTTTGCAGTCTGCTGTTATGTTTTTGTCTCTTGAGTGTAAATATTTTCCCCCACACTCTGCTCTCAAACATTTACAGTCTACTACTACTACTACTACATCACCACCACCACAACCACTACCACTGCCACTGCAGCTGCTACTACTACTACTACTACTACTGCTGCTGCTGCTGCTGCTGCTGCTGCTGCTGCTGGTGCTGGTGCTCAGACGCGTGCCGCACCAGTGCGCCGATCACAGTGGCCGCGCCGTCTAAGTCGCGTATTGTCATTTGCCGCTTTCATTCTGGGATTGGCTGTTAGAGTCCCACTTGATTAAAATGGATCTTAAAGAAACCGGATGGGAAGGCGTGGACTGGATTGGTCTAATTCAGGACACTTGTAAGTGATGGGTTCGTTTGAACGCCGTGATGACGTTTCGGGTTCCATGCAATGCGAGAAATTACTGCCTAGCTGAGGAACGATTAGCTTTTCAAGAAGGACTCTTCTCCATGGAGGTGTTAGTTGTGTTATCCTGTGTACTGCACGCCTTGCAACTTGCCTCTCCTACTAAGTAGACTCACCGAACACCAATAAAGAAGAAATGGGAACCGGGAAGGGAGGCCTTGGTACGCGCTGGCCTGTAAGTCGCACTGAAATGGAAAGGCCCAATCGGTCTTCGCGACTTGCCATGTTGATTTAATTCGTGAATAGATAATTCATTGCAAAACAACCATGTCGGCGTTAAGATAACGCGGAAAAACGTTTGTTCGTTGTGACCGCCATATGACGTGGCAGCAGTCGTAGGCCGTGCTTGGGAGTGACGAGTTCTTACGAAATGTATTGCAGTGGGTATATTGACTAGGCTTTGGCTAGACATCTTCTTGGGTTTATGAAGTGGTATCAGCTCGGCATCTGATAGTTCCTTATCCGCATCCCTGGCTAGAATTGAAATTCGTTATAAATTTCAAAACAACAGCTTTTCCTTTATAATTGAATAATTTTCAATGAAGTTAATCCACAAATTTCATCACTGTATAGATTTGAATATTTCAGAAGGTGGGAGGGTCATATCACATATAATATATTTAAATTAAGAAAAGCACGTAAGGCTCATTCAGGCTATCAAAATGACATCGTTTATTGCATAAATTAGTGTTAGCTCAATGTATCAATTAAACTTATGTCTTCATTGCAGGAGAAATTATCTGTTAACATCAAAGACAGCACGGTGCACAGCACCGTTTAAGAGGAGAAATCACCGTATTTAGAATCCGTCAGTAAACTCTGCAGTAGGCTTACTGATTCAGTAAGAAAATAGAATATTTAATCTGCTACAGACATATCTGTTTCGGGAGATAGCATTTAGGCAAACGATGTCAGTTGCGCTTCTAAACAGTAAAAGAATGAGAAAAATATTAGTTGTGTTAAGCCCATAGTCGCAGTCTGTGCTGCACACGGTTTTTATCAGCCGTGAAAATATTGTTGGGGATATGCACGGATGTATTCGCAAATGTAAGCTTCAGCACAGGGGTCTGCCTGTTGGCTGGACGTCCGATGAAACGGGGCAGGCTCAAGACTGGCTCTGGGGTCCATTCAGCAACGTATCCGGTAGGCGCGGAACTCTTTGGGAAATTTAGAGCCGGAGACGTGAAGCTGACCACTCACCTCCATATGCCAATATTAAGAACGCATGGAGCCATAACTCCACTCCCCACACAGCTTCATGGTGTGATGCTTAACTACACCGGTGTCAACTTTGTACCTTCAAACTGCGGTTAATGGTAAAAGTGCAAGCGATGGTGTGCAGGGTAACTGGCTACGTGTTAGACATTGCGAAGGCGTAGTAAGGGCTGGTTTAAGGCTATTAGAGTCTGTGCAGCTGCTTGGGGCCTCGAAAAGGCTAGTTGTATTTAAGATTTTGTGTCAGATGTATTTTGTATGAATTCTGTATCTGCATTGTTAGTTCAGGAGTACGCCTAGGTTTGCCTTTCGAACTTATATTTGCACTGGGCCAAGAAATGTGTCCTGGACGTTGTACTGGGTTGTATGTCAGGGTGAAACTCGACGTTAAGATAGGAGCAATATACAGGGTGTCCCAGGAGGAATGTGACAGACTTCGGGAGAGTGTTCCTTGCGTTAAAGTATACCGATAAAACCCAAAACACCTATATCCAAAGTTGAACGGTTACGGAGATAATGACCAGAGAAGTTTGAAACTTTGACAGCTGTTACTTACTTATTGATTACCAAATACATATTAAAACTGGCAGGAATATGTGGTTTCTGTAATGTTAATATCAGTACTTAACATGTAATTAATGTATGAGTGACATAAAACCATTAAATTGAACTACATAAACACCCGTATTAACGCCGTAGTCGTCCTTAGGGTTCCAAGCACTTTACATGGCGCATGAGTATTCAGCAGTATGGAAGTACTGATTTAACTTTGCAGACTGCGCATTTTGGTATAAGCCTACTACATAACTGTACTAAAATACAGTACCTGCTTTACAGTAATTGTTCAAAGTGTCCTCCTCC
>Ga0123354_10012485_pt1 | contig 13166 bp, 6 predicted proteins | sample TergutLab28metaG_2_FD_97872 | JGI IMG/M metagenome (GOLD analysis project Ga0123354, IMG submission 97872) | Labiotermes labralis P4 segment gut microbial communities from Petit-Saut dam, French Guiana - Lab288 P4 | ecosystem: Host-associated > Arthropoda: Insects > Digestive system > Gut ...
CTTGGAACATCACACATAATACGGAAAGTACTGCAATGTGAAGCTTGAAGCCTGAGCAGTGGGGATCACCGCTGGTTCAAGAGAAGTACCAGGAAGAAATGCCTGTGACAGGAGACATGCATATTGTATAATAATAATAGCCTTATCATAGAAATGCAGCGCATGTGGAATGTAAAAGCAAAGGTGATACCAGTAATAATAGCGGCGACTGGGACCAAAGTCATTCAGAAAATACGCCAGCAACATACCAGGAAAACGTGTAGTCAAAGAACTACAGAAAGCAGCCATATTGGGCACTGCACATATACTTCAGAAAGTGCTAATGTAAAAGTACTGTAGATTGAACACTGAAACCAATGATATAAGCACCATGAATAGCAACAACTGAATAGCTGCAACACTGCATTCCCTAGGGACATCGTTTGTCTCAGGAATATAAGTATAAATACCCTGCATAAAGGAGATTATGATGATGATGATGATAATAATAATAATAATAATAATATCCAATGAAATATCTGAAAGTATTCGCATCACGTCGCTAATTTGGCTCCTCTCCTATTTGGCTATGAATATTTTACATTATTAAATGTGATAGCGCGTTATAGTGTTTATTCGCACTCACTCTAGGGGGTAAAATGTATGGAATAAACACCAATTAAATTCAAATAATATGCTGAATGGGATGTTTAGAATGAGATATAAAGTAATATCCCACAAATACAAAAGTAACTGAAGGCATTGATGCTAATAGGCTTTAACAAGACCACGTTATTTAGTTTTAATAGGATTAAATGTGTAATGGGTTTATAAATCCTTCAATATGTGCTGATTATTTCTGTTGCAGACTTGAATGTATCATTATATAGATCAAAACTGTTGATCGATTATTGAATTTTAATTAAGGTGGAAAGTTTGCTTTAATCTTGAACTTACAGAAGAGGAGAAATCTAAGTTTGGTTGAAAGAAAACCACTGTACGGATTACAATTTTTGGAAAAAGGAAGAAAATGAATGAGAGAGTATAGTATTTTCTACAAACGTTGTGTGGTAAAATTGTATTTTAGGCATTATGTACAAGAAAATATCAACAAAGTACAAGTAAAACTGATTATTATTTCATAAATTGAATAAACTCTTAACCTCAGTTTCCTGAGCTAGTAAAATGTTAAATACATAACCGAAAATAAATTGGCTAATAATACAACCAACCACCCACTCGCCCACCAACACATCATGTTAAAAAATATTGCCTTTTGGGCAAATGTTTAGACGGTATGGGAATTTGCTAATTGAAGAAAAAACTGCAAAAACTGGCGATCGGTTCGAAAAATGTCAAAGAAAAATTATTGGAACTTAATTTCATTTATCTTTTCTATTCTAACTGCACATGTAACTTTTACTGCATAGATATAATTCACCTGAACACACTGGTATATCCATTTTCTACCATTAACATATTCTGTGTGCTAACCTAATTGGACATACTAAGTTGCCATTAGCTCGAATTCTTTCTACTCTTGGAAATACGTTATATTGTAGTCTCTTATTGTAGGAATTTGAATCATGCTTCCAGTTGTGAAGAGTTGTCATACTATGAAGGTTTTACTAACAGGAATTTTAAATTTTAAATGCACCCTTCTCGTTTCGAAGCACAAAAATTTCTAACCTTGTTATGATAAATTATTTACTTACTCACTTCATGGTGCAGAGTCCTTCTTGAGAAGCGAACTGGTTTGCAGCTAGTCAAGAAATTCCCCGCATTCCACGGAACCCGAAGGTTCATTACCGCACTCACAAGCGTCCGCCACCTGTCCCTATCCTGGGCCAGCCCAATCCAGTCCATAGACCCACAACCCACCTCCTGGAGATCCATCCTAATATTATCCACCCATCTAAGCCTAGGTCTCTCCAGTGGTCTCCTTTCCTCCGGTTTCCCCAGCAAGACCCTATACACCCCCTCTCCTCACCCATGCGCGCCACATGCCCAGCCCATCTCATTATGAAAATTGATTAGAAAACTAAAATGACAAATTCGTGCGGCCTCGTCGGTGGTACGATTTGATTTGTGAATTTTAAGGGCGTTATCATGGTTTCCTTTAGACGTTTCCCCAAACTTTTCCACGCTATATTGATAAGATTTAATAAAATTCTCGGCATCTGATGTTTATTGGACCGTGCATCATTGTGATAACTTACTTACTTACTCCATGGCGCAGCGTCCTTCTTGAGAAGCTAACTGGTTTGCAGCTAGTCAAGAAATTCCCCGCATTTCACGGAACTCAAAAGTTCATTTCCTCACTCACAAGCCACCTGTCTCTAGTTATGATAAATTACATGTATTATATAAGTTCATCCATTTTATGCAATTTGTATTAATCTAACATAATCCGGTGATCTGGCGTAAAATGCTAGATCATACGTGCTGTGACATTGTTTGTAGAAAAAAATATATGGAAATTGCAGTATGTTTTTATTCCGTAGAATACATTTCGAAAAACGGGTGGGCTACTTAAGAGTATGAATTAAAATTGCTGGAATTGTGGCATATAGCTGTTTTCTATTTCGAAGCTTTTGAAGTGAATAGTACTAACGTCTGAAAACTTTCTACATTTGAGAGAACAGAATGCTTTGAAAGCTAACTTTCCGCAAAACGCAAAGTCTGTTTTGTTTTCTGAAATCATTTGATTTGGAAATGGAAAGGCCGAAATAAATGCACAACTGTGAGGGAAGAAGTGAAATAAGATTTCTATTTTACAAATAAAGATATTATTGGGCCTCATTTATTTTACCTGCTTGACACAGCAAGCAACCTACTTAAAACGTTAAATAATTACAGTCTCGGTTCGTCAGGTCCGATTGTGTAAGCTGGTGTAGACACGACACCAGGTGTTTTACACGAAATTTGCATTCACCTGTTTCAGCTGCGTGAGAACTCAATTATGGTGCCTTCTACGAGGCATAACAGGACAGCCCGACCCGCTCTTGAACTGTCGGCTGCGCTAACTGCCACACTTGAGTGATACCGCTTGCAAATAAGTGACTGCGGCAAATTGAATCCGCAATTAGTCAATTTTTTTTGTCGTTACATTTTGTGTCCGGAGATCTGAAACTTTAATGTGGGCGAAGTTACCAGTAGTGGTGAGGAAAAAGTGAAAGCTATTACAATTTTTTGAAGCAGGTGAAGGGGAAGTGACGGGGAGAGGAGGGAATCCTCCTCCGTTTCCTTCCCCGTGTCGCACCTAGTATTTGAAATAAAACGCAAAAAAGGAGAGGCAACAGCTGGGATGCGAAACTGTTCCCACCTCCATATATTTCCGAACAGAAAGTTTATAACTGTATAAATAGGGAAGTGGGCGAGTGAATGGTATCATTTTGTGTAGTGTTGTTCGGTAGTAAAGTGCAGTACGATGGCTAATGCAGTGGGCTGCAGAGTGCCACTGTATCTCTTCATCTTAGGGGTGGCGTGTCTGATCCATGTCACAAATTCCCGGGATATTCGCCGTCGTGAAGCTGACGACTTAGAAGCGTCGGGATCAGACCTCGTGGCTGCAGCTTCGCACCATGGTCACCACTACTCCAAAGGTGGTGGCGACAGTCATCACTCTGACCATCACTCGAGCCATGGACACAAGGGTGACAAAGGGTACAAGGGCCATCATGGATACGAGAAGGGCGAGAAGGGCCATCACGACAAAGAAGGACACAAAGGCCATTACAGTGAACACGGTGGACACAAGAAATCTCATCATGACGGCGGAGGTTATTATGGGGAACATCATAAGGGTGAAAAGGGAGAGAAAGGGAACAAGTATGGCGAACAGGGGAGCTATAAGAAGGGGCACTCAACAAAGGGAGCGCATGAAATCCACAAACTCGATGAGTATAAGAAGCACAAAGACTTTTACGACGAACACCATGACGAGGGTCACCATGCCAAACATGGCGGGTACCATCACGAACACGGCTCCAAGAAGGGAGGACACCATAAGGGCGGCCATCACAAGTCCGGATATCACGATGACCACCACGGCAAGAAAGGACATCACGAGAAGGGACATTACTTTGACGAACACAAGGGCCACAAAGGGTCCGGTGGCCACGAATCACATCACGGACACCATTCGGACTATGGCAAGAAGGGAGGTCATGATGACCATAAAGAATGGGGCTACAGCCACGGACATGGTGGACATGGCCATCATCGTTAAACTAAGTCACTTTCTGCTTTCTTATGGTCCTCTGGTCGACTGTATGCTGTGTTTGTTGTGTCTGAGCTGGCGCTCACGACTCCACAAATGGTGTTCATAGTATTTACAAGCGGCACAATTACTAACCGCTCGGTTTTAGAGTCATAACTAATGGTCAAAATCTTCATGATAGTTTTGGTTTTCCAAACACGTACAACACACATATCATTTGCACCGAATGAAAATTCGTCTAAACCTATTTAAAAAAAGCATTGTTTTTCACGTAATCACGGTCTACTAAGAACGCGAGAAGTTCACATGAGGAAAGTAATATTACGTATGTGACAAAAACAGGAAAATATTTGCTTATTAAATGTTTTGTTTATTTAAATTTTTATCTTTATGTTGTTATGAGTGGATAAACCACGCATATTTGTAATCAGACTTTGCCTTGGACAGCCAGGTTTGACTAAATTTATACCAGATGCTCAGAACCAAGCATTTCGCGATGCAATCGTCCTCTAAAAGTCACCCTTTAGACGACTTAAATTTCCTGTTCAAAATTGTATTCCACACACTGAAATGGTTTCGAACATTACCCTTATATTAAAGTCGCTTCTTTGTCACTCTGTATTATTCACATATCACTGGGTGAAGTTTGTTATGCTCTTGTGTCTATATTGTTTTGTTTTGTTATATTCTTTGTTATCGCCAAACAAAGTGCGCCAGGTAGCCTCACGATCTGAATATGGATGTGGGGCGATCAATAAATATTCATCCTATGAGTCAATCAAACGTTATTTATTCAGCGTTTCGTTTCCATTATTTATCATTCCTTTACCTATTTCCCATTCTGTCCTACGTTGGCTCTACAAACAAGAGGGCAAATTTAATACTGCATTCGGCCTTAATGCAGGCAGACAGAGATAGAGAGACTGTCGAAAAATAAACAGTAAAGTGTTTATTTTGTTTATAAAGTGGAACTAGACAGCTCTAGAATTAAGCCATTGTCAATGGGGGGTCTTCTGTTGTTGTTTCTTATGTATATTGCAGATCAACAATTGAAGTACAGTGATTTCATGAATGGAGAACAGGATTTACGAGAAGTATTTTCAAGATCCATCTAACATCACCCCTTCCTCCCTGTACAGCCTAAAATAATGTATCTAAATGATAATTATAAGATTAATGTCTATGTGTGTGAAAAGGTAAATTGTATGTAAATGATACATATAAGTTTGCTCTCTATGTGTTTAAAGAGGCAAATACCGATTTTCCAGCCGTCTAACTGCACGTTCTTGTGTAGGCCTGTTTATAGGCTGTTTCCCTCATCGGCAATACCCCCTTCCCCCTCCCCGTTAACACACTCTGAGCCAACAAATTACCTTTCAGAATTCGGATACCTTCAACACGTACACGGGGTCTCGAACACATTCGCGATTTGTACTGCCGCGTACAAGTTGATATACGTACAAGTTTCAAGGAAAAAACTTCGACATGCACGTTTCCGTGTTATGGAGTTCTCCCTCCACCACTCTTCCAGGAAAATATCTACAGTTTAAACTGGAACATATTCCCTCCAGTTTCTAAAAAATCGTAAAAATGAATGTTCAGCCGTAAATTTCACGCATAAAGTACACTCTTTTTAAATAATTGGATTTCGTTTCGTGACGTTTTTAAATTACGCAGCAGCCACATTTGACCCCAGAGAAGAGAAATACCGTGACTCTTCTTACGTACAGTTTACTGCATACTTGTAAACTAACATGAGACAAAACTCAGGATCGAACTGCTTCAGCAATCGAATGCCAGCCACGACAAACAATGGCATGGCATTTGAAGCCACAACAGAAATAATCTGAAATATTTTAAAATAACGGAAACTAATAAACTTGAAAACAGCGTTTAAACCTATAGGTATAACCTGCTCAAAGATGACCGTAAATTCATGGGATTTGAGGTGACTGAAAATATTACCCTTATCTGAATCATGGTACCATGTAGTGGGTTAAATATGTGTCCTTTTGTCCTGAAGAAAACAGCAGCTGTTTCTTTGCAGTAGTTGGTAATTCTCTGATATAATACACAGACTCACGTTACAAATTAAATTAATTTTATAAAATGAAGTTTATTTTATATATTACAGAATTAGGTTTTACTTCGAATAAAGACCAAAATTATTACCAAATTTAATTCAGTGCACTAGAATTTATAGTGGCGCAAATACATCAGGTATGGGGGTTCGTTTGACAGCCTATATCCTTTGAATCCACAAGCTTTCTTTTTCGATGTTATGTTGTGGAGGAAGGAGATTTTGATTAAAGTTTCAGAATTTTACTCAGGTAGTCTTGACAAAATACGCGGTTGTGTTTGAAAATAAGCGATGTCCATTTTTTTTCATAGTCAGGACTCGTCAAACACTCTCTTATTGCGTAAGACACTTTTTAACACAAATCTGTCACGCTATACATAATACTTTGTAAATTAAGCATGAAATGATATAAATATATTTTCATTACATTTTACGTAATATAAAAAGTGTTTGCAAGTATGGAGAGAAAAAGAGATGTCAAGAAAACAGATCTAGACACACTTTCACGTACTTTATAACACGAGTTCCCACAGACTTGAAGAAATAAATGAAAGAGAATTAAAACAGCAAAAATAAGGCTGAAACAAAGGCAAAAAAAATTGACATAGCGGAGGAATGCAAGAGAAAGTACAGAGATCATTTCCCTTTTGTTAAAATTCGAGATCATTGTGGAAGGCACAAGTGACTTGAATTACTGTTATCCATAAAAATACTATTTATTAATATTTTAAAGAAGAATTATTGTCATATGTATCTATGTTGTAACTTTTAAAAATCTGCATTTCGCCAATGGGGTGCGTTTCTTGTTTCGTATGATTCTCACAATAAACATAAGGACTATGACTTTATAAAGCACTAAAGATTTGGTCTTTTTTTCCAATCCTGTATTGCTTGTGACTTGTAAACTAGTTTTATACATTGTTTAGATAACCTTTAAAAAGGTAAAGCAGGCCTGGAGTGGCCCAGAGGGTTCCAGGAAGCTAAGGTTCCCAGATTTCATGACAACGGCACAAGATGGTGGTAGGGTTGTCAACCTTACGCACCGGCCGCCTTTACCCCCAGGAAACACTCCTGGTACTCATTTCTGATAGAAGCTGACACGACCCCAGGGCCATAGTGCGATCGGAGGGATTTTATGTCAACGAAAAATTCCAATGACACCAGCTGGGATCGAACCAGCGACCTTCCGAATTGTACCACAGCACTTTAAACGCTGTGCCACCGCGGTACCCAGATAAGCTTTTATTTATGTAATTTTAACCTCAAAATTCATTGTAACATCCACAATTCTGGTTGGCATTTGGAAATACAACCTGCAGTTAAAGTCATGGCCTACGTTAAAAAAAATTTGCTCCATTATTATTTAAACCTGAAATCCATAAGCTTACTTACTTTCTCCATGGTGCAGAGTCCTTCTTGAGAAGCGAACTGGTTTGCAGCTAGTCAAGAAAATCCCTGCATTTCACGGAACCCGAAGGTTCATTACCGCACTCATAAGCGTCCGCCACCTGTCTCTATCCTGGACCAGCCCAATCCAGTCCATATACCCACATCCTACCTCCTGGAGATCCATCCTAATATTAATCTACCCATATACCCCGAGGTCTCCCCAGTGGTCTCCTTCCCTCCGGTTTCCCCACAAAGAACCTACACATCCCCCTCTCCTCACCCATACGCGCCACATGCCCACCCCACCTCATTTAAAATCCATAAGATTACTTTTATTATTTAGTCCAAGTCACAGCCTACTTCGGAGAAGCACAGTTCTCTTTGTAAAGCTCGCAATTCTTCAATTAGTAATGAAATTCCCCACACTTTACGACACCCTAAGGCGCATTACCGTGTTCAAAACAGCCGCATATTTTTCCTATCCTCAATCAGACGAATCCAGTACAAATCTTTCTGCTTTTTCTGTAAGGTCCATTATAATATTATCCCCCCATCTAAGTCTTGGTTTTCCAAGTTAAGTCTCTTCCTTCAAACATTCACAGCAACTCCTATTATTCATTTGTCGTCTCTCCGGCACGTGTCGTAAGCTGCGCCCGTCTCTTCCACCATGGTTTGGGCAATGGAATTATATTTGGAGAAGAATAAAAATTATATAGCTCATCATCACCCATTCTTTTCCAGCTTCCTGGTTTTTGTTTCTTCCTTAGGCCAAATATATATTCCTCAGCAACAATTTCTGGAAATCACCCATCCTGTATTCGTCCCTTAATGTAACTGACCCAGTTTGACACCCATACAAAAAAGGAAAATATTGGAGCTCTATGTAATATCAGTCTTACATTTTCAGGTAACAGAGGGAAGGAAAAATTATCTTGAAATGAATGATAGCCAACATTCTTCTTATTTAATCCCTCCCCTCATTTTATTGGTGATTGAAGATTTGAGTTGTGTCATCCTCAAGTACTAGTGTTTGCGACGAATGAGGAAGTTTTGAATTCTGTTAGTGATAAGTTAACACATACTTGACTTTCTTAGTGTTTCAAACTTGCAGTGCTCGGAAGAGAGCATAAAATAGCAGAATGATATGCAAGATTAAAACGAGCTTCAGAATCACAGATCGTGCGTCTTCAACCACATGCCCATATCTGATTTAGAATTTGTATCACTGGTATTATAATAAATTTCCACTGGAGTTTCCTATCTGAACTGCCACAGAAACTTTAACTGCACGTCTCGAAAGGAATAATGAGGATGTACCATATTTTGTTTCGTGAAACCGCGGTTGCAGAACAAAAGCGTTTCCTCCCCTGCTGCGTCACCCACGAGCACAACCGCTGGAATTCCGATCTCAGATTTCACAACGACTACTAAGGTCAAAGTGGGTAACAACCGGAACTTTTAATTTGATACAGTTTCACTTCTGCTCACTATAACAATAGTGCCCTGGTATCTGTGTCACTAACAGGGGTTTCAACTTTGACATCCACGCTAGTACTGGTCATTTAATGTACGTGACTCAACACAAGAATCAGCGTCCTTCTTAAGACGGCAGTAGTAAGCAGCCAGTCAAGCAGATGCATTGTCGGGTTGAAAATAACGAGCCATATGCACTTACTTTAAGTCAGATTAATCCAATCCACACCATATATCATTTCTATAAGACTTATTTTAATAATATCGCCCCACCTGTGCCTATGTGTTCATTTGGTATAGAAAGGAACTTTATTAAACAATGCCATTTGGTTTAATCCAAGTAAGAAACTTTACTAGTTGATATCTCAGTATTTAACCAACTTAATGCACAAAATTTGTTTCACAGTAAGTTATATTTCATGCCTCTACATGTTTCGAGCACATGTGCTCATAATTAGGAGGTCAAAATTGCATGACACAGCCTCTGGTATCATCACACCTATAGGTGTGATGATACCAGAGGCTCGAAACATGTAGAGGCATGAAATAAAACTTATTGTGAAACAAATTTTGTGCTTCAAGTTGGTTAAATACTGAGATAAATATACTGAGATGCACGGTCAACAAAACGTCAAAATTTACTAGTTTAGTTTCAAGTACATTTCTTTGGCAGTGAATGGTAAAACCAGGTTGTTGCCACTGCACATCCACTATGTTGCCAGTCACTACGGCTGACTAATCTGTTTATTATGATTGGAGAAATCCTTGTCTCTTCCAAGTTACTCATAGCCTATCGATTCTACTTAAAATCCAGGTCCACCTCATCTCCCGCCCCCCCCCCACAAAAATTCTGTTCTCCTTCCTTCTCCTGGTTTTCCCATTTTCATTTTATCGTGTACGAGAGGGTGCCTTAATTTCTTTATTCAGTGGCACTTTGACGCTGATTATTTTCTTCAGTGCCATTTATTGGGTTTAACAAAATATTTTAAACTTCGCTGGTGTCCTGCTCTTCTTGCATGCGCGTCTCTTCTACGTGGATAATAAAAAACGCCGTTTTTTTTCCTTTCCGGCCTTTTCTATGTTGTCTTCTATTTTCTCTCTTTATTCCTTTCTATTCCACCATCAACGCCGTGGTCATAGGAGTGAAATTTCCTTTCTTCGGTTTTCCTTTATTGTGTCTAATTCCTGACATCGGTCAGGTTCATTGGCGCTGAAAATGAAAGTTGTAGCTCAGAGGTATTGCGACTACCAGTGAACTAGACTAAACTAAATCCTCTGTTTGTTTTCTTAAGTCTTGGCAAGCAAGTTACTGAGCTCAGTTAAGTGTCTTATATAACGACACGGATAATTGCTAAGTTCGCCGAGACATGTGGATTAATAAGCATGGAGCAGAAGGGAGATTATACTGAGTGGAAGAACCCACGCACTCAGAGACAAACCTGTGCCAGTGACATTTAAAGTAAAGGTAAAGTACACCCTTGTACAGGCACTGAGGTTCTCTACAGGCCGTAAGGACCAAAGGGGGAATAGAGGTAAGGCTTTACTCTTTCTTGACCATGGCACTAGAATGGGGTGAGGGGTCAGTGTCACGCCCTGACTGCTCTTTACCCCCAGGAAAGATCCGGTACCCATTGTGCAGGAGACTGGGTGGGCTCCCAGGTTCGTTCTGGACAGGTGCGGAAAATCTCGTGCCCACTGGTTTTCGATCTCCGGACCGTCCAGCCCGTAGCCAGTCGCTATATCGACTACGCTACCCGGCCGACGCCAATGACACTTAGTCCACTACAAATATCACGTAGTTTGACCTGGAATCAAACCCGGGCGTTTGCGGTGAGAAATCGGCGATTAAATGGCTGAGCCGTCACACGGGTCCAAAATATTTTTGATTGACCCGCAAATTATTTATTCCTCATACCTACATGTCAGTAGCTTTAGGAGAAATTGTGAAATAAATCGAAATTTGTGGAGTTTATGAGTGTACCCAGTCTTCACCTAAGCACAATCGAGCCAAAAAAGTAATGTAATTAAAAAATATATTTGCTAATGGGGAGACAAATTTTCCCAACAACATTTCCAAATGCATCATTCACAATAGACCTACTGTATCTCCTTAGTGCTTGTACATGACAGCAGCAGTTGATACAGATTTTAAATAAATTTATTCTACACCGACACTGCCAACACATGATACCTGTGATAACTGCATATTTTCAACTATCGCTTTATAGTTTCCTTACGATTTTCCCTTGGCAGCTCTTGAAAGTGAACTAGAAACCTCGTAGACTAAACTTTTGGTTTTGTCTTATTTCTTGCGAAGAAACGCAAAACCGCAACATGTAAACAATGCAGACCGCAGGAGGAATCATACAAAAGAGTTTTACAACAGAACCTGCCTTTATATTTCCAACGCCTTTACTCGCCGCTGTGTCCTTACGTAATTACTGAAACATTGCATCAAATTCTACAAGTTTTTCGCAAAAGAATTACCAACATTAACGACCTTCAGTTTAAGACAGACTGAATATTATGCAAGACAGACCAAACAGTGTGATAAAGGCAAGGCGATACGGCTCACCAGCTCACCGGCTCACCGGCTCACTAATCGCACAAATTGCATACAGAGTTTCTATATTTCATCCCCTCTCCATTCCGTGTTTCTTTTTTGTGGCCACACATTCCTTATTCTAGAAGGTGAATGTGTAATTATGACGAAAGGAAAAGCGGAATAAAGCGAAGGAATTTCAGTTTTATTGCTTTATAATATAAATATCTATTCGCCCACTTTAATTATTCAACGAAAGTGAAGCTAACGTCCAGCTTTCTCATTTTCTGAGTCTTTTTTACTAAATGGCTTAAGATAACTTAAGAATTCTTTAAAAAGGGCTGTTTTAATTGTTCGCCATTACACATTCTTTTCGTAATGACTGCAACGCCAACACTAGGAACATTAAAAATGGACACGCTCTGACGTGGGAAATGTAGTGATTCAGATGTATGTTTGTGGTTTACTTAACGGCGAATACATCTCCTCAGATTATATGACATTCTATTTTACGGCGAACTTTAAACAATTTATTGTTAATGAAGTGATACTTTTTTGTGTTGTTGTTTTAGCTAGTATCCTGGAATTGGAATTTTCATAGACATAGAGAGGAAAATTACTAAAACCTCTGAAAATGCTTTATATGGGACAAGATTTAAACCCAGAAATTTCCGGCATCCAGGCAAGTTTATTAACAATTCGGCCACGAGTTTGCATATTGTATTATTCAGAGGCGTGTCCTACATTACCAAGGCAATAATCACTCAAACTCTAACAAGGCCCACAGGCCCATTCCGATTAGAAATTAGTTCTAATACTGTGACATATTTAGGTGTATATATAGGGCAGTGGGCTCATTCCTTGAACTGGGAATCTGTCCAAACGAAATACGGCAAGTAAGGATTGATATAGAAGGTCTTAAATATGATGAACTAGACAGGAATCTGAATAATGATAATATTTCACAGGCAGTTCAAAAATATTTATTTACTTACTTACTTACTCCATGGTGTAGAGTCCTTCTTGAGAAGCTAACTGGTTTGCAGCTAATCAAGAAATTCCCCGCATTTCACGGAACCCGAAGGTTCATTACCACACTCATTAGCGCCCGCCATCTGTCTCTATCCTGGGTCCGCCTAATCCAGTACATATACCCACATCCCACCTCCTGGAGATCCATCATAGTATTATCCACCCATCTACGCCTAGGTCTCCCCAGTGGTCTCTTTTCCTCCGGTTTCCCCACCAAGACCCTATACACCCCCTCTCCTCACCCATACGTGCCACATGCCCAGCCCATCTGATTCTTCTTGATTTTATCACCCGCACAATATTGGGTGAGGAGTACAAATCATTTAGTTCCTCGTTATGCAATCTCCTCCATTCCTCCGTTACCTCGTCCCTCCTAGGTCCAAATATTCTCCTCAACACCATGTTCTCAAACACCCTCAGCTTCCTTTCCTCCCGCAATGTCAGCGACC
>Ga0123354_10012486_pt1 | contig 13166 bp, 5 predicted proteins | sample TergutLab28metaG_2_FD_97872 | JGI IMG/M metagenome (GOLD analysis project Ga0123354, IMG submission 97872) | Labiotermes labralis P4 segment gut microbial communities from Petit-Saut dam, French Guiana - Lab288 P4 | ecosystem: Host-associated > Arthropoda: Insects > Digestive system > Gut ...
AGGTTTGTGTATGCGTATTAGATATTGTTTTTTTCTAATTTGTTTAGTGTTTTGTAGGTTTTTTGTCAGGAGGGGCCGGGGAGAGGGGGGGGGGGGGGGGGGGGGGGGGGGGAAGGAAATTTCTGTCGCCATTGCTTTTCCTTTGGTTTCGAATATACTATTCCGAAAGTGCAAGAAGACAATGCAAACTGTAAAGATAAACTTGATGTGTATTGGACCGTGCATCATCTTGATAAATGAAGAATAAAATCCAACTAGATGCCACTTATTAATTTAGTATGCTTATGTTAGGCTCAACATGTTTCAGGCACCATTATGCCCATCATCAGGAGCTTACGACGATAGCGTTGGTTACCACATAGGCCGTCTGGTTCTCGAGTTGCTGCTGGTTGGAGGTTAAGTGCAGGCAGGATGCCTGCACTTAACCTCCAACTCCAACCAACAGCACCCAAGAACCAGATGGCCTATCTGGTAACCAAATATTTTATTCTTCATTTGTAAAGATAAACGTTAGGTAGCTCGACTTTGTCTAGATATTAACGAAGAGAGAACAGCACTAGTGGTTGGTGTATCACACAATGTCTCGTATTCCGTCAGTTGGGTATCTTTTAGTTTTCCAAATCGTGTATAAAATTTAAGCGTACTTAATATTAAACAATTCAATGTTGTTTGCTCTGTGCTAGTGTGAAACTGTTACCCCAGCAAGAAGAATGTAGACGTGCCGCTGTATTTGGACCTAGGGGACAAGAAGTAACACGAGAGTAGAGAAAATTACGTAGTGAAGACATTTGCAGTTTTTACACTTAACTGTATATTGTTAGGACGAGCAGTCTTACTGGTTCGTTTTGGTGGGAAATGTAGAACGAACGGCTGACCTGCTACATCCATACACATTATTCGTCTGAAAGCTTGTAAGGATTAGACGAATTAAAAAGCGTAGACAAAGATGAGAGGATATTACAATGTATGTTAATTGAAAAGGTTATGAGGGCGTGGTATGATATCCGCTGAGTAAATGTCCACATTGCACAGGAAGTGGGATATTTCTCGACCACCTAACGTGTACCGGCTTCTGCTCCCTGTTGTTAGTTAACTGGATTTAAATAAACTCTATTTTACATGAAGCACAAATCAAATTTTCGAAATTCGTAATAAGATGTTCTTCGTATGAAATATTTGTTAAATGAGTATGGAAGTTTACCTGTTTAATTGCGAAGTGTGGTTTATTAAATAAACAACGAATAAGTGTTCATTCGCGATATCTGTGTTTGCGAGGGTCTGTACACCATGAGATAAGCTACGTATACATATTTGCAATAAATTGACTATAAAGCTAACGACGTATCCAAGGAGGCGTGGAAGAATGTGTGTGCTCCGTTGGCATATCGTTTTCTGCTGGTGTTTTGGTCAAGTATCTTTCTGTTCGCTGCCTCATGCAGGCCGACTGTGGAGCCCACCCATCCACTGCTTCGGTTTATACTGACTGCTCTTTTTCTTGTATTGTAAAATTTCCCTTAAATTTGAAAATACCAAAGGTGGTTCTCTCCTTAGATGGTCCGCAGACACTTTTGGTTCAAGTGTGTAAGCAACAATATGTTTTGTGTGGGGCCCGTTTATGGATGACGTTATCATTAATGAAGTGGGGGCATCAGAAATCTGTTGCTTCCGAAACGCCGATAAATTTCTGCGAAGAGTTCTGATTGTCACATCCCTGAAGACAGTGTCCTTCGTATTCATCGTCCTGGGAATGCCATATTCTACACAGCTGTTAGGTTTTGTGTGTGTGTGTGTGTGTGTGTGTGTATTCTGAGTGTGTTACTATATTGTTAAGATGGGTGTTGGAATTGTTTACTTTTTGTGAGAGGCTTGGCAGTGAGTATCAGAAGGGCGATGCGAGGCCATTTCTTTTGGGTGTTGTGCTCAAGAACGTTGTTAGGTGCCTGACTTGGTAGCTGCTGTGATGTTGTGTAAGGCGCTTTTACAAATAATTTTTTTCAAAGTCTCGTATTTTGGTGTCAGTAAGACTGTCGTGTATGGCGTGTCCATACAATTCACAGATTTAGAGACAACCACTTGTGAAATGACACCTTCTAATGAGGCTGCATTATCGAAGTCGCGGGCTAACCCGCTGTCACCCTGCTCTCTACAGATCATGTCCACTCGATTTACCGTCAGACAGACGTCAACCCTTTGGGGTGGAGTTTTCCGACAGTCGTTATTTTGCAGATAAAAAAAAGAAGAACCGTGAAAATCTTCTTACCGCTTCTTGGCAGCAGTTTGTAGCCAACTTCCGTTCCGGACGAGGAAAACGAGTTCCGGTCTGCACTCACAAAGCCGCCTTTCTTACTGCTCACTCTCCTTGTCTTACTCTTGTGGTTGTGCTGATATTATTGTTGTGTTTAAATTATGTAAATGACTTTCTACCTCAGTACGGTTATGCATGGGCATTCGTTATACCTGTCGTACAGTGCCTCAGCAACTCTGGGTAAATGACCAACTTGAGGCACAATTACGTTATATAAGACTTTTTTATTATTATAATCCTCTATATGTTTCGAGCAACACTGTGCTCATCATGGTAGGTCGAATTGTATTAATACAGCATCTGGTATAGTTCTCTCTCAGGTTGCACCTGCACACAGAACGGTCACTTGCAGAGAGTACTACACCAGATACTGTATTAATATACAATTCGACCTCCTGATGATGAGCACAGAGTTGCTCGAAACATGTAGAGGATTATAATAATCAACGTCTTATATAACGTAATTGTGCATCAAGTTGGTCATTTCCCCAGCGTTGTGCCAGGATGCACGGTCAACAAAACATAAAATTCAGTGCCTTAGCAGTTTAGCGTTTTTGCCATATTCGTGGTTGTTTACTTACGATATTTCGTACCAAATGTGTAGGCTTGTTTTATGATTACGTCTCTATCACATTTCACATTCGTGACCCCGTAGGTCAACTATTCGCTCTCAATCTTAATGGTATTCGTATCCATCCGTTAGTGAACATTTCAATAGATAATGCTAACAAAGGCACAAATATTAAACTGTACAGTTTGATGTAAAATCCACTAACATGTTTAGATCTTCTTTAGATGGTCCTAATATATGCTGTTTTGATGTCAGCTCCCTGAGGATGATCTGAAGAAAATCGAAAAACATTGGAATGTTAGTGGATTATATGTGAAAATGTACGCATTGTCTACTAAATTAGTCGCTATGAGTCTTAATTCTGAAGAGAGGTTTCTCACATATGTCACCTGTAATTGTGCACTCTACGAAAATGTTAACCTGAACATAAGTTACACATTTTTTCAACGTATGTTAACGTACACATTTTTAGTGTTCGTAAGTTGCGTTGGATCGACTTTCTGCCGACAAGTTCGCGCGTCTGCCATGTTGTTTTTATTGTTTATGACATTGTAAAGCACAATGTTTCGGTTTCTTGCAGTGGCATAAATCTCATTTCACGTTTGTTAAAGGTCACTCAGTTGTTTCAAGAGATGAAATAGACACAGACAAGCTGCGTGTTATCTTATGAGCCTTCTGTTTCGTTTTCGGAGCGAAAAGTAGGTTCACCAGGTCACCATGTTGTCTGTGTGTATGCCTGTGGTCCCCATTTCGCGTTTGGACCAGTTGCGCCATTTTAACAAAGTTTGATACTACATCAGGAGCCGGAATAGCGAAGTTAGTGTAGTGACGAGGCTATAATGGCTGAATGATCTGGGGTTTGAATTCCGGCAGGGGCAAGAAATTTCTCGCTTTTCCACAACATTCAGACCGGCTCTGGTACTCTCCAAGTCTCCTGTTCAGTGGGTACCGGGGTTCTTTCCTGGCGGTAAAGGGCCACGGCGTGAGGCTGACCATTCGCCTGTGTCTAGTGCAGATGTCAAGAATGGTAGGAACTGCTATATGCCTTCGTGGCATGTTACGGGGACAACTTTACCTATGCTCCTGTTGATATTATTATTATTATTATTATTAACATCATACAGTTAGAAGTAACCGAAGGCTGAGTTCTCAATTTCCCACACTCAGAACAATGCGGCGGACGCGCGAACGTACGATGGTGAAATAGGCTGTGTGAGTTACGGTGACGGAAAAGAAGCCCACACAGGTGACAGTTCTTATCCCGTTCGAAGAGAAACCAAACTGTGATCTAGCTACGTGGTGGTAAAAAATACAGTATGTACACATTTTCTGCAGTTGCACGCTTGTAGTTAATAAAGCCATTTTAGGCGAGTTCGCAAAATTGCTAAAAGCGATTGTTTGCTTCGTCGTGTCTGTCTGTCTGTCTGTTCGCCCGTACGTCCGTCCATCTGCATGGAACAACTCGGCTTCCTCTGGACGGAGTTTTATGAAATTTCACATTTGAGTATTTTTCGAAAATCTGTCGAGTTTCGTTGAAATCTTACAAGAATAACGGGCACAGTACATGAAGACCAATGTACATTTATGATCATATCTCTCGCATTTATTCTTAGAATGAGAAATTCTTCAGACAAAAGTTGTTGAGAAAATAAAAACACACATTTTATGTTCAGTAACTTCTTCACGAAAATCTTGCCGTTTATGAGACAATGTGGAAAAAACATATATAGTAGAGCCGGACTGGCCACTGATGACAATACGGCGCATGCGCATTTCACGCTGGGTACCAAAGTCTACAAACACACAATGGCAATGTGTAATACTTATTGCTTTTCCTCTGCAACAATGGTTGCACAAACGCGCCTCAATGTTACGTTATAGTACACTGCCTGTCTTGTTTGCTGTTTCCGTAGTGTGTCAGACTGTATGTGCATTACCGTCGTCGTGTAAGATTTAATTATGAATCAGAAGTGTAAGAGTGACAAGAAATTATTTATTCCAATAGAGAAGTAGGCTTTGTCAGACCGGCTCCTAGCTATTTTATTGCCTTCATCACCGCGTCTGAAGCCCGCCGAACCTTCTGGTCAGTTGGTGCCCCTGGTAATGCCTCCCGGGCGTGAAGCTGGTTACTCACCTCTGCCTAGTAAATAGCATAAAAACACGTTCTCTCCACTCCCTTTTGCTTTGTCATGACAATATTTGATTAAGAGGTGGGGCCCATTTTGCCTTTACTGCAGTTACTTGTTATTGACGGTACAAACTGTAGGGCCACTTTTGGAAGTCCATCTGTCCAGTCGCGACTCACACTGCCTACCGCTGCACTGCCACCAACATGATACCATTACCGTTAAACTGGACTGACACGAAGTCCTGACCTTTGGCACTTATCCAAGTACAGTATTCGGAGTTTTTGCTGAAATCTTAGTTTCCTGTTCCCTCAGCATGTGTGGAGGTTAACAGGGATAGAAGACAGAGCAGAAAATGTCCGCAGAGCATAACAATTCACCCACATTCTGCTCTTATTGTCTCTAGATTTTAAATGCGTAAATAATTTCAAGATATACACTGAAATTCGACTATTTTAAGTGTTTCACTTTTTGCGTATCACACACTGTAAGCTTTCTCTGTATCGTAGGAAGAAATTTGCAGCAGATTGCAATCGACGCTTTTCAAACGACGAGAGAGTATCAACGGGGAGATTTACAGTCATCGTGCTCGATTGCTTTGTGTAGATGGCTAACTATTTCTTCGGCCCCAGCCCATACCTCACACAGAACACTCTCTCGATTATCCAGAACAGTAACTTTGAACTGTTAAAAGTGTACGTAGGTCTTCGTGTAGAGTACGTGTCAGTGGTGTCCTGCTTTCACCAAAACCGGAATGCGTCGAGAAATGTTAGTACCTCAAGTGTGAAATTTCACGAAACTTCCTCCACATGGAACAGCATCGAATTCCAACTACGGAGGGACGGGCATGACGAGGCTAATAGTTTTCGCATCTGCTTTGCGAACGCGCCTCACAACACCGATACGAAGTGTTTAGATGGAGAGAAGTTCCGAGCTCCGTTATCAGATGTATTTACTTCTGTGGCACCCAAACCCCTCCTTTCACCTACAGTTGAATGCTAGAAATCGCTACAACTCCGCTCTGTACTGATAGAGGCTACGCGTGAAGGTTTGTTTACACAGAGCTTATGCCCGGATACTTCGTGGACCTGATACGAGAACTGAATCACTTCCTTCGTACCTCGGCCCAATGTTTTTATTTCCCAGGCTATGTCTGAAGCTTCAGAGTTTCAAGGTGGCATGACTGTGGCGGTTCCTAGCGCTGTCTTTGGCCTGCACCAGATACAAACAAAATTTTTACGCAGATAACGTAACGATTGGCTGGTTCTTAAATTGTTAAACGACGGTGTTTCAAGTGCGGATGCAGGATGACATTGAATGCGATGGGATGAGTGGTAGATGGTTGGTATGACGCCGTGTCGATTGGTCATGAAGATAGAGGCAGCAAGCTTCTCCGACACTGCAGTACCACCACCGTGAGAACGCGAAATTTGCTCAGGTTCGTGAGGATGGGGTAGAGTTTGCCGGCCTGTTTGATTGTAATGTCATGCTAGTCGTTTGGACAATCTGAGGAAAACCGCGATATCTCAGTAACGCTTCGAAACCGGTACTTTCCGAATTGAAGAGGCTGTTGCAGCTGTACCAATCCGCCCAGTGGTTGTTTAACAGTGCGGTATAAACTGCAGGGCGGTAGTTACCACTAGCTAATTCATATGCAGGTGGATACCGAATTTGAATGTCATTCAGGAGACAGCTTATCGTTCCTTATTCTTTCCAGACAAAAGTGCTGCAGTATATTAAAACAGGCCCTACCGTCTTATTAGACACTTGTCAGTTCATCATATTAATAACTCCCATTTGGCGCTGCAACCTTGAGTTTTAGCAAGAGTCGTTAAACGAACGAAGAAGAGTATAAGTTTCGGATTTTGATGTTTTGCTGACCGTGCATCTCAGTATAATCTTAGTAATTAACCAACGTAATGCACAAAATCTTGTTTTATAATAAGTTCATAATATGCCTCTACATGTTTCGAGCACTATGTGCTCATCACTCTACACTGTACATTCTCTACGGCCACCTACAGAGTTATGACACTAGAAGCTGTATAATACAATTTTGACCTCCTGATGATGAGCACATAGTTCTCGAAACATGTAGAGGCATATTATGAACTTATTATAAAACAAGATTTTGTGCATTAAGTTGGTTAATTACTAAGATTATACGTTTCGGGTGCGACTCTCGTTTCGCCTGTTGATTCTGATTAAACGTTTTCGTGGTTTTATATAGACTTCCCCACGTGTTTGGTTAACAGTCTACATTAAGTAGATCAGTCCAAGTGTTTTCGACATCTTTCCGAGTCCTATCATGTCTGCCTGTGCAACTGTCAAAGCCCCCCCCCCCAAAAAAAAACAGACATCGATTAAAATTCTACGTAAAGATTTTTCTTCCGTGTAAGATTTTTAGTCCATTACGTATGGAGCAAATGTATTAAATGTGCGGATGACGAATTTCTCCTGAAATAAGTTAATGACGCCATAAGGCAGCGTAACTCACAATTCGTTTGTTAGCATGCCTGTTCAGCGTGCGGTTGTATTTCAGACATATCACGAAAATAGAAACACCGCGTTTATTCGATGATTGCATAACCCCACGGCATCTTCTCAACCAACTTTCCAATTTTTCAAGGTGTTTTACTTTCTAGTGCCCTTTGACCTGCTTCATCATCATCGTCCTTCGGGCAAAGTGGTATATCGGTAATATTATAGACCAGTGTTTCTCAACCGCCGGGCCGCGGCATCAATTATACCGGGCCACGAGAGGTTCTCCTGGAATTTGTAATTTTAGTTTTCTAAGCAATTTTCATGAATAAATGTTTTATAGTGGGAATATTCTGAGGAGAATAATATTTGTGAATGTGTCGAAAAACTCAGACCCAGATGCTGGCCTGAGGAAACTACAATATGCTACAAGATTTCATTAGTCCAGTGATTGATAACTAATTTAAATGTAATTTCATATTTGTCAATATGCCACACCGTATACATAAGTGTACTAATACTCTTTATGATTACGCAGTAATTAATTATTAACACTTTTATTAATGTATGAACTTAAAAAAATGGAAAGGTATTTACGAGTAAGTTTGATGGAACCGGGCCGCGTTCTCACGAACGTTGAGAAACACTGTTATAGACCATTGTTTCCCAACCAGTGTTCCGCAGAACATCGGTAGGTGTTCCGCAAGAAACGTGGAATAAATGCATGCATCTTCTGATGTACCGCGAAGAATTCCAGACATCCGTCGAAATATCGTGAGAATTTTTCTCCGGCATTTGGCAATACTGGAGTAATCTCCGTGCGCTACCAACTGCCTTTTTGTGTTCGTTTTCATAGGTAGGGGTTCCTCGGGATATGACAAATTATTTTACGAGTTTCTGCATGGAAGAAGGGTTGGGATCACTGCTATGGACACTCGATTGGTATCCGATTCGAATTGCGCCAAGCAACCAAATAAACTGCATGCGAATTGTGGTGGGCTTGCAGAGGCTGCCCCCGTGAATGCCACCTTGAAACCAACTACTGCCTTCTGTCTACCCACCTTTACCAATCGGCCATACAGGACGATCTTTCCATACACTTCGATATTTTATATAACTTGTATTTTGCAGTTGACATAAAGACTTTAACTCCAAATTCAGTCAAAGTTTAGGTCATGTAGATCTTTTCAAACCCAAGGTGCCCAGTTCCTATCTCCTTACTTCTCCTGCTGTTGATTTATACTGTGAAGTATGCTTAGTATATTTCTTTCGTCTTTATATGAGATTATTGTTGTGATATTTTAAAGTAAAGAATTAGACAATAAACTGCTGCCATTTTGGACATGTTTGCAAAATTTCGAAAAGAAACTGCTGCCTTCTTCATGTCCGTCTGGAACAACACGGCTCCCACTGGACGGATTTTCATGAAATTTGATTTTTGAGTATTTTTGGAAAGTCTGTCGAAAAAATCAAGTTCAATTAATATGTGAAGAGAATAGCGGGTACTTTACATGAAGACCTGTGTACATTCATTATAATATCGTGCTTAATTATCCTTTGAATAATGAATATTTCCGACGAAAGTTGTAGAGGCAACAAAACACACATTTTATGTTCAGTAATCTTTTTCCGAAAGTTATGGTTTTTATGAGATAATGTGGAAAAATACGGTACAGCCGGACACGCAACAGACGACAGTAAAATACGGCGCATGAGCTTTGCATGCGGAATAACTAAGGCTACAGACACACACTCAGAATATGTCATACTTATTGCTTTTCAACGGAAACAATGGTTAACGCGAACGCGCTTCAATATTACTTTTATGCGTACGTTGCCTGTCTTGTTAAGTGTGTATTGCTGTGTTTTCCTTACATCAGTGTCACTAATAACTAATTACATTTTTGACAGAATTCCTTGAGTAACACTGCGGCTGTTGTGTTGGTCAAAAAAGTACTTTACGGAACCCTGTTGAAAATCTGACATTGTGATTTATCCTGTGCCATGTCAGTCCAATTCAAATCCTAACATCTTTTTGTTCATAACAAAGTTTTTTCAATACTTTGCCTTGTTCTAATCTCAGGTTACTCAGTAGTCTGCTTCTTGGGATTGTACGTTTAACGTTTGTGTATTTGTTAAACAAGGTCCTTCCAGCTTCCCTAGGGACAGCAAAATGTGTTACAGAGCCCCCACATTGAATACACCGGGGACTATTTAGGCTACCATTATTTTTATCATGTGCTTGAACGTAGTGCCACTGTAAAATATCATAATATTATTTCAGGGCTGTGGAGTCACTCTTCCGTATTTTGTATTGCTGGAGATAAAAATGGATTATTTTAATATGCAAACAATATAGGTATGATGTTTGTCTGTAATTCAGTTACGGCGATTGTAATTCATTGTGTGTGGCCTTACTTCCACTGAAAATGCTGGTCGGTTCACAAGTCAAATTAAAAACGTGTTCCGGCAGACCGGGTGCGCCCCCGGAAATAATAGCAGACCGTGTTTCAGTTAAATATCGTCAATCAGCAACACACAAAATATTTTTATTTTTTATGGTCACAGTGCGCTTCGGCTTTTATGTAGACCTACATGCGTCCAGTGGGTTACGCAGCCGTGGAAGCTTGTATCATTGTCATTGTATTATATTTCCAACAGTTGTACGCCGTGTTTAAGTATATTCAATCTTTCGGTCGGCAGATATGTTAGTAAACAAATTTTCACACCCGTAAGTGGAACGAGAAAATTGATTAGACATACACAAATAATTTTGGTCTAAAAATTTCAAGGAAACAGACCACGTGGCAGAACTTTGCGTTGACGGGAGGCATCATTAAAAAGGTGTGAGAGTGTGGACTGGATTGGTGTGGCTGAAGATCGGGAATGGAGGTCCCTCTGGAAACGGTGACGACCATTCGGGAGGGAAATTTGGTGATTAGTCGAATCCCTATTGGATCATCATGTCAGGTAGAGCGAATGCATATCTGACTTGTACCACTTTGTGGTTCCCAGTTCGAAACCCAGCCGGGACAGCGACTCTTCTCAGTATTTCCAGGCGAATGCTGAGACAGTGCCCAGCTGGGCCACGGCCACTTCATTCCATTGTCTTTCCAATTCGTCTTTCACTGATTTCCTCCTGTTACGTGTTATAATCTGAGATGCTGACCTTGTGGTTAAATGATCTGTAGGCTAAATAAAGAAATAGGATGGCCTTCTGTGCCACAGAAGTAGTTGATTCCGAATGGGAGACACTGAGAGGGAGCCTAAGAGAGAGCGAGAGAGAGAGCGGTGCTGCATCTTCACGATGTGGTTGGTCGTGTTGATGTAGTGCACAGCTGCACTGTGGAATTTTATTAAGTGAGGCCGTGACAGATTGGAATTAATGGCATGCATAGAAAATAGAGAAAAATAAAGACGACGACGAATTGAGGAGTGGAAATAGTGAGTGTTGAGATAATTTAGCTGGCGAAGTGAGTTCAGAAGGAAGGGAGCAGCAATTTAACAGCCACTGGGTTGCCACGGGGCCATGCCAGCGACGCGAACAAGTGTGCCAGGTGTCATCGCTAGGGCTCAGTTGCAAAAAGAAAATGATATTCGTACAGTCAGTAGCAAATCTACTGAAATATTCTGTAACATCTGTATTTTGTGCACTTCGGTCGAATCGTGGTCGTCTTAAACGCTGTTTCAGCTGCAAAGCTGCAGCTGTGTAGCAGTTCTGTGAGATGGACTATAATTATCAATGGTGATTGTGAACGCAGGAGTGGAAATGACGGTGCTGGATGGCTCGATCTGTTGGACCTTGAGTTCGCTATGAGTGGATGAAATTGTGACTTGAGATTGTGTCCATTGGTGGGTTCTGGTGTGAGAGATATGGAACCAAAGATAAACAAATAATGAAAGAAACGCTGAAGGAAGAAAATAAGAACTAGGTAGGTGAATAAAATTAATTAACGAGTCACGGAGTGAATCACTCAGTGAAGAAAGCCGAAACGGAAGAAACAAGAAAAGAAAGCGGAGATGAAGGGTCATTTTAAGAATTAAATTAAAAAACGAAAAGAAAGGAAATGTCAGAAAATAAATTAATAACTACGCAGACAAATGAGATATAAGTAAATAGGGGGCGGCACAGAAACAGTTAATGGGAATTACGAAGAAAATAAACCTGATCCAAGGAAGGAGACAAACGGGGAGGGTTCGCAGATTGAGAAGATGATAGATTTTAACAGAATGTAGAAAGTAAGCGTGTAGAAGAAGAGAAAACGAAGATGGGGGAAGAAACGCAAGACAGAACAAATAACGAATTAGTATGGGAATATTGAGGTTAAAGGAAGAAGGAACAGAAGACTTTGAAACGTTGTTAATCAGAACGAAATGACGTAACGTCAGGAATATATTTGTTACATAATTCCGGATCAACTTGTGTAGACTACGTGTGGCAGAAGTGGGGAACATTCTGTAGTGTAAGAGAAGCAAAGTCGTAAGTGCAAGCTATTTAGCCGGCTGAGTGATTAGCACGAAGGTGGGATCATTTCTTTGAGCCTTTGTCACTTACCTCAGTACGCAGACATGGTCATCTGTAACAGCAGCTCTGTAAACAAGACAAGGTGGTCACTAGCTTGCTTTACAGCTGCTACGCTACTTTCAGATTTTCTTTGTTCATGAGGAAATCCGAAATAATAATGAAATGTTTTTAATGCACACTTAAAAATATGAGCAGTAGTTGCGAATGTGTTAAGGAAGTCCAGCACGGGGGTGGTTCTCCGTCTGGGAGTTTGGTCGGGGGCTAGCAACCAATCACCATAAAGAACAGCATGGTACAGTACAAAGTGTAACTCGGGGTGTCGGAGGTACTCTTGTGAATTTGGTAGTGAATCTTAGGGTTCGACAAAGGCGGGGAACTTCCTGGCCAGAATACTAGCGACTCTTAGCTTCCCAGGAAGTACTTTGCCTCGTATAGTTGTGTAGTTATCGGAAGATGTGTGTAAAATAAGTCTGACCTGTTGCATTAACGGGGGACCGCGGTAGCACAGTGGTTAAGGTGCTGTGCTACAAATGAGAAGGTCGCTGGTTCGATTCCAGGTGGTGTCATTGGAATTATTCATTGACATAATCCTTCCGATAGCACTATGGCCCTGGGGTCGACTCAGCCTCTAACAGAAATGAGTAACAGGAGCATTTCCTGGGGGTAAAGGCGGCCGTTACGTAAGGCTGACAACCTTACCACCATCCTGTGCCGTTGTCATGTAATCTGGGAACCTTAACTTCCTGGAACCCTCTGAGCCACTCTAGGCCTGTAATGGGACTGCTGCAGCTGCTGCTGTGTTGCATCAACATTAAGCCAGCTTTATTGAGACCTACTTTTTTATTTGTTTTTTTATGTCTAGTTTTTTATGTCTGTGTTTCTCTTGCATGTGCCAATTAAATGTGTTAAACATTTATCTGATTTCATGTGATGAACGGTACATTCGTGGTTTTCCTTGGTATCTGCACATACTGTCGGAACAGCACCTTGGTGCTTATCAGGCCGATAATTTTCCGAACCGCTGCGTGTGTGCACTAATATTCACAGACAGGTACCCATAATATTCACAGACAGGTACCCATAATATTCACAGACAGGTACCCATAATATTCACAGACAGGTACCCATAATATTCACAGACAGGTACCCATAATATTC
>Ga0123354_10012488_pt1 | contig 13166 bp, 8 predicted proteins | sample TergutLab28metaG_2_FD_97872 | JGI IMG/M metagenome (GOLD analysis project Ga0123354, IMG submission 97872) | Labiotermes labralis P4 segment gut microbial communities from Petit-Saut dam, French Guiana - Lab288 P4 | ecosystem: Host-associated > Arthropoda: Insects > Digestive system > Gut ...
ACTATTATTTCCACTATTATTTCCACTATTATTTCCACTATTATTTCCACTATTATTTCCACTATTATTTCCACTATTATTTCCACTATTATTTCCACTATTATTTCCACTATTATTTCCACTCCTTGCAGTGTTCAGATTATCTACGTTAATTTGGCGCGTACTGTAACAAATTAAAATATGTCTGCTTCCTTAGATGGAGAGTTTAGAATATTCTTCGTTAAACCACGTTTTTACTGCTTCCTTTCATACTGAAGTAGAATCTTTTAGCTAAGTTTTCCATCTTCTCTATAATATCCTGCCAATCCCTATTTATTTCCCTCTATCATCTTGCTTCTCAAACGCTACAAAACATTCGAGATTTTAACTTCACGCTATTCTTTAACTTCGACTTCCGTTTGCTTCTTGGTATTGAATTCCTCCGCATAAAAATTCTGTATTGCTTTATCGTTGCACCGTGCATTTCCTAGAGTCATTTAATTAGCACACCAACTAATGCACATATATAAAATTTTTTACATTAAAACATTAAAATCGCTGCAACATGTTTCGATCCTAAGATCATCTTCAGGGAGCTACACTGTTCCTTGCTAAATTCACATTTTTTAAAAAATACTCGCGATTAATTTCCTTATATTAACTTGGTGCTGTGGCAGCATGTCGTATCGTGTAAGCCGTAAACCGCGATTTTAATATTTTTAATGTAAAAAATATTATATATGTGCATTATTTGGTGAGCTAATTACATATCTGTATTGCTTGTTTACTTAGTGGCGGTCTTTCCCTAACTGTTGTAATCACCAAATAATGATCATTATCGCTGTAAATTCAACTGAAAAATCGTCCTGAAGTTCACGTGAATGGCACCTGCTCTGTGCCAAATGTGATTATTCTGGTTTTTATGTCTTCCCATCATGAAATGTATAAGTTGTTAAGTTAAAGTTTCTGTGTGCTAACAGAGCGGTTTTGAGAATTAGACTTTCCATGTGGAAAACTTTACTAATAGGTATCCTGATCTATCTCAGTTATTTGGGAACATCCCTAAATCACTATTTCTGTCGCATTTCATCCCCTTCTACGGGGTCGAATTCACAGCCGATAATTTAAGTCTATGAAAAGAAAAACATTTTGTTACATATGAAGATTCTTTTCGTACCACAGAAAGAAAGCAGTGTGCTTCGATTAGACGGCTCAGCTTATAACGTTTTCTATTGAAACAATCGATGTTTACTGTCATAATTAAACAGAAACAGAACACGATTTTTTTAGAAAGTTCAGAGTGTTTTTAGGTTAAACCTGACTATTTTTATAGATAGTCGGTTTGTAAGGACTAACAGAAATATTGTACAGTATCTATAATCTAAAACATCCTACACGTGTGTAACATTTTAGGATCTGACTGTGAAGAAATTTATGATTAATGTGATGCCTTTTATTTTGGTACATAGAAACAAGTGTTTTTTAGTCTAACTGGTTTTTACGTCCTAACTTGAGGATGGCTGAACCGTGTTCCTCAGTAATGCTGACACCTGCCTAGCAGAAAACACGACGTTAGGTCTATGCTCCGGAACATTGAATTATTAAAGTTTCCCATATATTTAATCTCTTAAAAGACGAATTTTAGAGGCGGAAAGCACCAACTTCTGACATAGGCAAGGATGCCGATTTTGTATAGATGTTTCGTATCTTCTACAAAACTTAAATAAATATGAGGTTTGACAAATTGAAAGAAGGCTAATATCAAAACTTCCATATTTATTGAAAAAGTTTTCTTCTACCCTGACGATCTCTAGAGACTACTTCCTACATTACAGTTCTTGTTAACGTACGTTTCGAAAAAGTACTGGTAAAACATGACTGCATGTGTGGTGCGACATTGTAATGTTTGTAAGCAGATCAGCAGTGCCTTCTTTAATTTAATCATATCTGTCTCAGGTCTAGGGGACTATTTGATACATTTTTAGTGCTTATGAACATGTATTCGAGCAACCCGCAACGCATGCCTGTAACAATGAGGCGTGTTGGTACAACCATTGTTGCAGAGGAAAGTCATAATTATTACACATTCTAAATGTGGGTTTGTAGCGTAAAGTGTCCAGCACGAAATGCGCGTGCGACATATATTCATCGGCTGTACAAATGTTTCCACATTAAATGGTACGATTTTAGAGAAAAACTTCTTGAATATAAAAAGCATATTCTGATTTTCTTTACAACGTTGTCTGAAATATTTCCCATTCTAAGAAGACTTAAGTGGGTTATGATAAAAGAAAAAGTTTATTGGTCTTCATGTTAAGTACCCGTTATTCTTGTCCGATTTTATTCAAACTTACACTTTCGTGACAGATTTTCGATAAATCCTCAAATATCAAATTTTATAAAAATTCGTCCACTAGGACACGAATTATTTCATACGGACGGACGGATGGACAGGTGTGTCGAGGCTAATAGTCAATTTTCGCAATTTTGCGAAAGAGCCTAAAAAGAAGAGTTTTTTGAATACTGAATTTCTTTGAATACTGACTTCTATAGCGAAATATATCTTTCCAAAATATGACCCATAATGAATTTTAACTCCTGTAGTGAATTTTCGGAATGCAGTCAATATAAACACTTAAGCAACAATTTTATCATTAAGCATTCCAAATAGCTTACGATTAGACTACCTTCAACACAGTGGTAGGTTGAATATATTATATGCATGTTATGTCTAATATGATAGGATTATTATGCAGAAGTGTGAGTAGAAAATGGCTAGGAAGGTGACGATCGTGGTCTTCTTCAAGGTACTTTGCCAACACGTGTCTGACGAAATTGAGAAAACTCACAGACTCTTCGCTGCAGGCAGTAAGAGGATTCTGAATACGTCTGAAACACAATTAAATTTTTTACTACTAAATCCAGACGTATCTCTGTAGAACTGAACTTCAGACCCAACTAAATCATCGAGATCCACGATTCTTATTTTTATTTTAACAACTTTACATCAAGGACAAAATTTTCTGCTATGTTATTTGAAGTAACTCAGTGTACAGCTGTGTTCGTTCTTGTTATTCTTTAGTTTCATGCTACGTGCTTTGAAGAAGCAAATTTATAAGATTAGCTGAAAATAGACGTAACGAGAAACCTCATTACGCGAGGGTAACAGTGTTGACTGCAGACAGCACAAAGCAAAGCAGCTCACAAACGCACTATACTGCTCAATCACGGCTGTCAACAGAGTAGCTAGACATCCCATTAGAAGCGCCGTGTCCACGTAACCTACGGCCTCGCAGTCTCACAATCCCTGGGGCCTAATCATTTAGAGCACTTAAAATAACAGCACTTTAGGACACAACAAACTGCGGGATCGAAGACGACGCTGGATGAAATTGTGTGCATTAACGTGAGTGGCCTCTTGCAGGAAATTGATTTGATCCATGACTAAAAGGACGTCGGCTGAGCGAAATAATTCGCAAACGAACACAAAGTGCTGGAAGGCAGAGGCGGCAATAGACAAGAGATCAATGAGGGGTTTGAAACTATTACATGGACGGTAGGTGTCAGTTGAGGTTGAGTAGATCGGGAGACAGCTACCACACTTTTGGAAAGACCCTCTAGTTTGCAGGATAGAAGAATGTCACTTACCTACCAAGTTGTGCGGCCTAATGTCAAAGAAGGCTATAGTATAAAAGTGGAACTGATTTGTGACAGAGTAGAGGAAGAGGTAGAGGTCTAAGAAATATTTCCCTCACAATTTAAACGACCTAAAAATGTCTTTCTTTTGAGGTTCAGAAATTTAACTTTCCAGACTGTTTGAAATGTAAACGTAGTTCATATTGTGAAACTGTATGGTTATTTACAGCATGAAACTAAATGTGTGTGATCTGCATGCTGGTCCAGTGATTAATGTTGTTGGCTTAAAAACGAGGTTCGTGTAAATGTGAATTATGTGCGACCACGTTTCTGCTTGTGTAATCTGTGATGTTAATACCGTAGGGCCAACAGTTTGAAATCAGTGGCACAAAGAGTAGTGTGTGTTTTTGTGTGTTTGTGTCTCTCACCGGGAAATGAGTAATCGGAATTAAGGATAATTAAGTTTAAATTTCGTGTGAAATTATGAACTAATGCAACTGAAAATCTCTCTGAAGCAAGTGGCACAGAAATGGTGATCAAAACATCGGGGTTCCAAGTGATGGAAACGGTTCAAAGGTGTTTGATAAACGATAAAAAATATTGAACGAAACAGTGTTACGAAAACGCACAAATTCGATGAAAACTTGGAAAAAGTGGGGAATTTATTGTTTAGACAAGGCCAAACAATCGAGCAGGGGTTTATTTAGAAGTATTGAAGAGGTTGCCCGAAGCGGTGTGTATAGGAGTTATGAACTTTGGTCCAATAATTGGTTCGTCTATCGCAACAACGTACCAGGTCACCGAATGCTGTCTTTCAGACAGCGTATTTCTAAAATAATCTATTGTTGGAAAGAAACAACCCCCTATTCGCCAGATTTTTCTCCAAATGACATTTGGCTCCTTTCATAACTAACCTCCACCTTGAAGGAACAAAGGCTCAGGATATCGATGATATTATGAGAAATTTCAGTCTTAAATAGTTGAATAAAGAGAGACCAACTTGATGTCACTTGCTTTATTATTTCGTTATTTACTGCTCAACATCCGAAACATGTTGAGCAGTAAATAACGAAATAATAAAGCAAGTGACATCAAGTTGGTCTCTCTTTGTTCAACTATCAAGATGATGCACGGTCCAATAAACATAAGATTCAGTCTTAAAATTTGCGTCGAAAGACCAGTTCCAACCACGATTGTGACAGTGAAAGAACTGCTGTACTGTCAGCTAGCTTCTTTAAACCTGTGAGGTTATAGGAATATTTCTAGTAAAATAATTCTGGGAATTTTATGGCCATATTACGCTACGTTTCATGACTTTGTTCTAATACCTTTTCCACTTTCATATATGTGGCAGATCCTTTATTCCAAGATTACCGATGACTGGGCCTGTACCCAGGATTTTCTGAATATGCGGCTATTGTATTAACAACTATAACACCGGTGTGTTCCGACATAATAATTGTAGTCATAATTCCATCGACTATTGTGTTGTTAAGTCGATTTGTTGGCATTAATTTGGATTTACACCCAATACCTACACGATATGTGGTAAAGGTGGAGCAGTCCCTTTACAGACCCGGAGTGGCCCAGAGGGTTCCAGGAAGTTAAGGTTCCCAGATTGCATGACAACGGCATAGGAAGGTGGTAAGGTTGTCAGCCTTACGCACCGGCCGCCTTTACCCCCAGGAAATGCTCCTGGTACTCATTTCTGTTAGAGGTTGAGTCGACCCCAGGGCAATAGTGCGATCGTAAGGATTATGTCAATGAAAAATTCCAATGACACCTTCTGGAATCGAACCAGCGACCTTCCGATTTGTAGCACAGCACCTTAACCACTGTGCCACCGCGGTCCCCACACGATATGCAGTACTAAGTACATTTCGTAACTAAATATTGGGATTCAGAATACAACGGAATTTGACCCTTAACCGATGGAGTGCCCGAAATGGTCTGCTTGGGGAACTGATGTCTGTAACTCACTTCTCGACCCTATTCCTGTAGTTACAAATGCATCAGTTTCCGGCTGTTCGGACAATACTTTCTTGCCAGGCGCTTCCTTTAAAAGCAAATTTCGATATGGGAACTGATTTTCTGCAATGTACGTGTATGAAACATTGTAACTGTCGGCACAAACACCTTGCATTAAAAGGGCAAAGTTCAAAGGGGTTCAGTACTGCAAATTCTGTCTGATCTATTGTCTGTAGTGTTCTTTGTTTAGCACACATTGTTATGTTATTATTACCTGTACTGAAATGAAAAACAGACATCACTGTAAAATATGAAAGAAGAGAACAAAACCATGTCCCTCTTCTTTGTTTTTTAATGATGCGTTTCAATTACATATTATTACTCATACAAAGTCGAGTGTTAGGGTGAGAACAATATTCGAAAAGTCCGAATAAAACCATGAAAATTCTGCCATAACACCTTATTTAGTGAGCTAAATTACAAACCAAGAAGACGCAGATAAAGTGCCATGCCACTCAACAGCGACTTTCATTGACACTTTATCTAATTCTCAGGTCATGCGTTGTGGAATCAAATAAGGCAGGGCTGGCGTGAGAAGGATGCAGAATTGGGGTTTTATTTTAAGATTTCATTCAATAATATTGAACACTAGTGTCATGTTCTAAGGAGTTCTAGCAGAAAACACTAAACATTTCAGTGGTGAGACAAAAAAGGAACGTGATGCGAAAATAATTACAATTTATTCCATTATAAAGTTTGTTGATAAAATAATTAGTTTTTATTGCAACATGGCTACAACTTTGGGCTTATAGTAAAGATAGCGCCAGGCTATTTTTGTAAAAGAGCTGATAGGTTGACTACAGCATAGGTAGTGTAAATGATATAGTCAGACACAACTCTCCATTTATTAGAAGTATTAGTTGTTTTTCATACATGTTTCGGCTCATATACAGAGCCATCTTCAGGCTGGTCTTCGGAGTGGTTTGTATGAAGATGGATATGTATATGAGCAGAAACATGTAGCTAGAAATACATCTAAGACTTTTAATAAATTGAGAGTTGTGTGACCATATAAATTTATAATTTTATACCACATATATTGATCATATAAAACACAATGGGAATACCTGACTTGAAAATTGGGTGACTACAGAATACAGTAGCTTGTAAGTAAAAGTAAACCCTGGATGCACGCGTTGTAACATCACGCGCGTGATCAGTACTTCACCAATGGATTTGTGTTTGAAACAAATTAGAGTTTAAAAATGTTTAAAAGAAAAGGGTGCTTGTGTGTTTTAAAAGACGAGTTTATGATGTCATTAGTATTTACTATTATAAATATATAGGCTTATGATTTTCTGGGACATGTGCCTCAGTGTTCGGTCTTGAGTAATATGGAACAATTCCGTGTGTCGTTTCAACACAGCGAACACGTTAGTAAGAACATCACGTTTCATTGAAGTCAGCTGGCTATGGGTGCGTACACACCAACAGAGTCGAGTCGAGTCCAATCCAGTCCAGTCAGACTGGGGTGTTCACACGGACCAAGTCGAGTCCAGTCAAGTTTCCGCGAGTCCCATTGGCTTTATAGTACTCTTTGAACAGTGCACAAGTAAAGAATTCTAAAGCGATGGAAAATTTTAACATGCTTGTTTTACACACGATTTTGTGGAGAAGGAGGTGACGTCGTAAGAGACGGAACATGTGGGTGCACCCGATAAACATAAAGAGATCAGATTTCGAAATATTTAGCCACTTGTATCCGGATCTGCTTGAGGATGAAGCGAAATTCCATGGGTTTTTTAGAATGAACATCGAGCAGTTCTACCGTCTGTCACAACTGGCGGGAGAGGAAATACAAAAACAAAACAACAACTATAGGAGGGCGATTACACCTGAAGAAAGACGTGTAATTTTTTTTAGGTACGTCCTATAACAATCTGTAGGAGACAAGAAAGGGATTCTCGATATTATTGGAGTTACCCTTTTTCTTAGTTAGTGTCCTAGAGAGTGACATTACTTACTCCTATTTACCTTTTATTTTTCAATTATATATATATATATATATATATATATATATATATATATATAGAGAGAGAGTAGCCTACGTCATTTTTTGTTCAATTAGAATTGTAAGGGATATTCGAAACCAGGATCTCCTCCATCCATTACCGATTTCTTTCAAGCAGTCCAAGTATTGTCAGCCTATATCAACAGCAGTTAATTTTTGTATTTTTCCTCCTCTTGTAATTCCTGCTGGCTGCTCTTTTTTACTCGACCTTCCTTCCATTTTCTGATCATGAATTATATTTTCTGCTTCCAGTTGTTCAGAATTGTCCATTTCAATTTCATCTGGATCAGTGAATGAAACTTCAGTTGCAGTTACTCTCTGTGGAATATTTCCACAGTTCTGCGCTGCAAGTAGTACTCAAAAAAATTCATGACACCATAAAATGACAATTTCCCTCTCACCGTAGCTACACTTCCTGATTTTTTTTTATTTTCTTCTTTCCCTCATATAATTAGTTAAGTTGTGTCACTTGTCCTTACATTTCTGGGAGTCTGAAAAATAAAGTCTGTTGCAGGTATCTTGCGTTTTTGGGATACTTTTTTCGAGTTGGAAAGAATACAGTACAGGGCACTGTACGTGAGTCCGGCAAAACCATTTGGAAGGTACTGCAACCAATATATATAAAACAGTCCCTACTTCTGAAATATGGTCGCGAATTGCAGATGAGTTCAACGATATTTGTAAAATGCCTAATTGCATAGGAAGCAGAGAGAGGAAACACTGCCGCATCAAATGCCCACCAAACGCAGGATCTTTGTACTTTAATTACAAAAGCTTTCACTCAATACACTTGTTAGGTTGGCTGATGCAAAATGCTGCTTCACACTGATTGATGTAGGAGCCCACGGACATGAAAATGACAACAGTGTTTTTAGTAACTCAAATTTTGGAAAGGCGTTTAGTTCTGGTGACTTAAATGTTCCTCCAATTAGAAATATTCCAGGTACAAGCATAAGTATCCGACTGTACTTTGTGGGGATGAGGCTTTCCCCCTGAAGCCACGAACGTAATCTGAGTATAATTAACTTACAGTAAAGAAAATATTTGAATTAACACATTCAATTACTTTTATTACTTCCTTCTTTCAAATATCCCTTGATTAAAAGAATGGTGATGATGATTATGATGATGATGATGATGATAATAATAATAATAATAACACACTACAAACACATTACACTATCTTTAATTTGAAGCCAGTTGAAAGTCGGTTGTCACTCTCTACCACGCCAAAAATGACGTGTACAAATTTTAAATAGAAGGTCTAATAACAATAAGAACATTATTACTGTTGTTAGTGGTGCTGTTGTTTTTGTTGTTATGAACATCATCAATGTAAGACGCGGTTCCGGTGTTCACAACGCGAGGCGCCGTAAATTGCCTCGTGGTCCTTAACTAAAAGAATAAGCTTTTCCACATCCACTTCTTCCTCAAGATAGCAGCCGTCACGCCCTATCACTAGAGTCTGACTGACGAAAAGGGAACAAGCGGCATCAAGACTGTACTACTGCCACCGGGTGGCAGCAGTACGATACAGTACAGTACAGTACACATTTACACAAAAACAATAAACAGAACGACACAAAACAAACAATACATAGAACAACACAACAATTTTGGAAGAGTGCGGTCCGTGCCCCATCTTTGCGGGGTTTTCTCAGACATTTGCCTTACAACTGAGGAAAAAGCTCGGAAAAACCTCAGTCATGGTAGCCGAAGAATGCCAGATGGCACGATGAAGATACATAAACATACAATAAGAATACATAGACATAACAATAAAATACATAAATTACAGCATTAAACAGGAATAAAACCATATGCATATGTATATATATATTGATACAAAATAGAACCTAAAGAATATATACGCAGCAACTTCATATTGTCTATATATCTTCTAATAATTTTGGACACCTTATTACTAAGGCCAACACTACACTGCAACACTTCACTACACTTCACCACACTTCACCCAACTACACTCCACTTCCTCTCATTTACACTTCACTACCCTCTCATTTGGCTTAACCCATTTCCATTTCCTATCGTCTATTTCACCTCACATCACTAAACGAAACACAGTACAGTTCTCATCTCCAAACTTATTTCCAAAATAATGAGCCCCTTCCCTGCCCTAAAGAATCTCTCACCAATTCACTTCAATTCACTTTTAATATTTTATTTATTTTATTTATTTTTTTACTTATTCTGTCAACCCTTCACTTCACTTTACTTTGTTATTCATATTTACAGCTCACTTCCCTTCACTTCAGAACAGACTTTTAAACTATCTTTCTTAGTTTCGCAAAACTCTTGTTAAAGCACCTTACAGCTAGCATAAATTGAGTTCCAAATAGCTTGCGTATGATTTGTAATTGATCTTGCCGAATTGTGTGTGCGATAGGTCTTTAAGCGATACAAGAACGAATGGTGTGCCGGTGATGAACGGAGGACGGCGATTATTTCCCAGGGGCGACTGGATTTCTCAGGATATTTCTGGGAAAGAATGGGCTTGGAAAGTTGCAGCTGAAGCCTGTAAAGTAAGGTGGACCTTAAGGTAAATATAAAGGCAAAGTTCACCCTAGAACAGGTTACGAAAACCCAGGGAGGGGTAGAGGTGTAGTTCTATTCTTTCTTTAACCTCGGTGCTAGATGGGGTGGGTGGTCAACGCCACGCCCCGGCCACATTTCCTCCGGGAAAGTGACCCGGTACTTATTTTATAGGAGGTTGGGTGGGCCCAGGTCCGGTCTGGACGGGTGCAGAAAATCTCGCCCCAACGGGATTCGATCCAAGGTGAACGTTATCGATGGAATTTCAATAGGATTTAAATGTGGAGTTTCCCTTAAAGTGATACAAAACATTGGCGGCTTTTACTTTCTCCCTGTAGTCAGTGTTAGAGTAGCCCATCCTTAGATACTCACTTTCCATAAGGTATGCTTAGTATCAGGAAATTTAGTCCTCTCTCTCCCCGTCGGTGATCATGAATTTCGCAAAAGGAGTCTCAGTGTCCCACTACGCCACCTGTGCTCTCTGTTCCAATTAATAACAGAATAGGTGTTTGAAAGAGGGAGCGACGCAGGCTGGCACAAGACGGTGCACACTGTAATTAATAGAGGCAAATTGCTTCGGCAAGGCTGTGATAGCAGTTTACCAAAAGCACATCGGCTTGCTTCTGCTGCGATAATCAACGAATAACAAATGTCAATTTAGAATCCATACCTAATAGCAGGCACTTAACCAAGAAGGATCACTAGGGCCAATTGACAATAAATACTTCATCACACACCTCGCAATATTTCCTTTCACACCGTCGCCGTTCTAATAATCCAGGCAGCGGACAGCAGTAGCGCGTATAGAATTCCGATAAATACTTCAGCTCCAAGTTCTAAGCTTTACACAACTTTACTTAAGCAAGTTATTAACTAAAACAGTTATTCTGATGGACAATCCGCATTGCAATTTTCATTAGCAGTTTGAATTAAGGACGTGACTCGGATATAAGGAAGAGAAGTCTCCATTTAATATGCAGAAGAGATGACAAAAGTACTCCGTAGTTTCCGACGATTCTGCTAAATTAATCTAAGAACAGAACTCATCATATTCATCCAGGCGTCTGTTCTGTACCACATTTTTTAAAGATTCAGTTCACAATTTATTAACTAATAATTAAGAAATTTTTTGATTTAGCCTTTATTGTACCTCAGTTCTGTACTTTCGAGTAAGAGACAATTCATTTAAGGCAGAAACCAATGAAGTGCTGCGTTTGGAGCATAGTTTTGTGGGGTGCTGAAACTGTGGCACTGTGGACAGTAGGTCAGAAATAACTTGAATTTTTTTATATGTGAGCGGAAGAAGGATGGAGAGCAGCTGGAATTATCGTGTGAAAAATAAAGTATTACATAGAGTCAAGGAGGAAATTACCAACATACAAACAATAACAGGAAGGAAGGCTACCTGGATTAGCCATACTGTGTTTAGTAACTGCCTGCTAAATCTCATTATTCAAGGAAAGATAGGAGGATACGGAAGACGAGGAGAAGGACGTAAGCAGCTACTGTATGACCTTAAGGAAGGGAGAAGATACTGGAAAATGTACGTTGCACTGCCTGGAAACTTGCTTTGGAAGACTACAGAAATGTCGTAAGACAGAGTACGCGATCTTTAGGTTTCTGTGACCGTGCATCGTGAGCAAATTGTGAAGTGAGAGAGAAAACCAACAAGATGCAACAGTTAGATGTTTATTATAAACACTTTCTCAACATGTTTCGGGCATCATTATGCCCATCTTCAGGACACCAAGACGTGTGTTACTGCATGTGGTGTGCTGCGCTGTAACAAGCGGGGAAAAAGTAGATGTTAGCTGTAATGTCTTTTTTGTGGGGTATTGTGTAGTAAACCAAGATGGGTCCTCGTGTGACCCCACAAAAAAGACATTACAGCTAACATCCACCTTTTCCCCGCTTGTTACAGCGCAGCACACCACGTGCAGTAACACATGTCTTGGTCTCCTGAAGATCGGCATAATGATGCCCGAAACATGTTGAGAAAGTGTTGATAATAAACATCTAACTGTTGCATCTTGTTGGTTTTCTCTCTCACTTCACAGAGTACGCGACGTTGATGAATAGAATATTCCCTTGTGTTGATCTTAAAACACCTGATATTATAATGAGGCATTGTGGGTGTTATGCAAGAAGTTCGATTTAAAATTCTTACTATCCCGTTTATTGGCGCACTTTTGTATTAACCACATCTCAGTTTTAAATTTCATACACCGGATATGCAGTATGCCTAATAAAACAAGAAATGCCTACAAATATTAACCACAAAGGGAAGGATTGTAACCAACGGAAGAATTTAGGCACAGGTGGAAAATAATATTAAAAAGATCTTAAAGTCATAGTAGGAGAGTGCGAACTAGATTTAACTTTCTCCGGATATGGTTCGGTGGCGCGTTTGGTCAACACGACAACACCGAATTCCCACAGGGACGGGCATTTCAAGAACAGGTGCTATTTATCAGCTTGAGAAAGGTCTCGCCTTCCTTGAGTTAATGAGGTTTTGTAAATCTGATGTGTATTGGACCGTGCATCATCTTGATAACTTACTTACTTACTCCATGGTGCAGAGTCCTTCTTGAGAAGCTAACTGGTTTGCAGCTAGTCAAGAAATTCCCCGCATTTCATGGATCCCGAAGGTTCATTACCGTACTCACAAGCGTCCGCCACCTATCCCTATCCTGGGTCAACCCAATCCAGTCCACATACCCATATCCCACCTCCTGGAGATCCATCCTAATATTATCCACCCATCTACGACTAGGCCTCCCCAGTGGTTCTTTCCCTCCGGTTTCCCCACCAAGACCCTATACACCCCCCGCTCCTCCCACATACGCGCCACATGCCCTGCCCATCTCATTCTTCTCGATTTTATCACCCGCACAATATTGGGTGAGGAGTACAGATCACTTAGCTCCTCGTTATGCAGTCTCCTCCATTCCCCCGTTAC
>Ga0123354_10012489_pt1 | contig 13165 bp, 6 predicted proteins | sample TergutLab28metaG_2_FD_97872 | JGI IMG/M metagenome (GOLD analysis project Ga0123354, IMG submission 97872) | Labiotermes labralis P4 segment gut microbial communities from Petit-Saut dam, French Guiana - Lab288 P4 | ecosystem: Host-associated > Arthropoda: Insects > Digestive system > Gut ...
ATATCTCCGTAACCATTGAACTTTGGATATAGGTGTTTTGGGTTATATCGGTATAGTTTGACCTAAGGAACACTCTCCCGAAGTTAGGTCCTTTCCTCCTGGGACACCCTGTATATATATACGATTATGATATACGACTAATATATTTCTCTACACATTTTAAATTTTCATGGGGGGGGGGGACTGTTTAGGTAGTATACTTCTCTAGTATACTTGTGACACCGTATAGTGTTGTAGGTTGAAACAAACGTTTCGGAGGAATATGTTGCCACAGTATGCAGGGTTCAAGGGATGAGGCCCGAGGTGGCGTTGAATAAAGCCTGATTTTGATGAGGAAGCGGTTTGATTGTGTAGGTGGGCTACCAGAAACTTTGCCACTCAGAACTATGGGAGGAGAAAGAGGTTCAGAACCTTACTTTTCATCTTTTATGATGGAGGAAACATGTTTCTCCGAAACATCGGTGTCCAAACCTAGAAGATTAGAGTAATAAATAGAACTTGTCGTCTATTCTGGTAATCACAGTTCTTGAAGGCACACAAAACATTCTCAGGCATAATTCCTTGCCCAGACAAGCAAGGCACGTATTCGGCAAGAAGTAAAAGTAGCGAACTAAGTAATTCCTTTTAATCTGGACGTGCATAGCACAGCCATGTGCATGTCTGCAGTATGTGAGTCGTGACGACTTAAATATAGGGCACAGCCAGGAAACAATGGGCAATTTAAGCCACTCCTTGGACGGACATGTGCCCGACTAGCTGCAGGGTAACTCTTGGGACTAGATTTCTGTTCATAAATCACAGTCAGTAAGGAATTTCGAATGGAAATTTATCACGTTGTAATACAGGCCTAGAGGAAGCAGCTAATACGACAATTATTAAAATAACTTGGTTGGCCACATGTGTGCCAGCGTTCCTAAAGCTTAGACATCGTATTTTTAACCAGCTTGTACCTGGTATATTTCAACCACTTCAAGACGGCTGCGAAACAGGAACACTGTGAAGTGAATCACAAGAGCAAACATTTCGTCGAAGATTACTTACCGTACTTCGTGAAAAAGTACTACCTTTGTGCAGAAATCTGCTGTCGCCATTTTTAGTGTCGAATAATGGTTCCTTCGAAAATTTGGAATTTCCCTACCAGGCTACAGGGCTTCACGCTGCAGAAAATATTGACAATCAGAAAAAAATGCGTTACAGAAAATGAGAAACTCTCATCTCAAAGGTATGGTACGTATACGGAGACTACGTTTCTGCATTCCACAATTACCTTGAGTTTTATGTGGGAAAACACCCCACATTGTAAGAAGCCACGCTGAGAGCCTTATTAGTCTACAGCTTACTCCACAGTGTTAAGATCAATCATGTGGACGGTAAATAAAATCGGACGATTACGAGCTTGTACTTCAACACGCAACAAATACCGTCGGTGCAGGTAAACCTCAACTGAGTGACACTGTCTTTCGCAGATTTTTTTTTCTTATTGCTTTCAATGCCTTACGCAGTATTTTCATTTAAAAGAGGAAATATAAATTAAATCCAATGCTATTCTGCTCTAAAACCCACAATCCTTTAAAGCAAAGTGGTTAATATGTGCAACATTCATTTTGATGTTAAACAAACGTCCCTTGTGCCCGCAGAGTACATTCGCGTGTTTCGTACGACTATCAAAATAAGCAGCTCTATTATTGAATCTTAAGTTTATTGGACCGTGCAACACCGTGATAGTTGAAGAATAAAAGACCAACTTGATGTAACTTGCTATTTTATTTCACTTATTACGTGCTCAACATGTTTCGGACATTAGTATATCCATCATCAGGAGTTTGTGACTGTGCTGCTGAATTACCACATTGGTTGTTTTGTTCTTGGTTCGGTGTGTGTTGGAGATTCGATTTGGTTGGGTTGGAGTGGTATCCGTGCTGCAGGCTTCAGCTCTAATATTCTTTGTGATTTACATAAAAGGACAATACAATGTAAACATAATTGTTCAGCTGTTTGACAAGGACCAAACATGTGACGCCGAATTTACGCCACTGCGTATCCACATCCGAAACAAACGCAAGTCTATGTAGAAAGGTACCGTCCCCTGTACAAACAGTTTGAAGCACAAATATTAACAGTCTAAGCTTTGGTCAAGTAGTTTTTAAAATTAAAACGTGAAGCGGAAAATTTGACCTAATAATGAATGTAAATACAATACATGAAACGTTCTAGAAAACCGCTCCTGAAAACAAAATCGAAACAGAAATTCTAAAAATAGAGTCCGTTTACTCCTTTAAATACTCGTAGCTGAGAGCATCTGTAAGGCGTGGGTCTGCAGGCGTTCAATTGGTGGGACTGTAGGTTCGAATCTCGCCGGCTGCATGAATATCTGTCTTGTGAGTGTTGTGTGTTCTTCGGTAGAAGTCACTGCGTCGGGCTGATCACTCATCCAGAGACGTCCTACTGCGTGTCATGTGTTTAGTGTGATCGTGAAGCCTCGATAATGAGGAGGCCCTGGCCCACTAGGGGCTGATGCGCCATGGAAAAAAAAATTAACTCAAGAAAGAGTGCAAGGTTAGGGAATTTATAGAAGACGGAGAAACATAGGATAACATGGAAAATTACGAAATGGAAATCCGTAGCTCTGAGACCAAGAGGAAGATTCAAAATGACGTGGGAAGAGAATGTAAAGCATGCATTAAAAGTTATGAAAATCTATCATTGGAAAAAGAGAGCTAAAAGTAGGAATGAATTTTAATGGATCACTGACCAGGCCAAAATTCACGAAGAGTTTTAGGACCGGACGACGACGACGACAACAACAACAACAACAACAACAATAATAACAAAGAAATGTTATTAGGTGGAGAACACAGCTTACTTGAGATAAGAGAAATGCACAGAACTACGCCAGAAAAATATAAAGGGAATATACCATTTGAGAGACTCGGAATAAATAAAATAATAATATACTACCAACATCGACATGGATTATGAGGTTGTAGGCTTCCTTCCTTCGAACGTGACACAGTTATGGACTCTTTTGAACAACGTAATGAGACTTCGTATTTCCTAAAGGACAGACTTTCGTGACCAAAGGAACGTTTATTGACTTCTCAAGGACTCTGTTTCATGGAGTTACATAACAAATCTGTGTGCAGTGATAAAACATATTACGAAGTTTCTAAGAACAATGTACCTTAACTGACATACAATCGTATTTAGGAGGTACAAGTATATATATATTTATTTATTTATTTATTTTCTGCAATCGGGTTGTTACCCGGTGGCAGTGGTTATTTTACATGTAAACAAAACATGAAAATGGTTACTACTAGATTTAAGTCGGGAGGGCTACATGAGAAGCATGTATTGGCAACTTGGTATCTTGGGAACCGTCTCAGCATTTGCTTATAGACACAGGGAAACCAAGAAAAACCTGTGTCGAGATGGCCGGTCGCAGGACCTTCCGAGTCACAACAGATACCTTGGCAGCTAAGACAGAACTGTCGGGCCTTCATATTCTCAAAGTGAATCCACTTCCACCGGCCACACCACTTAGCCTAATTATAGGCCTTTCAATGGCTACTTGTTTTGGTTTATTTACTTATATTACTTTAGAGAAAACTCGAGTTTCTGGAATGCTACACCATATCGAATTAAAATGGTTACCACAGCGAAAACTTTCCCGTCGATACGGGTTGACATGCCACACAACTTTATTTTCATCAACAAGTCTGTAACAAGTCTCTGAACGTGCACGTTAACTGTGACTAGCAATGCTAGCATACGAAACTTAAAAATTAAAAAGTTTCTTCAGACGACTCTCAGTTTTCAGCGGGATGTCTTAGTTGGTGTCTTCTAGTAGGGTGATTCACATTTTTCATACATGACCTGTAGTTTTATTTTACCTATTAGACAAGTATCATAAGGACAATTTTCGGCTTGAGCAAACCACCGTCATTGCCTGTACAATACAACTATAACGAAACCTTCACCACATTCATTGACCGTGTACCTTAACTTTAATCAAATACCTGTAAGTTAATATTTACTTTAAAATATATACCATACACGGATCCAGGGGAAATGTGTTAATAATACTGACGATAAGATGTCCTTCTTATTGCTAAGTTCATCTACCGTCCTTCAGTTTATATAATTTTTCTAATGTTCACCTTGAGTTATAAGGTTTGGGTGGCGTGTTACGTCCTTGATGATGCACTGTCCACTAATACGGTCTATCTAATTCGTAACCGCCACTCATTTTTACTGATATGTTGTATGTTTCACTTATAACTCTAGAGTACAAAAGTTTTAGCACGTGGTTATAGACACGTGATGCCTGAAGAAATTGTAATGTCCCCTGTGATGGTTGTGGAATAAAAGACCAGATTTGGTGTATGAAAAATGAGAACTGCCCCCATTAAGAACAACGGATAGGACACGGATTGAGAACCAAGGAAGTGTGGTTCGGTTCCTGGCAGGAAAAAATTTTACCCATTACCAAACGTTCAGTGCGGCTCTGGGGCCACCGAGCGGCGAATCCGATTAGTATCATTGCCTCGTTTGCCGGGTTAAGATTGGAAGGACGTGAAGCTGACCATTCACCTCCATCTAGTGCCGAAGCTAAGAAAACATAGACTTGTACCTCCACTCCCTTATGTACACTCATGGACTGGTACTTAATGAAGCGTAGGGAAAATTTGCACTTACTGTTCCTATTTTCTGGTTGGAAACAGGGAAAGAGGAACACAAAACCGGATAAATTAATAAAAGTCTCTGATGAAGAAACGTACTCTGAAATATGCCTTAACCAAGCTGTACTTATATGATACTCTACTTGGTTTCACTGTCCGTTATCGGCAAGGAAAGAGCAATTAATATATGCATAAATGTGAACTAGTTTGGCAAGTGTTTAGCTACAGCTCATATGAGAGACAAAATCCGTGGAGCCAATGTATCCACAATTCAGCATGGCCAGTAGCAATGTCTAATAAATCTTCCGCACCCGGAACTGTGTATGTTAGTGTTATTGTGATGCAGTGGGTCGTTCACAAGCCAAATGACGTACAGGCCTCAGGCGTAATATGGTAAAATATACCCGAAAAAAAATCATTCACTACTATGGAAGGGTAGATTCCTACATTATTCAAACCTTTAAAGAACAGTGCCAACTGCTTTTACACTAAGAACTCTTCTATATGCTCACAGAGTTTCGTTATGTTCTACGGATAATTTTCTAAGTAAAAATCGGCCGTTCTGCCACACAGAAGAAACACTATTATTTGTAATGAAGTAGCAATATGCTTCTAATGCGGCATGAACTGAAATTTTAGCACCAGTTCCTACGAACAGAGAGGGCTAACATCGACAGTTGAAATTCAAATTATAAATAACATTTGTTGTTATTTTTAATTTTTAAATGTATTATTACTGTTATTGTTGTAACAGAACCCCCAAGAATTTATTCGTGTTAAAGTGAAGCTCAACAATATAAAGTTCTCATTCATAAATTTACAAATGTGACTGCTGTAGGCAAGACGCTTAAGCCGTTACAAAATACGAAGAATATTTTCTTACAGAAAGATTGTCAAGAACTCATAGCGGAAAGCTGTGGACATTCAAAGCAACTGCACCCTGCCGTGTTAAACAGAATGCAATGGGGATACTTTGCACTGTCTCCCAGCATTACTGAAGTCACATGATATTCATTTTATTAAGATACCATTCCAGTATTGAGATTTCAGTCACAGGACACATGAACAGGGTTGCTACAGATGGCATTAGAAATCTACATAAAACACAACCCTCTAACAGTTTAATCGTCAGGAACATGAACCTGTTTCCTTTCAGTAGTCATTATTCCGTGTAGCATAGGCACTTCACTTCAGGAAAAAATTGCCTTTTGGATTTAGGATTGTTATAAGAATGTAACAAGTGTGCACAGGTACACCACAGACTACAATTTGAAACAAATATATTTTTCAAGTGCATTTTTCTGGTTTCCCAAGAGCAGTTTCGGAAAATTATACATGAAATGCCTTAGTTTGCGATCAAATATTAGCCGTTTTCGCTTCCTTACGGAACACTTATTAAAATCGCTTTGTGCGTCCACCTGTCGTCATATAAGTCCACAATCCCTCTACGGAGGTTCATGAAATTTGATGTTGGAGAGTTTTAAAAAGCCCCCGCCTTTTCCATTTTCCTTTAAAGGGGAAGATTTTAACGATCAATTTACGCGAAGACCTATCCATATTCCTGCGCGCATAAAAGTTTCGCTTCTCAGTTCGGCGCGTGCTCAGTTCCTTGCTCGCTGTGAAACCATACGCGCAATTTCTGAAAATGAAATTGGGCTTTTCACAAATTAAAATCCGCGTGCCAAAAACGGAAGTCTAGGGTTCCAGCCGTTTGTGTTTCTCGTAGACAGCGTTAAGAAGAAATGAGCATCTTCTGCAGCTCTGTTGCTATGATTTACAAAACAGAAAGCTCGCCGTAACAGTTACACTATGCACATAACTTTTGACTTGCTCTCGCTCAGCAATAAATTGACGTCGTACTTCCTCGTTTCTTGATAGGAATTAGATACGTTAAGAAACAACCTCATATATCCATATTCATATATGGTCTCTAAAAACGCGTTCAGGCAATACGACGCCTGCTTGCTGGTCCATTTAACAGTGTAGATATGAATAAACAACGTCGTACGAAAATGTAATTTTAACTGTTGGAAATAATTATTTTCTGAAATACGATATACGGATATAAAATGTTTGCGTAGGAGGGAGGCCAGTAGCATCTGGTAGTTGGTACAAAACGTCAGTATGGTAGCAAGGGGAAGGATAGTTTAGAGGAGCACAGAGTAAGATGGGGGTTATGTTTGAAATAGGATAGACACATAGCAGGAGAGAGAGAGAGAAAATTGGAGGTTAGCATAGGATAGAAGTTGAATGTATTTACAAAGGGGATTTTAGTTTGTTATGCATTTGTCAATGTCAAGTTTAATGGGATTTTGAAGTTTGCTGGGACAGTCAAAATTCGAGGGTTTGGCGCTTTTTTAGACAAGCAAATCAAGAAAGGGTGGATACTGTGTTAGTTACGGTAGCGCATTAAAATTGTCCGGCAGAAGTCGCTTATAGGGGGTTCATATATATTATGTTAAGGGAGAGCGCGTCAGTCATTAGGAACCAATGGGAAGATAGAATACAAAATTTTAAAGTTTTGGACCTATTACAAGACTGCTAAATTTACATGGGACCAATAGGACTGGTTAGGAAAACTAGAGTAGGGGGACTTTGAACAAGCAAACCAACTTCGCATATTGTAGCGAAAGACGCACAAGTTTTCGATTGTCGCAGAGGAAGGATGCGCGTGTGCATCGCTCCTAATATAGACTGGATTTACAGACTAAATTATATAACTAGAAATTAATAGGTGTTACTACGGGGAGGGGGAGTTACAATATTAAAATAAGTAATAGAATTGAATTGAATTGGATTTACTAATTTCGGGCCATATAAATATTATTATTTCATAAAGCTAAGTGACGTGAACCGTGCTACGTTTATCGCATGTAATCAAAGCAAGTATCAAATTAGCGCCCATTGACTAAAAATAAAGTCACAAAAAATCTACAGATTATCCATTACACATAAATCGTATTAACAATTCCTTACTGATTTCACAGCACTCAAACTACGTTAGTCCCTGTAAAACTAGGTCGCATGATAACGACTGAGTGAGAAAAGTGAGCCGGAGGGTAATATGATGAAGACTAAAATTACTGAGATCGAAAGTCGTTGGTAGGTAGCGGTCGTAGCTTATTGGAAGAAATTACGTTAGACTGGAATATGTCTCGAGCAATGAAGTAATAAATCCACAATATATAATTGTATGGCTGAGATATATCTGGAGGAACAAAGTAATGAAAACAGAACAGAGATAACTGGGTGATATTGTCTGGCAAATTAAGTGACAAGATACAGTCATTACAGAGAGTTGTTTGATATTTGTCAGGAAGAACTAAGAGATACGAAACAATTATTTGTCTGGGGGAAATAAGTGACACTCTCTGGGGGAAACCGAGAGATACAAGACAGTTATAACTGAACTGTCGGGCTGAGAGTTCTGAGTTAGAGAAACTAGGCGATGCGAAGCTCTTAAAACAGGCATTTGCTTGGCTGGGATATTCTCTGAGAAAGCTAACGGAAACCTGACGGCTATAATATAAAGTTGAGGATATCCAGAGAGTAGGCGTTAGTAGGGAGTGTGTTGGCTGCGCCAAGGTATACCCTATTTTTTTAACAGCAACAAAAATTTGGCACTCTGTATTCCTTTTTTAAGTCTGTATTTTTAATTCCTTTAGTATTCAGTAACTGTTCGCCATTTAAGAAAATGAAAAAAAAAAAATCCCTGGCTGCACACCGTACTGAAACATGCCGCGCACGATTATCATCCAGAGTGCGAAGCAAGGAAAGTGACAACTACACAGAGGTTTCTTTCTCCTTTCATCTCAAGGAATAATATCTGTATGTTCGTCTCCATGTATATAAATGTCCGAATTGGTCTTTGTGTCTCCTGCTGTTTCTTCCCTTTTCTTTCTCTGCTTTGAGAAGAAGTTTTATATATCCCATTACAACAAGACATGCGATTCTTTGGATGGTGAATAACTGATTTAATACCCTAATAACTTTTAAGGGTCGACGAAGGAACAAATACATACAAATCGGACCCTACCACCAAGAAAACACATAACATTTTCGTTACACAGATCAATGCCTTAAAAGTCCAGAAAAATGATTTAATTGCTATCTATTCTGAGACAGAAACGAAATTCGTAAATATGCTGTGCGGTAGACTCAGAGTTTTAGCAAGTCAGAACTTCGCTCACAATATATTGCATCCACGAATTTAATAAAGCGGAGTGGCACAAAACTTACAGACACTCACCACCTGAAGTAGAGGTCGCAGGCACAACACAACACAACGTCTGAAACTTCAGACATCAAATTTCCGTACTACCAAGAATCAGATTAACTTTAACGTCTCCAGTTAGATTGTTTTGGAAAGTTTGCCACAGCAGAGTTCATACAGCACTTGACATTAGCAAGGGTTACTTAATGACAGACAATTAAGGATAAATGAACATGTATTTAAACACCTTTACTTCTGTTAAGACGTCCAGCTGTGTAGCGAACATATGCTGGTGGCATGTACAGTCCACGTGCACATAAAGTCTCTACGTAATTGATAAGAGCTTTCAGGGTATCAAAGCTGAATGGCTGAATTGCGTTCCACGTCACTAATGCCACTCGGAATTTATTAGACAAATTCGAAATGTAACGTCCCCTGACGTGATCATAATAAAGAATAATCCACCACACTTTAAAAATGCACAAAATGCACATTTACAAACTTGAACAATTTACACTTCCAGCTGCTACGAGTACGTAGGCAGGTATGATGTAAAAAGTAAATTTTCTTGGTCTACGCCATGAAAGCGTAGAGGGGGATTAGAGGTACAGTTCCACTCATTCTAAACCTCGGCACCAGATGAAGGTGAGTGAAGGTATAATGTATCATTCTCACAAGATCAGTAACAAACACATATTGTACGTTTCATTATTCAAAAATGAAATAAATAGACATTCTTGCCAAGCAATGGGACGAAGAAAACCTGCACTGACATTTCTAATGTTATTCGTACATAACACTGGTTCTCGAACGGTAGTTCGTGCACTCAAGAAGTGGAACTAAAGCTAACTCCTGAAAAGTCGTGTGAGTCAAACACGCCTATGCCTTACACGTTGGCCGACAACATCTTTGTCGTATAACTACGCAGTCACTCTCACAAACCTCGAAAAAGTCGTACACTTACACCCCTATTACATCTGTTTGGAATTCGGGACAGCTTATTTAGTATCGTGACTAGGCTACGATCTGGATGGGAAGGGATAGATTTAGATAGAGCAAAAACTTTCTTCTTTTCCAACGTATCCGGTCCGATTCTGGGGTCAAACCAACCTCCTGTCCAATTTGCACCGGGAGTTCTTTGCCCGTGCGTAGAACACCTGAGGCGAGAAAGTAGCACCAGCTCCGTCTAGTACTGAAGTTGATATGTCTTCATTGTCTGGTGCTTTGAGCACATGAACAAGGTTACAGAGCACAAAATGTTGTAGTTGAACTGTGTTAATCGGATTTCCAACTACTGTCACTTTAAAAACAATAGCAGAACTTGCATACAAATGCAAGGCACTATGTTACACAACAGCAAATTGTGATAAAATTTTGTGCCATTCATTACAGATGCATGACAAAGCGTTATCTGTCTTCAGCCAACCCTTGATTCGTGAAATATGTCCGACTGGTCTGGCCAAAGAAATAATAGACAGATTCGTAACAGATTTCTTAGGTCAAGAAGACTTTTCGAAAAAGATTTTCAATATGAGTCACTGGTCACCTAAATACGTAAGTACTTGTCAAGTTTTGTTCCCTTAAGATAATCATGTACAGCCAGCGGCCAGGCGCATAAGTACTGTGTGTATGAGGCAGCTCTGTTGATTGCAGTCTGTCTGGTTACTGATCAAAAACTACGTGAGTTGCTTCAAAATGTACCGTAAAACAGGGCATAACTTTCTGGTACAAGATAGGATATAGGTAAAATACAACATTCTCCCTGGTCTGTTGAACACCACGCAAGGAGAAGCACGGAAAGGTGGGAGCATATTTTCATACATGAGTATAACATCAACACTAGATAGAAGTGAGTCGCCAGCGTCAATTCCGGCCGCTTTCCTTTCGCGGGAAGGCCACCAATTGTACCCAGGACACTGCGGAGAAGAGAAAATTCTGAACAGTCTAGTCAGTGGATCAGAGTTCAATCTAAGTCACATCATGCAAACTCCGTGAGTCTCCCAAGATCGTCACTAACATCTGGCAGAAGGCGCGCAGTTACACAGGTTTCCTTGCTACATTAAGTTATCGGCAACTTCGGCTTCCAAAATAAGTATCTCCATACTTGTACTACTTGAGGTGTAACACCCCATCTGCTAGCTAAGAAATTAGCTACCCTTCGAACCTGAAGGTTCATTCCCGTGTTCATAAGAGCTTTGCACTGGTCCGTACCCCGATCCAGGTACATCCAGTCTACGACCTACAGCTCTATTTCTATAAAATGTATTTTTATATTGCATTTCAATTATGCATAGGTCTTCTAAGTGGCCTCTTTCCTTCAGCCTTTTACACCAAAGCCCTGCATGCCTTGCTCTTATATCCGATACTTTCCATACGCTCCGCCAATTTCTTTCTCTTGAGTTTATCACCCTGGCAGTCTACGAAGAGGAGCGCCGATCATGAACTTCCTCTTGTTACTTTCTCCCTCTTGGATTCAAATATTCTCCTCGCCAGTCTGTTTTCAAACACACCCAATGTATGTTTTCTCTTGATGTGAAAGGCCAAGTGTCTACACCGGCAGAAAATATTGCACTTTCTGTCGTTTAATATACACGCTTTTACAAAGCAGAAAATAAGACAAAAATCGCGGACCAATGGTAACCAGCATTTCCCAAGTTTGATTTACTTTTAGCACATTAATGAAGTTGATTTCCGAAAGAGGCACTACATTGTTCTCCTCCTTTCTTCACGCAGCTTCTAACTCGGTGACGGCGAGAGGCTCTTTCCCCCGCAAAAAAGCGGTTGTGTTGTGCAAAGGAAAAACATTAATTTTGTTTTGTAATTTTAAGTTATCATTGCAGTTCCAGAATGCTAGAACTGCGCCACATATTCAATGGGTTATTATCCACCTTCATATGATAATTTCGACCTGCATTCTTGTAACGATATACAAACATATAATTAGTTACAACAGCATTTACTTCTAGTCCCACCTCCTTACCAACGACTAATAACATTTCTTTTTATTTACTTAGATATAAAATATTTATGTCCCTTTCCAATAAATGAACTTCAAGAAGCTGAAGAGTCATTTTAAATCTGCATTGTCTTGTCCAGAAAAGTTTTTTTTTTATAAATGCAGATTGATGTATGATATAGGTTTTACTGTATAGCACGCACGCACGCACGCACGCACGTTCCTCTGTTACAGCGATGGCAACTGACGTAAAAAAACATTCAGAAGTTATTGATCCTCTATCCGAATGTGGATGTAATTTCCCAGACGTAACAAATCTGCTATTGTGATCTTAATTTGATGTTGTTGTCTCTCTATTCCACATTTCTACCACTCAATTTACTCTGTTCGCCTTAGGCGTTTGGCCAACTGAAACAATACAGTCACTGGCTGTGGAATTAAGAGAATAAAAACCTTCCACAAAGAAAACGAAGACCCTGTAATTTTCATATACCTCTACTTCCCTTTCTTAATCATAGCATCGCAATATGATAAAGGTAACATCATCTACATCACAATTATCAACCTGATGATAACAAACGTTAGGAAATATCCTAGGGATCAGAAAGACAGAAAATTGTTTATATCCGTGACTTGGCGCAGTTAGGATAGAGTTGGAATAATGGACACTCCCGATTATTGTTCTCGTTTTCGTCTTAGTCCACCCAAGAAAATGTGTAAATAGTAGGTTTAAATGAGCGACGACCATACCTTATAAATATTACATATTGTCCACTGGTGATCATCCTTACAAGTGCAGCTCTGGTGCTAGAACCCTGAAGATGAAACATCACTAAAAATAAATCCCGCCGCTGTAAATGAGCTTGAGCTATGTTGCTGAAGACTTACGAATTATGATATATTACCCTGTGTCCTTATGGTTACAGTTCCTTCAAAAAACTGAGTACCTTTATATTCAGGGTCAAAAGGCACAGCAAACTTTTGAAGCGCTGGGAGTTATAATCCCATCGAAACAGAGTAACATTTCAACAGATTTAAACCACGATCACATACGACGTCTTCATGGAGGTAAAGACGCGTAGCTTTGAAGAAATTCACCGAAGTATTGGTGGGCCCTACTATCCCCGTTTTATGAAACTAATACTCAGCTTGTAAGATTAGTAAAGATGAGTCTGATTGAAACATATAGCTGAGTCCGGGTAGGCAAGAATGTGTCTGACAGGTTCCCTATTAGGAATGGTTTGAAACAAGGAGACGCTCTATCACCAATGATTTTTAACTTTGCTTTAGAGTACGCCATTAGGAGGGTTCAGG
>Ga0123354_10012491_pt1 | contig 13164 bp, 8 predicted proteins | sample TergutLab28metaG_2_FD_97872 | JGI IMG/M metagenome (GOLD analysis project Ga0123354, IMG submission 97872) | Labiotermes labralis P4 segment gut microbial communities from Petit-Saut dam, French Guiana - Lab288 P4 | ecosystem: Host-associated > Arthropoda: Insects > Digestive system > Gut ...
AATGGCATTAATGTTGTGGACGAGGTATTTTTTTTATATTGCAATGCCATTAATGTTATGAACGAGGTATGTATTTATATTGCAATGGCATTAATGTTATGAACGAGGTATGTATTTATATTGTAATATAATTAATGTTATGGACGAGGTATGCATTTCCTACATGATTTTCTATTCAGCCTTAAGATGACTTCTATAACCGAAATATGTCGCTAATGATTAATTACAAAAATAGGTGAATATAGACATGGTTTACATTTGTTTTATTTGATAGTACATTTAAAACAGAACGCCGATGCGTGAAAATTAACTGCATATATTTTCCGTTTATTTAATTACTAAAGCACCACACCGTGAAGACGTAGGGAAAGAGGAGGTATAGCTCCACGTATTCTAAACTTCGGTACCTGACGGTAGGACTTGAGCTTCACGCTACACCCCCTGGCACCCATCAGACAGCAAGTTGAATGCACCCCGGCCCAGCAACGACGCCGTGGAGAGGAACAAATTCCCTTATTCTGCAAGCCAGCAAGTAGTCTCTACACAACAGAGCTATCCCGGACCTGAAGCAGAATATCTACTAATGTGAACTGGCTCGTCTGTGGACCGAACTGCTGTGCAGCGGGCTGAGGGCGCATCGTTCGTAACGATTTCCTTTTCCAATATAGCTGAGGGAAACAGCGCTACATTCACACGCGAAGAGGATTACAATATGGCTGCTGAAACGCTAAGCCACGTTATCCTTATAAGTTCAATATCCCACTAACAGCATGGAACAAAGCCCTTCATAAGCCAACATTTTCTCAGCTAGTTAGAAATCCCCCGCTTTTCAAAGAAACCAATGGCGCTTCACCGCGTTCACAACAGCCCGCTGATGGCCCGTTTCTTGAGCCAGATGAATCCAGCACACGAAATCCCGTCTTATTTGTTTAATATACATTTTAGCGTCATTTCCCATTTATGCCTAGGTTTTCAAAACGGTATATTTCCTTCGGTTTTCATCACCAAACTTTTGATACATCTGTAACAAATCTTACACTAAAAAGCATATATATCTGATAAGGTGGATTACAAACAGCTTGCGTGACGTCAGGCAGACTTGCTTTATAACAAATTTTTATGACAACAGAAGCAAAACTATTTGCGCATGAGCAGGAATTCTTGGCCAACATTTTTTTTTTCCTTTGCTCAAAATTTCCCTTTCAGTTTTTCAATGGTTTTTATACTAGTAAAAAAAAAATAACGTAAAATAGTGAACACGCCACTGCGCATGCGTCTGCAAGTCGTCATAGCCTCGCCTGTATAACAGAACGCAGGCTTGTCAGTCAGCAGTTGTGACTCACTGTGCCCAGGACTCAAAAAAATGAATACCTTGTATACACACTAAACAACACTTACACAAACACAAGGCAATAAAACTTCAGAGGGAGGGTCGTAGAACATGGCGTATCAGGTTACAGCTGTGCCTGAGAGCAGACAAAGGCGACAAGTGCGACATCAGCGGCGACGTTCCAAATAAGGACGCCGTAACTAACAAAACGTCTAAGAACTGTCAGTAACGAAGGCACCAAACAACAAACCCCACTAACACAGCATCCTGCCCATAACTACATATCAAAGTACTGCGGAACAAAAAGATTTTTAGAAATCTGCAAAAATGTCAGCCGGGCATAGAAACAACTCACTCAGGGACACAAAGTTATTTATATATAGAGTCCCCTGACTGCCATCGTAACCAGGGACCACGAAGGAATTAACAAATTTCCGTCACTGTCTACCAGAAGACATAAAATACGCGTAACTTCTGGCTTTCTTTTCGGTGCAAATGAGATTTGCGCTATTTTTTGGGTTTTACGCAACGTAGAATGGCAGTTTCTTACTGACGTTTCGGCTACTGTCCCGAAACGTCGGTAAGAAACTAACATTCTACGCTGCATGAAATTCCGGGAGCAGAGCAGATCTCGGCCATTAACTAACAATTTAGACAGGGCAATGTAAGGATTTATGTACTAAATATGTTGCAACATCAAATTTGATGTACAATCAAGGCAGCATTAGCCCCACAGACTGAAACAGGGTGAAAGTACTTTTCTATCCAATGCTCCAGGAATTTCGAAAGAACGTTGCTCTTTGAATAATTCGCAGGCTTCGCCCGGTTGTCCTTCTGGTAAAAGCACCATGTAGATGGAGACAAGTGCAGAGCAATGGTAGAATGGCACTGACAGGGGAAATCCGAATTACTCATAGAAAAACACGTCTCAGTGCCACTTGGTCTACTATAAATGTTACAGTTACCGGCTTGGGGATCGACACTCGGTCTCCGCGTTGTGAGGCCGGCGACTATCCGCTTGAGTCATTGCGCTGCCATAAATAATCATATTAACCTGAATTATACAAAGATATAAACCTTACCGCGCAGTAAACACACTCCGTCTCGGTTAGACAAACCAGCCAGTTCATGCTGTATAGGGAAATAATCGCTGTTTGTTCTGAGATCCACACAAAACACATAAATACACTGTGTGGGCAGAACGTAGAGTTGTTGAATGTTAAACTGGCGGTATATATAGTGACCACTGGGCTTTAAAGGGATAAATCTCTGTTTTGCAGACCAGTCAGTTAATGCTGTATAGGGAAATAATCGCTGTTTGTTATCAGATCCACACAAAACACATAAATACACAGTGTGGGCAGAACGTAGAATTGTTGAATGTTAAACTGGCGGTATATATAGTGACCACTGGGCTTTAAAGGGTTAAATCTCTGTTATGCAGACCAGTCAGTTAATGCTGTATAGGGAAATAATCGCTGTTTGTTATCAGATCCACACAAAACACATAAATACACTGTGTGGCAGAGCGTAGAATTGTTGAATGTTAAACTGGCGGTACATATAGTGACCACCAAATTTCGAAGAGTTAAAACAACCCTTCCCGTGAATTTCAGAATATTAGACAGGACTGCTACAAAGAGGACCACGAAGTCCCGCGTTCTGTGTCTCTATGCTGAACGTGAATTACTTACTTACTTACTCCATGCAGCAGAGTCCTTCAGAAACTGACCGGTTCTCACCTACTCAAGCAATTCCCCACATTTCATGGTACACGAAAGTTCATTGCCACAATCACAAGTACCCACCACCTGTCCTTATCCTGAGCCAGCTCGATCCAGTCCTTGTCCCCACATCCCACTTCCTGAAGATCCATCTTTATAGTATCCTCCCATCTACGCCTGGGTCTTCCAAGTGGTCTCTTTCCTTCAGGTTCCTCCACCAAATCCCTGTATACACATACTCTCCTCTCCCCCATACATGCTACATGCACCACCGTGCGTCATTTGCCATATTGCAATACATCTGCAACAGTACCCTACATGTAAATATCACATTAATAATGATCCAAGGAGAAAATATTATGAGGTTTAGTGGTGAGAGGATCTAGCTGCAGTGAATGTGATGGTCTTCTGTAAAGCGATACGGTGTCTTGTGTGTTGGCAGATAGGGCAGAAGTTTCAGAGACCTGAAGAAGGAGGTAGCATTTTCTACCGAAAAGTTAATACGTATTTACCAAGCAACACGGCGTCAGATTTCAGAAGGACCCCAAGTAAATCTCCATGTTGTAAAGAAGCAAACTGGGCAGAGATGGTTTGAACTTGTGTGAAGGGGATGGACATTGGTTCTCCATGCAGGCAAAGGAATTCGTCAACAGCTTGAACAATATCTTGCACTGTAGAGTTGGTTAATGGACTTGGGGTCTGATTGACGGCTGACTTTGGTGTATTCATAGCGCAGTGACGTTCGAAACAGATCCATGACATGGGTTGCTTTCCGCCCCCCAGCACCGGGGGTTAGTGAAATCCTTCCAAGAAGACCACCGAAACACTTCACACCACACTGCATGAAGGTCACATGTCCATTTGAATTGGGGCAGCAAGTGAATTCGTCACACTTGCTGATTAGAGAACGGACTGGCGACAGCTCAAGGTACTTCAAATGTACACCCTCCAACCACCGCCTCCCCCCAAAAGAAGCCTGTGCCCACCTACCAGATAACACAGTGTCACAGGATAGGAACACATGACTGCTCACTGCCGTTTAACTCTCAAATATGACACTTGATGTTGCAACACTGTATTTGTATCCTGAAGATGAAGGCAGTATTCGGTGTCCACCCACCAGATTTAACGGTGTCATAACACAGGAGATACTAATATTCACTGACGGAAAACCTCACATTTCATATCGAAATAATGAATTACCTTAAGTTTCTGAATACAAGGCGAGGTTCTATTTTTCGGAACTAGTGGAACAGATAAGCACGGATCGCCTTACAAGAGAGGTCTTAAGGCATGACCCAGTTACACGTCATTTCATTGTTAATAATGACTAATAAGGCAAGCCATAGCACCGATTTTCTCACTCGGTATTCCAGCGAAGGCTTTCCTTGTTGTTGCATTGTAAACTTAAACAATTTTTCATTTCATTTTCTAAATTTTCTGAATTTCTTTTCCATAAACTGCCCGAGAAGAAAGAAAAGGTCGCCTCATATTTGGACTTATACTGTAATTTATACGGATTTGATTCATGTCTTTGCATTTCGTGTACTTTCAGACTGTTACAGTGGCACATGTAAAATTCCAGACTAGCCCAAAGTGCTTATCTTCCTCGTTTTCCTCATTTTCCTGAAGTTCCATCCTGCTTCATCCTCTTCCAAGTTGAAGGTCAGTAACGTTATACATATTCTTCATCAAACATCACGCCAAGAAAGCGTATAGAGGATCGACGGTACAGCTCGAAGCATTAGATGGAAGTCAGTAGTTACCTTCAAGCCTCGGCCGCTTTGCTTCCGAGTGAAACACACTTGCTGGCACTGAACAAGTAACTGACACCACAGACGGGCAGGACACTGTGGTAATTTCACCCTACAATATGCCATGAAAGCCCACATAGGGAGTAGAGGTATAGCTCTACACTTTCTTTAACCTCGGCACTAGATGGAAAGCAGGGGAGTGTTAACGCCACCCCCTGGCCATTTCATCTCCGGGAAAGACTGCCGGTGTCCACTGTACAGGGGCTTGGCGAGCACCAGGTCCTGCTTGGACGGGTGCTGAAAATATTGTCCCCACTGGGATTTGATGCCCGGACCGTCCAGCCCTAGCGAGTCGCTATGCCGACTGAGCTATCCGTGCAAGAGAGAGCAATCTCACGCCCGTGCCTGGAATCGAACACTGTTAACACGATCATTCAGCGCGTAGCCGGGTAAATATACATGCCGGCAACTTACACGTAGGAGATAAAAACATCTCTGAGAGGAAATAAACAGTAGACATTTAGGTCCAGTCCGTGAGAGAGGCCTATGTAAGGCGAAGGGTCCGACCGAGTAGAGACATTACTGGTACGAACAAAACAGACGTACGTCTAACTTTTGAATCCCTGTTTTTCAGAAGGGGGCGGCTCTTTGAAGAAGCTGTAAACAGGCTGTCCGAGAGACAGGGAGCAGGGCGATCAGGGGCGGCACCAGTCAAGTCAGTCCAGTCTCCAACGCACACGTTCTGAACATACTATAGCTCCACGCTACTGTCCCTTTGTAAGCTGATAATCGCTCAGCTGCTGAAGAAAGTCTGCTTCCAACGAAAACGAAGGTTTATTAGAGTTTAAAAGATCCTGTACCTGGGTCATGTCCTGAGCCAGATTAGGTTAATTCAGTCCATAATCATATAACCTTCCCATCGAGGTCCTAGTCTTTCAAATGGTCTCTTCCCTTCCGACGACTTCTGGTGTTTTCAAGGAGAAGAATATCAAGGTTCCTTTAATGTGATGTGACGCCGTATAGACAGGTACCGGTTCCTACTTTTTCGGAGACAGATGAGGTCTCACATTCAAGGCATAAGTCCCTTCTCATAGCGAAGAACGACAAAATTATCGCTCTGTTTAATTAACCAACACGCTGCAACGCACAGCAGAATGGAGTTACAGCTCCATACACACCCAATCTTGGCACTAGGTGGAGGAGAGTAGCCAGTTTCACGTTGCGACCGATTTCCTGCAGACAGAAAGCCTTGGCAACCATTGGATAGTAGGCTGGACAGAACCCAGAGCCAGTGTGAATGTGCCGCAAAGTGACAAATGGAACGCAGGACATCCAGCGGTTAATCTGGCAACTAACGTGAGTTAACAAGAAGTAGTTTTGTTATGTGGATTAAAAACATTTACTTACATAAAGGTAAAGTTCACACTAGAACAGGCCACGAAGGCCCAGAGGGGGAAGAAAATGTATAGCTCTTCTCTTTCTTTAACTTTGTCTCTAGATTGGGGTGCGTGATCAGCGTCACGCCCGGCCGCTTTACCCCCCGGCAATGACACGTTACCTATTGTTTAGGAGGCTGGGTGGGCCCCACAGCCGTTCTGGACGGGGGCGGAAAATCTCGCTCCCCACCGGGATTCGATCCCCGGACCGTCAAGCCCGCCGCGAGTCGCTGTACCGACTGAGCTATCCCGACCCACAATGTTTACCTACTGTACATACCGTACTGAAACAAACAAACTGCTTAATCAATAATAAATAATTATTCCCTCCTACATGTTTCGGCCTCAACAAGGCCATCATCAGGGAGGCTGTATACAAAGAAATAGAACTACAGCAAATTCTGGCGAAGATGTGTGTACAGTTAACAACACGGTATTATCCATCAGATTTGCTAAAAACTGTTCAAACCCAAATCAATTACATATGAGTTGCATTTCATAATAACATTTGAACTTTCACTGCCAACGAAGAGTTATATAAATTATTTTCATCCTCATTCGAACGGAGTTAAAGTCGGTATTGTCCGTTTCTGTTGAAGCCACGGTGGATTTCTGTATACTATATACGGTATATGTATTACGTTAAATGTTTACGTATGTTTATGTGTCTGTTGCCTGCGTAAATAAGACAGGGAAGACACTGACATCATGGATCATTGCAACCTGCATAAAGGACCGACTGGTCGGCACTGTTTCTAATTAGTTATTCAATAACACAGAGGGTCCCGCAACCGCAAGCAAGAGTGGAATATGTTCCCCTTTAACAGCAAAACGAAAGGTCAAAACAAATAAGTCGCTGAACTTAATTAAGTGCCTGCATGAGTAAGTAAAGACATAGCCACTACAATGCTTAACCTCAGTACTTGATGCTTGTGGTGAGACTCATGCCCCGGCCGCTTTAAACTCTCTGTAAATGATGATAGAATGCAAGAAATGAACCGTGACAGATTTTAGGGCAACTTGCCCCTAGCGCCACACTTGCACTGATACAGAACGCATGGCCGAAGCGTCTCTACTAAGCCTGCTACACAAACAAACAGTTGTTGAATCGAGCAAGTTGAATGTAGTTAGCGTAACAAACAAACCAACTATCAACCAATTAAAGTACCACGAAATGAAACACCTGCGATGTGTTAAGGAGCAAACAGGATGCAGTTGTGAACAAAACAGAGATGAAAGAGGGCACTGAATGCAATTAGCCATTTTAGTCCCGGTCTTGGTTCATTCAACGACGTCTATTCACTTGCAATTGGGTATAAATCGTATGATGAGTAGAATATGATTTGAAGGAAAGAGATCCTTATTAGAAGATTACTAAGAACTACAAAAATCTGCCAGCCAAGGTAATGTAGAATGTCCAGGACACGAATCGAGTTGCGGCCATCCAACTTGGGCACAGGAGTAATAAACACTGAACCAGGCGTGGGGGTTCAGTAATTTATCCAGGCATCAATAATTTAACTGGGGTAAGCGTCGGCGCAGTTGGTTGAGGCACAGCGCTTCAAGCCGGAAGGTCGCGGTTTCGATTCCCGATTGTGTCATTGGAATATTTCATTGACATTATGGCCCTGGGGTCCACTCAGTCGCTAACAGAAATGAGTACCAGGAATGTTTCCTGTTGAGTAAAGGCGGCTGGTGCGTAAGGCTATGCCGATTGTCCTGGGAGCCTGAACCTTCTGGAACCCTAAGGGCCTGTCCAGGGATTGTTTTATTTTTACCAACAATTAAGGTTTGTTGTCACGGTTTAATGAAGGCAGTCTACATGGCATTAACAGAGGCTCGAAGAAAAATTCTGCCTCCGTCTTCAGCACCGACATGATTACAAAATATAATTTTCTTTAAAGTTTCGTTTTTAGGACACGACGTAGCAGGGGACTGACCTCATGAGAACACCACAATAGTGTGTTCAGGATAATATGTGCACGTAACAGAGAGAACGTAAAGATTCCATATTGAGGACGACTGAATCAAGGAGGTGGAGATGGGCGGATATATACAGCACGCTTGAATGAAATTATAATGCACACACAATTTTAGTCAGAGAACTTGAAGAAAACTTTATTTGAGTGGGCAGATAGCAGGAAAAAATTTAATCCTACTGGACTGTTCAAGAAATAGAATGGGACAACACGTTTTGGTCTTATTTTGTCGGAAAAGGTCTGGTGCCAGATTCTGCAAACACATCAACAAACCTTCAAGTTTTATAAGCTTCTCAAAGAGTACTCTAATCAACGGATTTAGCTGTCAGTAACAGCGGGCCATATCTGCAGTTGGCTGTCAGTACGATCGGTACATATATGCAGTTAGTTGTTAGTAACAAAAGGACACATATGTGATTATTTGTCTGTAAAAAAACTGCGTATTGGCAATTAGATGTCATAAAAAACAGAGCATGACTGCAGTTGGTCGTCAGCAACAGCCGAACAGATCTGCAGTTAAATGTCAGTAACAAAGAAGGTATATATGTAATTTGGTACCAAGTAAAAAAGCCTATATCTGCAGTCAGTTGTCAGTAACAAAGCCTATATCTGCAGTCATTTGTCAGTAACAAAGCCCATGTATGAAGTCAGTTGCCAATAACAAAGCCTACTTCTGAAGTCAAATGTCAGTAACAAAGCCTATTTCTACAGTAAGTTTCCAGCAACAAATCCTATATCCGCAGCCAGTTTCCAGTAACAAACCCTATATCTGCAGTTAGTTTCCAGTAACAAAGCCTATATATGCAGTCAGTTGCCAGTAACAAGGTCTATATCTGCAGGAAGTTTCCAGTAACAAACCCTATATCTGCAGTCATTTGCCAGTAACAAAGCCTATATCTGCAGTTAGTCGCCAGTAACAAATCCTATATCTGCAGTCAGTTTCCAGTAACAAAGCTTATATCTGCAGTCAGTTGCCAGTAACAATGTCTATATCTGCAGTCATTTGCCAGTAACAAAGCCCATGTATGAAATCAGTTGCCAGTTAAAAAGCGTGTATCTGCAGTCGTTTGCGAGTAACAAAGTCCATGTATGAAGTCAGTTGTCAGTAACAAAGCCTATGTCTGAAGTCAATTGCCAATAACAAAGTCTATATCTGCAGTAAGTTTCCAGTAACAGATCCATATCTGCAGTCAGTTGCCAGTAACAAAGCTTACATCTGAAGTCAGTTGCCAATAACAAATCCTACATTTGCAGTAACTTGCCAGTAAAAATAGAGCACACCTGTAGTCATTTTTCAATTAAAAAGTCTATATTTGCAGTCAGTTGTCAGTAAAAATATAGCATATCTGCTATTACTTGTCAGCAGCAGCAGTGCACATCCCAATTCCAGCAACCGAGGCGAAATGTTTTGAGAATGACAGTGATTGCACTTTCCACTTTAAGAGCAGTGTAAACTCGTCATGTAATACAACAAGGGCCCGCATATCCCATCGCCCAGTCTGCAGTGATTACTGTACTGCACGACACGTGTAGACAAGACACACACACACACACACATACCCCTATGCAGACACGTGACCCTCATAAGTGACGCACCTCCCAATGCCAGGCTGTCTTAGTGATACCTTTCATTTACGGACTTTTCCTGTAGCTCAGATTAGTTCTAAACATACACGGCGTCGAATCAACTGGATAGGATGTAAAAGGAAGCGACAGCAGGAAAATTTTAGTTTTGGAATTTTGTCTGGCAGCACTGAGAAATACCATGATAAACCTCAGTCGGAATGGTCAAAGACGAAATTTGATGTAGGGACCAATAAAACAAACTGTACTGCGACGGTGCATGATACATCCTGCAGACAGCGCACAATACTTAATGCACATCGGGACGCAGGCGTCACACCGTCAGCCATTGTAGTCCTCCAAAACCGTTTAATTCATTGCGACTAAATTTCATAATAGGGTTCTGCACTGCACGTTATATCGACTTTAATTTTGATCCTTACTGCTCTATAGAACCGAGAGAGCTCAGTTAGTGTAGTGGCTAAGAACTATGTTCTTCTGGGTTATAACGAAGCGGGTAGTAGTAATTTATTACCGACGTTTCGGAAAAACCTATCGGTCCCCTTCTCAGGGTTCAAGAATTTTTGTTTCTGGAACTCCGAGAAAGGGACCGATAGGTTGTTCCAAAACGTCTGTAATTAATTACCACTACCCGCTGCGTAAAACCCGGAAGGGCGCAGTTCGCAGCTACTTCGTGGTGGAAGTCTGAAATCACACACAGGATAATGGCTAGGTTACATTCAGGTTACCCGGAACACTTCTGGGTATGAACAAATGTCTTCGTCTCAAAGCTGTGCACTGATCGACTATGGGGTCACCCCAGTCTCTTATTTGGTGTGCCGGTATTCTTGTCCAGGGTACAAAGCGGCCGGCACACTTGGCTAACAATTCAGCCTTCCCCATCCAGTGTCGACATCATACACTACCCTCTGCGTCCTCATAAAGCTGTGTTCAGTTACCAAAGACATAAGTCTACTTAAATATCTTCATTAGGTACTTTATGCAGTGGTCTGTTAACTGCATCTTGCACACGTGCAAAATGTCTGTCCTCCCAGGGACTTTTTTCACAAACACCCTCAGAATTTTGATAAGGAATGGTCTACATGACAAAAAAAAATTACATTTAGAGTCCCTAGCCATGATATGAAACCTTTGCTCTAGATGGAGGTGAGGGGTCAACTTCACGTCCCGGCCGTCTTTTTCCCACAAAATAGTCCAGTTACCAATTGAATTGGCGGCTGGATGGGCCCCAGAGTGTCTGGACGTTTGGAATAAGAGAAAAATCTCGCTTCCACTACCGGAATTCGACCGTCCGTCCCATAGCCTAGTCAACAAATACACCTGATCCATAAAAAATATATATTCTGTTATAAATTTAGTACCACAATATAAAAATGCACGGAGTAGCAGAGGTATAGAGCCACGCATTATAACCACGACACTAGGTAGACCTGAGTGGTTAGCTTCACTCCCGGGTTGATTTATCCGTGGTAAAATAGTCTACAGTACCTACTGGATAGACAGTCGGGTGGTTCCTAGCGATGATCTGCGTGCTGTGGAGACAAGATAAGCCCCCTGCACCATCCGAGAAATGAAATCCGCGGTCTTCCACTCCGTAGCCTAGGCATTACACCGCCTGATACGTTCAGCTTTTGAGCAAACTAAGCTGTTAGGTGCTTGAGACATTATTTCGCCTGTGACGAGGCTACACGCACCGCCCAGCCGTAGGAGTAGTTGCTAGACACAGAGACAGGGGCTTGGTGATCATTATGGGGGTACAGTGAATGCTTCGTGAAACAGAAGGCTGGCCTTGTTAACAAACATTTGGATGTTGGACTGGGGTTGTTAGGAGACAGGGTCATGTTTCCAGTAAACAAGCAACCTGACCATCTACAGACGAGACAAACGTAATGCAACAAAGGTAGGCGTCCAAAAGAAATCCAACATGTTGACTAGCGAAACTGGGCAAAGAAAGGAATAAGGTGACAATGTGCGGAGTACAGAGACTGTAAGCTGCGAAATGTGACACAGACCGTAAAGTAAAGTAAAGTAAAGTAAAGTAAAGTGACATGAAGTGAAGTAAAGTAAAGTGAATTGAAGTAAAATAAAGTTGCATAAATTGAAGCAAAGTGAAGTAAAGTGAAGTAAAGTGACAAAGTGAAGTAAAGAGAAGTGAAGTGAAGTAAAATGAGGTAGAGTGAAGTACAGTGAAGTAAAGTGACGTACAGCGAAGTGAAGTAACGTAATTGAAGTAAAGTAAAGTAAAGTCGTACCTGTGAACCATAAAGGAATATTCGGGGAAGGGGGGGGGGCGACAACCAGGTTTTACCACCAAACACGACTTACCGTATGAGCAGCAACACTTTAATGCAGCTCCCTCTGTCTCACTGGAGTACTTGAAGAAAAAAAGCACGATATTTAATATAAGAATGAAAATTTTAATTAAGTCGCAGAAAGGCAGATGAACTGATATTAAAATTTTGACACAGTTTATTAACACCAACTCTTTATGCACTACTTTTATACAGTGTGCACTAAATCACACACTATTTTTCACTCCATCGCCTTTCGAAATCCACTGATGCTATCTTCAGGGATGTCAGTCTTAACTGCAGTCTGTTCTCAACACCTCCAAATGGCGATTTCATTTTCACCATTCGGATGTCTTAAGAAGAGACCACAGTAAGACTGAAATCCTTGACGACGGCATCAATGGATGCCGAAATGTGTCGGTGTGAAAATTAGTATGTGACTTAAAAGATACAATATAGTGCACAAAAAGTTGATTCTAATAAAAAGTGACATTGAAAACGATGCACGGTAGGTGCCAAATCAAGACCTTACATTGAGTGACAAAGAACACCGATAGTCACTTGGCACTAACAAATGGCGTGGCCCTCACGTGCTACTGAGAAGTGCCGTAAGGCCTCGTTTTATAAGGCGACCCCCTGCTTCCTTTTCAGCTCTCTTCGTGCAGGGGAGGGGGGGGGCGCCGCCTTATATTTGGACTCTCATGATATACGTTCTTTCATTAATCATTATATTACATCTGACACATTTCGAATCTACATCTCGAATATGAAGGGCTCCATATTTAACAACGAAAAGCTTTAGGACACGCTAATGGCACACGATAATTGACCTTTTGGTTTTTAAATTGGCTAAAACTCAGATGCAATCAATACGTACACTCTGTCCAACAAAAATAATGAGGCCTTCAATTTTCTAATTGTCGAACCGGCAGTGACGTCACGCACAGTTTTCATCATTCCGGAGGGGGAATAAACGAAATTTCGGGTCGTTTCGGTTCCCCCCCCCCCCCCCCCCCCCCCACCCGCTGGACCCCCCGTTACGCCCCCGGCGGCGCCGGCTCTCCAC
>Ga0123354_10012492_pt1 | contig 13164 bp, 8 predicted proteins | sample TergutLab28metaG_2_FD_97872 | JGI IMG/M metagenome (GOLD analysis project Ga0123354, IMG submission 97872) | Labiotermes labralis P4 segment gut microbial communities from Petit-Saut dam, French Guiana - Lab288 P4 | ecosystem: Host-associated > Arthropoda: Insects > Digestive system > Gut ...
ATACCATGTTTAAAATATTCAGTACCTATATTTGTTGAATAAATATATAAAATGCAACTTTAGAGGTTAGCGGTGCGGTACGACCACTATAGTTGACATTAGGCGTCAAAAGGTTAATGAAATCGTTGACTATATTTTTCAGGAAGAGCCAAGATAAAAGAACTGGATGCGATCAGAAGCGGGGACATAAAATGATCACACGATGTGGAACTTCTCTGCGATACCATGTAAGTGAAAGAGTTTGTAATGTAGTCAAATCACATTCATCTACATTTGTCCGTAGACTGTCACTGTTACCACTGATTGGATGAAAGTCTCCATAGCTCAGTCTCTGTAGTGAACGAGATATGGGTTGGCTGACAGAGGACTCTCGAGTTCCAATCCGGCTGTGAGACCCTCTCAGTGGATGCTGGGGGAGCTCTCTGCAGGTGTACGGTGGCCGGAACTTGAAGCCGACCTTTCAACGCCAACTATTTTTTCTATACTTTTGAATGTTTTCCTTACTTAATAAATTGCGCTAAGCATATGGCGTCGAATGACTGGATAATGAAGAGTAACGAATAAGGAAATGAAGGGGACAGTGAACGAAGCGGGCCTTCTATTATTTATGGTACATTTATGGCCTTTGCCTGGAGGGAGTGAGTAAAATTACAGAAAAACCTTATTCAGGACGATTAGTGTCCAGGCCGAGATTCTAACTAGTACATATTAGAAGCTTTGATTCCTTATACAAGGTGCACGGTACGGCTGATGCTGAAAGTTAGGGAAGACTGGAAGTACATCCCACTCCCCTGTATCCTTTGTCTCCATGGCGTGATGCTTAATCAAACAACGAGGTATTTCTACTTATATTTTACTTGTTTTTTTAAATTTAAAACTTCTCATAAGTTCTATATGCACTATTTCTATACAAAAAATGAAAAGTGAAAGAACTGGAATTACAAAGCATGGACACGATGTATAAAGGGACTGCAGCAGAATGACGTAAACTAAATGAGACATGAAAGCAGAGAAAATGGGTAACAAAGGCAACACAAAAAGCAAGCAGAAATAAAACAGCACAATAGAAATTATACGCCTGACTTGTTGAGAAGTAGGCAAGAATGAAGGATAATAATTGGAGTCGGCACGTAAAAATTGAGAAAGTGAAGAAAGGAAGCGAACAAAATTGACAGGGAAATAAGAAAAGTCTTTGCAAGTGGCTTGTGAACATTTTAATAAAGTTCTAACAAGATAGATGTGGACGCAGGCGGCATCAGACTGCATTTCAAATTGAGGTTTTTTTTTTGTGGCAGCGTGTTGGTTTCAACATATCGGTAGAACTCCCGACTGCTGTGATCTGTGCGATTTTTAAAAAGTTAGGCCATTTACGTCTGTAGTTCTGATGCCTTTCTGTCATCATTTCCTGTCAGTTTTCTGTTCGTGAGACAACTTTTTTCGCTCGCTTACGAGCAGAGTGAAACGATCAAGACGAGAGAGAAAAAAATCTCCAGTACAAAATTTGATCAAAATTGATGGCTTTTAGGCGCGTTCGCAAAACTGCGAAGAGCGACTTTTAGCTTCGTCCTGTCTGTCCGTCCGTCAGTCTGTCCGCTGTCGGCTCCCACTGGACGAATTTGCATGAAATTTGATATTTGGGTATTTTTCGAAAAAACCTGTCGAGAAAATTAAAGTTTTATTAAAATCGGACAAGAATAACGGGTACTTTACATGAAGACCAGTATACATTTTTGATCATATCTCGCTCAGTTGTTCGTAGAATGAGAAGTGTTTCAGACAAAGTTCTAGAGGAAATCAAAACACACATTTCGTATTCAGTGACGTTTTTCGAAAATCCTGCCGTTTCTGAGATAATGTGGAAAAAATGTTGTACAGCGGGGCAAGCCACAGATGACAATATGCCTGCTGAATAATTGAGGCTACACACACACTTACAGTATGCAATATTTATTGTTTTCCCACCGCAATAGTGGTTGCAAGAACGCGCCTCATTGTTACTGTCATACTGACATTGCTTGTCTTGTTAGATAATGCGAAGATACTGCATGAAAACGTATATTGTTCAGTTAGGTTTATCGCTCAGATCGTGACACTTCACTATGGAAAAGTGTGTTGGACATGAGATGTCATTTTAATTTACCTGTACAACTTGTGTTCGAAATATTTTTTAATCTGATAGATGTTTAACAAATGGCTGCGATACGTGCAGAAGGGCGTGCGTGCCTTCGTGTCTGTTATTTCTGTCTGCTTTAAGGTGGAAATTGATCGTATCGACACAGGTTAGAAAAACACGACACTAACAATCTCATAATCAGTTACACTCAGTGGTACTTTTCCAATAACAACAAATAGGAACGCTCTCAAGATATATAAAATTAATTTAACACTTTGTTGTTGTGCACTCCAACATGTTTTTATTCATTAACCCTTATCCTTTTAAAGTGGAGAATATGGTGAGCTCCTAATAATCCCAGCAAATAGCAGATGGGATTTAATTCGGCATTTAAAGTGTTAATTTCATTTTCAGGAAGAGTTGCCACTCAAGCGTTGTATGGTATAGTCCTTCTTATAAAATTTATGTTACAAACGTTATTCTAAATTGTGTTCACATATGTCCCTTTTATATAGTTTTATATAGTCTCTACCTGGTGATTTATTTATAAGGTAAAACAGTCCCATTACAGGCCTGGACAAACCTTGAGGGTTCCAGGAAGTTGAGACATCCAGACTTCACGACAATCAGCACATGAAGTTGGTAAGGTTGTCAGCCCTACGCACCAGCCACCTTTACCACCAGGAATTATTCCTGGTACTCATTTCTGTTAGAGACTGGGTCAACCCTAGGTTCATATTGAGACCGGAAGGATTATCTCGATGAAAAATTCCAATGACACCGTCTGGAATCGAACCCGCGACCTTCCGGCTTGTAGCAGAGTGACTGAGCCAACTGTGCCACCGCATACCCCCGTTTATTTATTTATACGATCATGAAAATATATTAAACCTGTTTATTGTAAATTTCTTATACTTAATAAAAATACGATTAACAGATGTCCCCAGTGACACATTACGCAATCCATCAATCTAGGTAAGACATTCTCCATACTGTTACATTTTATCTTGCACAAGTATCCATATACTTTAGGCGTGTAATGTTAGAAGATATTATCTCATTTTTCCATAAAGTTGATCAGCTTATAAGCCACCATGTGACGTCTTCGTGGTGACATGTATTCAGTTTTACTGGAAAGCAGTTGTGCTTTCAGGGATGATTCTATCCTTTTTGCTATATGCCAATCTCCAGTGTTCGTACTTCTACTTGTATCGGATGCTGTATTTAACTGGCAAATGTAGTGAATCACAACATCTTATATTACGCAGTCAAATGATAATGTTCCCTGTACAAAAAAAAAATCGACCTCTATTATTGAACGCAATATATAATGGTTGCCTTTTTCTCACAGATTTTTTTTCTTTCAGAAATGTACTCCAGCATAATTATTTCACCTTCCCACCTGGTCTCGCACATGTAAGTTTATTGCCCCTTAATATAAGCTCTGATCATAAAGCATACAGTGATTCTGTCATATAGAGAGACGTCAAACGAACATCGCAAACAGTACGACTGATGTGACATCATTATTGAAAGATATCTTTAGCAGCACAGTTTCTTCAGAAAGGAACAAGTTTGTTTCTCAAAACGGTTTCAGAAAAGGGCTAAAGAGGCTGACCTAGTGATTTCATCGCACAGTGTACGTGGTATCTCCCTCTTTACCATCCAGTTTAAAAGGAAAAAGACGGGCATTGTACGTATAACGTAATATTGAGGCACATTCTCTTAACCGTTGTTGCAGTGGAAAAGCAGTAAGTACTAAATTGTATAATATAGACCAACGAAATGCACATTTTTTAAATTAATAATTTTAATTTGTAATTTAGATGTCTGCTACATGGTTCGAACCCGAGCAGTCTAGTAAGTAGGAGAGTGTGATCGAACCATACCTGCAAGCCGTCTTCCTGAAGATGAACCCTCGGTTTCGAAACATGTTGAAGACATCAAAATTAAAAATTAAAACATTAATTTAGAAAATGTACATTTCGTTGGTTTATGTTGTATAATTACATTAAAATTGATGGCGCAAAAACATAAACAATACTAAATAATACTATTTTGTGTGTGTGTCTTGCTTTAGTTACCGGGCAAGCAAATCTCATATTCTTTGCGCAGCATTATATTGTCATTTGTGGCGTCTGGCTGTACAAGATTTTTTCACATAAACTCATAAATGGTACGATTTTCTGAAATATAAATAAATAAATATATATATATATTGTTGAATACGAAATGTGAGTTTTGACATTTTCTACAACTTTTATCAGAAAATTTATCATTCCAAGAAGAGTTCAGCCACATGTTATCACAAATGTACTTACGTCTTCATGTACAAAACCCGTTATTCTTGTCGTATGTTAAATGAAACTTGAATTTTCTCGGTGGATTTTCTAAAAAATTCCCAAATATGAAGTTTCTTGAAAATCCGACCATTGGGAACCGAGTTGTCCCATGTGGACAGACAGACAGGCAGGTAGACGGGCGGACAGACGGATATGAAGAAGCTAAAAGTCGCTTTTCGCAATTTTATGAACGCGCCTAAAATTGGAGTCCGGAATTCAGGAGAGGGAATTGATGTTAATATTTTATACGTCGCTTCGCAGAGCGCGTGAACTTGATGTCTAAATTGGGGCCTACACATTCTATGATTTATTCTAAGTAAAGGGAACTTACAGTTGCCCCTGTGCTTACTAGGCATCGGACTTTGAAGGCACGTGGAGGATTAGACGTGGCACTGAACTCATTGCTAACGTCGTCACTACAATGAAGTCAGTGGTCAGCTTTCCGACACGGCCAGTATAACAGCGGGAAAAATAGAGGGTGCATTGGATAGGGGACCTGGTGGGCTGCAAAGACTGCGTGGATGTTATGTAGAATAGCTCCTAGCAGGAAAAGAAATCCGAATTATCTTCTGGCCTGTGGCATAATCAGTGTGGTAACTGAGAAACCTAAAGGAAGTGATGGTCTCATCTGAGACACTACCGTTTATTTGGGGACTGAGGAAACACACGAAGTAGTCTGTCAAAATAGCCGTTCTCCAACCTAGATTTGAAATCTGGATCTCCTAAACATAAAACAGGAGTTTTACCTAATCGATCGTAACGTCCGGTCGATTGATATTTAGACCTGATATTTCTGGAACACCAAGCAGGAATACCGTCACTCAGAGCTGTGTGAAGCATGACACATTCTTTCAGAGTGTGCTCTAATGATTAAGAAATTCGATATCTGAAAGCGATTAACCTTAAACTGTCAGTTCTGGTAGTGGTCTCACTATTGTCAGCTTCATATCTGACGCCCATTGTTAATAACAAATTATCCATTCATGTTCTCGCTGTTCATTATCATTTGAGTCATTAATAATCCCAGCAGAGACATATTCAAAGAACTAGTGAAGTGTAGACAGTACACATGAATTTTATGTCATGTAGGAGAATATGCGCATCAAAATTGGATTTTACATTCGGAACAGTATCCACGAATAATAATGACCATATGAAAGGGAAAAGAAATAAGATAGGCAAAGTGGTAACACAATATTGTGGTGCGTTCTCTTAACCATTGCTGCAGTGAAAACTCAACAATGTATTCTGTGTTTTTCCACACTATCTCACAACGATACGATTTTCGGAAAAACACGTTTGAAGACGAAAAGTGCGTTTTGACTTCCTATACAACTTTTGCCTGAAAATTTTTCTCATTCTGAGAAGAATTCAGGGAGATATTATCATAGATGTACATAGGTATCCATGTAACGTAACCGTCATTCTTTTCAGATTTTAATGAATAGTGAATTTTCTCGACATATTTTTTAAAAATCCTCTAATATCTGAATTCATGAAAATCCGTCCAGTGGGAGACGAGTTGCTCCATTCATACGGACAGGCATGACGAAATTAATAGTAGCTTTTCGCAGTTTCGCGAAATTGGTTTATAGGAATATATATATTAATTTATGTCAAAATTATTAAACAAAAGGGAAGAATTCTTGTAAACAAATTTCAAATTTAATACCTCTATATTCACAGACACAATGATACAAGGAAGACGTTTACTACGTTGTGAAAGGCGTGGATTGCCCCACGTACTGAACATGTCAGTATTCTCGTGAGCATTGAATTACCTTATACTTGTAATAGACTGTGAGAATGAGAACTTCGATGTGCCTTATACATAAAATAAATTTTTAAACTGCCTACCATCTTTTAAAAAGATACATTATTTCATAAATATACTATTGTTTTAATTTGCATCTAATTTTACATTATATTTTAACATATGCTTTGTGAAGTATTTGTAATAGGAATGAGGTCTCTATCCTACTTAAACATATAATGTTTTTATGTTTGTTTAGAAGGTTCTTGACATTATGTAAGTCTGATGATGACCTAGCTAATTGGCCGAAATTAGTAACCTAAAACCGTGTGAATAGTATTGTGCAGGACTGTACACTAAATATATATACAAAATATGACTAAAGCGCAAGGGGGATGTGTTACCTAAAGACCATACCAGCCAGTCAAGCTTCCGTCCGTAAGTTTAAGAACCTAAAGATCGATTTTTCTTTGTAATGAAGACAGGGTGTTTTTTAATGCAGAATGATCTACCTTACGAAAATTTTGAAAGCTATTTTTGGACGGAGAATGGAGAATAAAATAAAACAATGAGTTATGTACATTGTACAAGGAAAGTGATACAGTAACATACATTAAAATTAATCGATTAAAATGGGCAGGCCATGTTATTCGTATGGAGGAACAGAGTCCTACAAGAAGAGTTCTCGTTGCAGTGGTAGAAGGAAGAAGACAGAGTGGCAGGCCGAAACTAAGATGGGAAGATGGTGTGATGGAAGATGCCAGGAAGTTGGGGGAGAGAAATTGTAGGAATGCTGTAAGGAATAGGGACAGCTGGCAGAAGCTTCTGAAGATGGCCTTGTCTGAAAAGGGGCTGTTGTGCCAATGATGATGATGATGATGATGATGATCTACCTTACGATGCTTTTCAGGTTTCACAGGATTTACTTCCGTTCTGTTCATGTGGCGTCTCTATTGTGATTCTGAGTTTCATGCAATAAATATATGGATCGGGTTACTCTTGAAATGTTGCCAGAATTTTCATACACGTATAAACGCGCGGTTTGCGAGGAAGGAAAACATAATAAAATAAAATGGAACAAATGACTTTATGTTTCAGAATCCCATTTGTTTGTTAGATTTATCAGATTTCAACCGTCTTAGTGGTGAGAAGATGTTGAAAAATATTTTGATAATTATCTACTTTAGTGTCATTGCATGACTGAGCATGGTAAAACCTGCAATTGTTGATAAGGCAAGCCAAAGTTTTGCCTGTTCAGGCGATGAAGACATACGGTTGGTGGAGTTATACCTCCACGCATTCTGAACCGCAACACTAGATGGAGTGTGCTCGGTCTCAAGCTGCATTAACCCCGGAGAAGAGCCTCCGGTGACAGTTGGGTAGAAGGCTAGATGGGCGCAGCACCGGTTTTTGGGCGCTGTGGAGAAGCGTACAATCTCTTTCACAACGCAGTAATCAAAATCGGATTTCTTAGTCGCCCAGCCCGAAGCCCAGGCACTATATTGTCTGAGATAAGCCGGCTATGTGATGAAATAGTACTTAGTTAAAGTCGTCAGTGTTCTGTTTCTTGCTCATAACTGTTAGAATGTAAAATATAGCTTCATGTACTCAAACAAGCAAGGCACTCTATTGGGATTATTTGTCTTGTTTTATTTTAAATTGTCTAAAACAGGTGTGTGCTCTGTCCTTGGGGGGGGGGGGTGAGATCTGCGGTTACGGTCTTCTGTCATCTAACACCATACAGTTTATTAGATAAATAAAGACGTTTCGGAAGTACCGTCAGACTTAATCTTTAGGTTAGAAGAATAAATATGTCTGCGATGAAATGGGGTCAGTGCATATCTTAGAAACTTTGACACATATCTACCAGACTACACGGCGTCACACCGCAGAAGACGACAACCTTCATAACCATCACAGGAGGGTCGTCGAATCTCACAGTAAAATATCAGACCTGCGGTTTTGTATCTGTATGTTTGCTGTCTCAGTTCTTTATACCAAGTTTCAATGGTAACCAAATTCCACAGAATTTGCAACTAAAATTTCATGAACAGTGTGTGCAAATTGATAACCCTCTGTCAGCAAAAATGGGTGTCCAATAAATATATTTATGGCATCTTCTGTGATGTCTACTCAGATTTTTCCAGAACAAGTCTCTGAAAATTCAAATTATATCTCTCTGATACTAGACAACAGACTGCAGACGCCGTTTGGAGAAAACTTGCAGCCTAATTCTTCAGAGTAGAAGGAAGATGCTCCTGTGCTGAAAATGGTAGCCGCAGGTTCCTCAAGAAATATTCTGCGACTGTCAAAATTGGAGGAGCATGTTCCTTCGCAATTTTACTGCCTATTGTGACGATGTCACATTTTAGAAGACCACAATATTATTCATTTATAAGCTGTCGCGCGAAACTCAGATTTCAGAAAATTAATCCCGATTGCAGACGGTTGCTGTCATCAAGTGTACAAAAAAGGGTTTTTTGTCCTTTATATTCATTCCCATCTTACACGTGGTAACAGCGCCGTCCTGCGTGAGAAATTTTGAGGGTCATTTGTAAATCACGATTTCGCTGAATATAAACTGTACGAAGTTGAAAAGTTCTCGAAAGAAAGTCACATATAGCCTGCACTAAACTTGATTGAATTTACTGATACAGGCTACTAAGCGGTGCTATAACACATATAGCGGTGCGTTACACATTTTTCGCGGATACTTGATACTGCAATAGAAATTTAAGCATGTTTCCACTGACGTGAAAAGCTTTCATTTTATGCTCCCATCCGTAATCCTCATTATAATACCTTCTCTGCCCTTTAAAGCGAATACTTAATGACAAAACACGAGTATAAAACACTGGACTTCTGTAGCTGACGTATTGATCGTACGAATTAGCTCTTCTGCTCCTGTGTTTCAACATTCCTTCGTATTGAGTTCTTTATTTGAAATTATAGGCAAAACTACTATTTTATCCCCTCTTTACTTTGCTTTTAGATTGAATATATTTCTTTCCCGTATGGAAGTTGGATTACAATGGAAACGAGGATGGTGTGATAGGGGAACACACAAAGCGATCTCTTCGTCTTTACCTTTATCTCAGGAACTTTGAGCAACAAATCACACTGAAACGTACTTGGTACTGTGCAACTTCTCACATGTTTATCATTTTGATATTTAACTCCATGCTACAAAATTCCGCTTCATAGTCGTCATCTAGCCGAGGCATGAAACGTGACAGTTCATTACCAAATTCACAAGAGCCCACCACTAATGTTATCCTAATGTTATTAAATCCAGTCCACAGCCTCGCACTCTATGCCATTGTGTGATCGAATTCAAACAAAGTTAAAGCACTTATAAGAGTATCGGTAAAATTTACGTTCAGGCTGAACAAGATCTGTAAGGTTTCTTTTGAAATTAAACTATTCTTTGAGTTTTCTTATCAAATTTTAAGTCTTCTGGGTAAAATATGCGAAAGTAGTCTACTTAAGCCGTATAATGTCATAAGTTCAATATAATACGTTACAAATCTTTAATCTCTGAAGCAACATTCACTGTGTCACCAGAAAAGAAGAACGGAGGTAAAAGATGCTGGAGTTTCTTACATCTGAGATTTAAGTTTCTCACGGTGGAGAATGTGTCTGCTGGGAAGTGACACTGTGTAATTTCATAGAAATTTAGACTGGTCTTTGGGAGGAATGGGATGCTTTCACATCTTCTGCCGTGACGCTGGAAGCAATACGTTCCTCTAAAGTGTTGGTTAGTATCTACCAAACGTGACGTCCCATAATACAGTACTGGTTTTATCTGCGTTATTCGAGTGTAAGACTAAACAGAGACCTGAACTCAGTATTCTTACTTTCGTCACATCTACCTTTATTTATTTATTTTTGCTTGTGACGTTGAGAGTTCATAGAGCAGTTCCTTTTCGAAAAAAAAAATGTTATTGTCATTCTGATGACATTCCTATATAAGAATTACGAGTTTAACACTTATGAATATTCGAGAGGTTTCTGCTTAAGATTTTGACCCAAATTTCAGCTGTCTTGATCAATCTATCCATTTCTTTCTTCGGTACCGCCAGGCATTTGCTGAAATTGTACAAGTACTTCAGTATCGTCCAATACTGCTTTCTTACACATTAATCTTTTTTTATTAATCCTGAACCATAAAACTCCATTTTATAAACTGCGATAAATATGACATACGTACAGACTATATTAATGGAATATTTTTTATCATGAAAATTAATACAATATAACTCAACATGAAAAACATAATGTTTAAACTTTGTAGAAGACGATAAGAAATAAAAAAAAGTTCATGTTACGATGTTCTAAAAAAAAGATTTGTTTTATAAGGAAATGGTTATGGTACAATATTTGAAGAGATGTGCGGCTTATAAGGCTTGGGGGGACTTTTTAAATATTGGTAATACTGCTGGTACACCGAGATACGAGATTCAGGAAAATATTATTTTTAGAACTATGTGTAGAAGTTGCGAACTGCGAAATCGGTGTTAAACAGACGCAGACTTTAGTACATTGTGACTCAGCTAATCAATTTTGATTTGATAGGAACGGACGTCCCTCTAAACCGAACCAGATTCTATTCATTGCACGTGTCTCTCAGTACTGACCACATGTTTATTGGTTTTCAGTGAACACTCCCATTGTATTATTTATTGTACTTCACTACTCCCAAACTGCTCGGCGGATACCTTTCCGTAACCGCGAATTTATTTTACCTAATACATTGATTTGACACTGCATTTCGTCATTTATACATATTTAAGAATTTCCGTGTAGAGTGTCGCTGGAAATAGATACAGAAACAAATTATTTACATTTCGGTTGGCAAACCAAAAAAGTCAAAACACACTCACTTCAAACAAACGAAGTCAGTTCGACTAAGCTGTACTTTAGTGTGTTCGATCGTTTGTTCCTTTGGTTTTAAATTAACTTAGAATATTACACCATATTTAAATTTACTAGGGTCCAAATACGCTTTATTTTCCTGGGGTTTAATCGAGATTTCTCCAAACCACGGTTCTTTCACAGGAAGTGGGCTTAGGAGGAACTGAATTTGTTACAACACATCATCATTATCAAGGCGGTTGGGGGAGCGTAGTTGGTATAGCGACTCGCTACGGGCTGGACTGTTCGGGATTCGAACCCCGGTGATGGCAAGATTTTCCGAGCCAGTCCTTAGCGCGCCTGAAGTCCACACAACCTCTTGTATACCGGTAAGGGGTCTCTCTCCCGAGGTCAGCCAAAACTGCCGGAGAGTGGTTTTGACAATTTGCCCCGATCTAGCACCGAGATTAAAGAGAGAACGAACCTGTACCTTTACCCCCCCTCCCCCTCCCGCCGCCTTATGGCATGTTATAACGTCAAGTTTTTATGATCTCCGTAATTTCTTAATCGTAACTTTATTTGTTTCTTAGCGAATAATTGTCGGTTTTTGCACCGTTACTCCCTATTACTGCCTGTGTTTATGTAAGTTACTTCAGAGACTGAATACTGCTGGAAGTAAATTGCAAAAATATGTGTTTATTGGTGTCACAACTGTTCTTTTCCCACCTCCTTGTCGCACTATAATATTTCTTCTCACGAAAGTGACAATTAAGGTTTGGTCTTCTAAGTTGTGACTTCTTGTTTTCTGAGATGTGATGCCTTTTGATCTGATTTGTAAGTCATTGTGCTCTGAGATGTGACGCCTTTTGTTCTGAGTTATGACTCCCTGCATGATGAGATGTGATGCCTTTTATTCTGAGATGTGATGCCTTGCATTCTATTTAAAATGCTTTTGCAAAGCGAATGGCAACTACTAGCTTAATCATTTCCTTCGGTCCGTCCGTCCTTCTGTCCGCTTGAACAATGAAACTTCCACGGGTCGGATATTCGTGACATTTCTTGCTGTGTATTTTTACTAAAATTTGTCAACATATTTCTATTTTGGTTCAACCTGGACAAGAAGAACAGATATTTTACATTGAAGCCTATGTACACTACCTCTGTGTGACGGGTCTTTATAATAGAAACAGTCGATTTTTTCTGTAAGGTATAAAAAGGCCTAAGAAACAACTGCCGAAATAAACTTCTCACTTTTTTACGAGACAGATAAAGTAACTAGGATATCTCGCAATTCACGCGATAATCACAGGGAACAGAATATCTCCGCTTGTTGAGCATTAGCTAATTTTATGTTAATCGTAACCTGTATGTTCTTACATCAATATATCATCCAAAATATGCACTCTGTGACGCACCATTTACGACGTGTCAACTCCTACATGTTTCGGCACCGAGGTGCCTTCCACAGGCAGTCATTATAAATATCAAGTAAATCAGTCCCATTACAAGCCCGAGGTGCCCAGAGGGTTCCAGGAAGTTAAGGTTCCCAAATTACGTGACAATGGCCCAGAATGGTGGTAAGGTTGTCAGCCTTACGCACTGGCCGTTTTTACCCCCAGGAAATACTCCTGGTACTCATTTCTGTTAGAGGCTGAGTCGACCCCAGGGCCATAGTGCGATCGGAAAGATTATGTCAATGAAAAATTCCAATGACACCATCTGGAATCGAACCAGCGACCTTCCGATTTGTAGCGCAGCGCAGTCATTATAAGAAAGGTATATAAATCAACATGCCAGTCTAGTTGAAGAATGAAAGACTAACTTGATGTCACTCGCTGTTTTATTTCACTTCTTATGTGCTCAACATGTTTCGGACATTAATATATCCATCATCAGGAGCTTGCGACTGTGCTGTTGAATTACCACATCGGTCGTTTTGTTCTCGGTTCGTTGTGTGATGGAGATTTGGTGCGGCACACATCGAACCAAGAACAATACGACCAATGTGGTAATTCAACAGAATAGTCGCAAGCTCCTGATGATGGATATATTAATGTCCGAAACATGCTGAGTACATAAGAAGTGAAATAAAATAGCAAGTG
>Ga0123354_10012493_pt1 | contig 13164 bp, 10 predicted proteins | sample TergutLab28metaG_2_FD_97872 | JGI IMG/M metagenome (GOLD analysis project Ga0123354, IMG submission 97872) | Labiotermes labralis P4 segment gut microbial communities from Petit-Saut dam, French Guiana - Lab288 P4 | ecosystem: Host-associated > Arthropoda: Insects > Digestive system > Gut ...
ATAGGGGGGAGTTTAGGGTAAAACTCGGGTGAAGTGGAGGTGTGTGAGACAGAGTGAGAGAGGGTGCAAGAGATAGAGTTATGCGTTGGAGTGTTGTTCCATTCTTCGCATCTATGATTCATCCACACCACGTGTCAACTAGCTACACTGACACTACCCTGAAACGTGGGGTCGTCCGCTCTCCGCGCCTCAAACTTCAACGAGGGTATCTGTAGGAGTTAAACAAATGATCTATCTCTTCTTTATGATGAAGTTTGTGCACACTTGTTTCTACTTCCATTTTGAAAACGCAGTAAACAAAGTTATCGATAAAACAAATCTCGTCAATAAAACCTTTAAAAATCACCTAGAAGATAAAGTAGTCCCCTTACAGGCCTGGTGTGGCCCAGAGGGTACCAGGAAGTTAAGGTTCACAGATTTCATGACAACAGCACAGGATGGTGGTAAGGTTGTCAGCCTTATGCACTGGCCGCTTTTTACCCCCAAGGAAATACCCCTGGTACTCATTTCTGTTAGAGGCTGATTCGACCCCAGGGCCATAGTGCGATCGGAAGGATTATGTCAATGAAAAATTCCAATGACACCATCTGGAATCGAACCAGCGACCTTCCGGTTTGTAGCACAGCACCGTAACCACAGTGCCACCGCGGTCCTCCTTTTAATATCACCTACTAAACAAAATCCCGTGACACAGTACGAAGATGAATCAAAAGGGCAGGTGAATTTGCCTGTAGAGATGCTGCGATACCTAGAGGTTGTATCAATAACTACATATTAGGCGCTGTCACGACAAGTCACTGGCACGTTTAGTTTGTGTTGTGTTTGTTTACAACCCTTCGTTAATGTTGAAGGCACTGATTTTGAATTGCACCATTGTAGAAAAGCAAGTTGTGACCCCCCCCCCCCTTTTTATAGTCAGAAGACGTTAAACCTCTGAAATATATAAGATAGTCAGGGCAATATGGTGAACACTGCATAAGACAGGGGGTTACTGTACTCCAAGACAACACGCGTCCATATTCTGCAGCAGCTGCTATCGACACACAAAGGCAGATGAAACTTCAAATCCTTCCACACCTCCAGATATAAAACAACCCCAGCTCCAGCAATTTATCAAAACTTTGGACCAACAAGAGAAGCCTTGCATGGACGAATATCTACCAGTGATGATGAGGTTAAGGACGAGATGCATAAGTGGCTTCAATCACAGCCAAAATATTTCGTTGCAGATGGGATCAGAAGGCTTGTGAACCGCTACGCAACATGTGTTGTGAAAAGGGGGTGATTGTGTTGACAAATGACACAGTTTGCATTTGCCACAGACTGTTGTACAAGAAGTAACAAATTCACCTTGGTGACTGACTCTGTCTCATAGTACCTACTAACAACGGGTGTAGCTGGGTGAACCTGCGTGTCTTCGTTAAAGATCCTTTGTGTAGCATGTTCCCCCAACTATATACGTGTAAGTGTACTTGCTTTGGGTGGGTCGTGCCATGGTTAAGGCAGTCAGCTGCCAATCCTCTTAACAAAGGTACTGGATTTTTTTTTATCTTTTGCTGACCGTGCATCTCAGTATAATCCTAGTAATTAACCAACTTGATGCACAAAATCTTGTTTTATAATAAGTTTATTGAACGCCTCTACATGTTTCGAGCACTATGTGCTCATCATCAGGAGGTCAAAACTGTTTATACAGCATCTGGTATCATCACACTGAAACAAGTGATTGGTCTAATATTACTAAAATACAATTCTATAAATATAAGCACACAGTAGTAAAATTTATGTGTGAATTTTTTCGGTGTGATTACTGTGTATTACTTACTAGAGACATGTCACGTAGAGATTACGTTTATCCAGTTGTTAAACTTATTAATAATGTACTATGTCTATTTACATTTATGTTTGCTGAGTCTATATAATTACTAGGAAAGATACTGGGGTTCAGGTCCTTGTGGAATATGTGGTGCACAAGTGGCACAAGGATATAATTTGCCCCTACTTCTTCGGTTTACTCCCACCAATGTTCAATTCTCATTCATTCATCACTAATATAATATAATGTTAGCATTTGACAGAATCTTTGAGATAAGTTCAACACCTAACACAAATACCAAGTCTCTCACTTAAACAGGCAAATTTTTTAACACAAATATTCAGCCTGTCTAAGGATTGTACATGTATGAAAGTTCAAACTGGATCCAATTGCCCTCATTATACAAACTTAAGATATTTATATACAGTATTACACACTACAACCCAAGTAGTTAAATTCATTTATCTCTGCAGTTACATTCTTCTCAATAGCCCCTTAAAGTGTGTTCACAAAATTTTGAAAAATGACTATTAGCTTCATCATGTCCATCTGTCCGTCTGCCTGTCTTTTCGCACAGAACAACACAGCTCTCACTGGAGGGATTTTCATGATATTTGATGCTTGAGAATTTATCTAAAATCTGTTGAGAATATTCAAGTTTCATTAAAATCTGACAAGAATAATGGGTACTCTAAATGACAACCCATGTACATTTGTGATAATATTTCACTGAATTCTTTTTACAATGAGGCAAGTTTCATACACATGCTGTAGACAACATCAGAACATACATTTTAGAATCAATAATTTTTTTTCCAAAATCGTGCCCTTTATGAGACATGTGGAAAAATGTGATACAGGCAGACAGGCCATATGTGACAATGTAATATGGTGTATGCAGTTTGCAGGATGGATAACTAAGGCCACATACACACACTCAGAATATGTAATAATTATTGCTTTCCTGCAGCAACAATGGTTAAACAAATGCTTCTCAATTGTTAGGTTCTGCATACATTGCAACTCTTGTTGGTCTAATGCAGCGATTTCCAACCTGGGGTACGAACCAGAACATTAGAGGTACGTGAAGAAATTGAATAATGGTGGAAAGAGGCACGTAGGTCAACAGTGTAAGACAAGATAAATTTTAAATAACAGCAACTATATTAACCTTTTGGCGCCGGAATTATTTTCTTTTATTTTAGCACACCCTGTATATAAAATGTGAATAACACAGGAACCAAATACGCTAGAATTATGAAACAAACTGCATTTTGAAGAGAAAAAAACGGAGATTATATACCATGTTTCGAAATATTCAGTACATATATATGTTGAATAAATATATAAAATGCAACTTTAGAGGTTAGCGGTGCGGTACGACCACTATAGTTGACACTAGGTGTCAAAAGGTTAAGTACAAACATTCTGCTAATATGAAGGGTACAATTTATGGAAATAGGCTGCCAAGGGGTACACAAGTGAAAAAAGGTTGGGAACCACTGCTCTAATGTGTTTGACTTAATTTATATGTCATTACTTTAGTGCTAACAGCACACATTTTCATATTACGTCCTTTACATCTCCAACAAGTTTTATATATACATATATATAAAAATCAATAATGTCCAATTTCCTTTATCAACAAATAAAACAGGTATGCACAGTTCATCTCACAGCCCCCTACACAAAAAGAGTAGGGTCTCGTTTTATGACAGGGTTACATTCTCGAATATTTGGTTGTAAATCGAATTGTCATAAAATGAGTACTATTTAAATTGTTTAAAATGAGTTAGTTCATAAGCCAAACAAATTAGTCCAGCAATTTTTTTTATTTACAACATTTCTTTACATTATGATGTACAATTTTAATTTAATGGATTAGGTATATAGAAAATTACATGGATAATTGAAAAAAATATAAATCACATCACTTTTTATTTTGTTAAAGAAGGCCCAGGCCATGGTTTTGGAAGACATCAAGAAAGAATGTAACGTCAACTGTTTTGACTTTTTCTCATTTTCTGTCCTTTTGATGGACGTCATGCGTGGAAAAATCACATCAACTTATAAGAACTGCAATAAAATAGAATAAGAAGAAACACATGCACACCGGAAAAGAACTAGAAGCGCGCTAAGTAGAGAAAGGACGCTTGAGTTGCGACGTGATACACCGCAAGTCGGGAGTGCTCCATCCCACTCCACAAGGGTCGTAAAAGTGAATTGTCACAAAACGAATGGTTGCGAAATGAGACCCTACTGTACAGTACACTGTAAATTTTAGTTCAATAAGTTTGTTGTGGATGCATTGTTAGAGGGATCCATGTTATGCTTTACAGGAAAACAAATGCTACCTTACATCCAACCATTTCTTTCTCATACCCTTTGAAACATAAGTCATAAAATTATCTGCAAAGCATAATGATGATGATGATGATCATGATCATCATCATCATCATTCATATTGAATGTCTTGTACATGAGTGTAGGTATTACACTCTTTACCTAGCTAAATACTTCAGCTGTCCATAAATTTTCCAAAAATCTACAAGCTACCTCAAAATTCTATGTGGCATGAATAAAATTCCACAAATAGGGACCCACAAATATCAGAATTTAATTGCGTGTGCAACCTAGTGCCCCACATTTGTGTATCCTTGCTCTCCTTCAACTTACCTATGTTTACTTCCAGTTTTGGCCACCACGTGCATCGGCAGCGGTTCAACATGACTCTTGCACGTGATCTGAACTACTCCCACAGAACTGATGTCACATCCCACCACTCCTTGCTGATTGAGACACCATCAGATCTGACGGCAAATATGACATACATGGTCAAGGTTTTGGTCGTGGATAACCGCGGCTGCCAAGGACCTGCATCAAATTATACATTCAAATGTGAGTTAATTTTTTCTGTTTGAACTAAACTCCACATTAATCTAACAAATACCTTAATACACAAATTTAACATCTTCTCAATAAGTGGTTCCATATTCCCAAATACTACATAACCAGCATCTTGATTATAACAACTGCATAATGGCATCAGCGTCGAAGAAATGGAGTCCATGGTTGAAAAGACCCAGACTATATACCATCACACTAATGTAATACATGGACTAATCATTAGACACAGTAGTTCAACAGAATTTAATCAATGGTAACTTACTTTACTTACTTACTCCATGGTGCAGAGTCCTTCTTGAGAAGCTAACTCGTTTGCACCTAGTCAAGAAATGCCCCGCATTTCACGGAACCCGAAGGTTCATTACCGCACTCACAAGCGTCCGCCACCTGTCTCTATCCTGGACCCACCCAATCCAGTCCATATACCCACATCCCAACTCCTGGAGATCCATCCTAATATTATCCACCCATCTACGCCTAGGTCTCCCCAGTGGTCTCTTTCTCTCCGGTTTCCCCACCAAGACCCTATACACCCCCTCTCCTCACCCATATGCACCACTGTGTCAGACAAAGTACGGCAGGAGGAGGACTAACACAACATCTGAACCCATCGCAAACATGTAACGACATGCTTCTACAACACCATCATCCCAACAAGAGATAAGTAACTTTAGCATAAACTAATAGCTCCTTGAAGATGGTTTAAATGTAAACCGAAACATGTCGGAGATTTTAAATATTTTAACAAATTAAAGTTTTATAGTGTCAAACGAAAAAGTGTGCATGTGTTGTGATTATTGAGAATATGAGATTACGAAGCTATGTTTGGTGTTTCTATGAAACTGGGAATTGCTAACTCTGTTTTGCCACAAAATTTAACTATTAACATGACCACTGAGGAGGACATAGAAAAAGTTATAAATATTAATAATGAATGCACGGATGATATAGAAGATGGAGACACTGACCACGAACCAACTCTTGATTTGGAATTGTAAGGTAATAATTATACAAGTGCAACAGAAACCTACGTAACAATGGATGTGGAGACCGAAGTTCAAAATAAAAAAATAGACCCAGAAGCAATCTCTAAAACCCCTGACGGGAAAACTGCGACTATCAGCAGAGCTCAAAAAGTTAAATTGTGTTTCGAGCGGCTGCCAGGGAAGGACTTGAGGAGCAGGCAAAGAAAATGAAAGCAACTTCCTCTAAAAAGTTCCAAAACTCTACTCTCAGACAAAATGTTAGAATAAAATACCAGATATTGACAGAGCGAAGACGGATCCAAGATCAATAATAGCCGTTATTACAGACATTAAAAACGAAGAATTTTATGACCTTGCTACTAAGTTGGGTAAACTAAAAGCGTTGTACACAAGAAACCAATTTACTTTACGCAAAGAAAATTTTTTTAAGCATCGAAGAAGTTGGTACGGAGGAAATAAGTGCATGTAAAGTGGTAAATAAGCTTTCTTTAGTTGGTGGACAAGGATTCAGAAAATGCAACTGTTCAAAGAAGTGTACCACAAAGATGTGTTTGTGCAAATCAGCCAATCTACTTTGTAACTCAAAATGTCACAACAGTCAACCTTGCTGTAACAAGTGAGTTTAATTATGATTTTATAACGTTCAAGGAAATTCTGATTAATAGGTTCCATTTATTTCATGAACATTTTCTTTTAATACATTACTTAAATGCAGTAAAATATAAAGCAGTTAAGTTTAATGTTATTCTAGGTTTTGTTTAAATTTAAATATACAAAGGCAAATTATTGTAATGGACTGGTTTAGTGGTGAAAAATATAGAGTGTAATCTGATAATAGAATGGTGTATTAATTTCCTATTCCATTCACGTAGTCTTCAAATAAACAAAAATAATTACAAGTTCCGTTGAGTATACCGGATATCCGCGTAAGGGATTGCGATGCGCTAGCAACGCATCTCTCGAACCCACGCCCTATGGCAGGATGCGGACTGTTCGACCCAGGTATCGCTTGCGACTGTTGTGCCGAAAATAAGCTAAGCTAATTTAAGTATGGACCCGGTACAATAAATATATACAAACTGAGTTTCATAGAATTATGCAAGATAAATGACCGCCAAAATATTTTAAACTTACATGTTCAACGAATAATTAAAAGTTGAAATACACACACTTACTAAGCATAATCACAGCCAAACAAAACGGACTTTTACAAATACGTGTCAGCAAATGCCAGCATTTACCTACGTGGTTTGGTAAAATCCCGAAATGGAAGCATTTCCAAGCATTTTTTGGACTTTTACCACCTCACTATGGCAAATGCTAGGATTTACTGGTAAAACCTAGATTTTACCAATCTTCGGGCTTCTACAGTAACATATGTACCTAACGGCATGAACGTGAGATATGGGGATGAAGGATTAACATTACACAATTGTGAAGGAATCAACTGGCCACATTGGTCGACAGTAACATTTTTACATCGAGTGCCCACATATACAGGAATCTCCAACACAGTTCACTGTGTGTGTGTGTGCGTGCGTAGGTGGGTGGGTGGATGTGCAAATGCGCATGTCTATACATGTGCACATAAAATTTCAGATTATAGATTTGTAAAATTATGCTTCTATTTTCCAGTGCCTGACCAATCAACTGAACCAAACCAAACTGTGGTATGTACTCTAAAACACAAATTAATTTATGCCACTGTTAATGACTGTTTTATTTTCTTACAATAGGACTAATATAAAATATATGAAAAATCCCCTTTTCCTTCTAAAGTTTATTATATGTTAATCCATACACTTACTGTTTTAAATTCAAAGGTTTAATATTTCATATATTGAAGAGGAAAAGTGTGTTCTTCAGAAACAAGATTGGATATGTTCAATCCATATCATAGTTAACAAAGTTTCTGCATGTGCTCTTTGTACCTTAGCACTTCAGCTCATGTCTGATTGTTTCTACGTTTTCTGACTAGCTTTGCTGAAGTCTATTAACAACATATCCTTCTTTAAGCCTGAAATGAAAAATTTTATGAAACTTCGGTGGGATTACAACTTTTTTGAAATTCATGATATCAGATTTAATTGCAATGTGTTCAGTAGTTTTCAGGCTGAGATGTGTGGCGTGACAAAGAGACGTGATATTACTTTCTGTACTTAGTTTTATGAATGATCTGCATATACCCCCTAATAAACAAAATTCAAGACAGGTATTTAAATTCAGGTGATTAACCATCACATCATAACTTGAGACATTCCATTTAAACAACTCAAAGTACATTAATTTTGGTCATAATGAAATAATGAATTTCAGGTTGTTGTTGGTCATGCCTCATTGCAGTGGACGGTGGTGGTAACTGTGTTATTCTTCTCATCATTTCTGATGGTAATTATCTTCACTCTGGTAGTAATCTGGCAACGACCTGGAAGATGTATCCACTGGAAGCTGGGAGAAAGTAGACTTCAACCGATTCATAGCTGGCATGGTGTATACAAGGCTGTCAGTAATGACAGGTTGGTCTGACTTTGTCATTAGCTCAAAGTGTTGTGTTATGTGTGTTACTTGTGGTACACTGTGTACAAATACCTGTGTATGTGTAATCCGGCATGTACTGTGTACACGTACATGTGTAAGTGTAATCTGTGGTGCACTGTATACACAAACTTGTTTAAGTGTAATCTGTGGTGCATTGTGTACACAAACTTGTGTAAGTGTAATCTGTGGCACACTGTGTACATGTACTTGTATAAGTGTAGTCTGCTGCGCACACTGTACATGTACTTGTGTAAGTGTAATCTGTGGTAAACTGTGTACATGTACTTGTGTAAGTGTAGTCTGTGGCACACTGTGTAAATGTACTTGTGTAAGTGTAATCTGTTGCACACGCTGTACATGTACTTGTGTAAGTATAATTTATGGTGCACTGTGTACATGTACTTGTGTAAGTGTAATCTGTGGTACACTGTGTAAATGTACTTGTGTAAGTGTAATCTGTTGTGCATGCTGTACATGTACTTGTGTAAGTGTAATCTGTGGTGTACTGTGTACATGTACCTGTGTAAGTGTAATCTGTGGCACACTGTGTAAATGTACTTGTGTAAGTGTAATCTGTTGCGCACACTGTACATGTATTTGTGTAAGTGTAATCTGTGGTACACTGTGTACATGTACTTGTGTAAGTGTAATCTGTGGCACACTGTGTAAATGTACTCGTGTAAGTGTAATCTGTTGCGCACGCTGTACATGTACCTGTGTAAGTGTAATCTGTTGTGCACGCTGTACATGTACTTGTGTAAATGTGTATGCTATCTCTTCATCTGCTTGTGTAAATGGAAACCGCACTGCACTGTGTCCATGCACTTGTGTAACTCTCATCCAGTTCTACGTACAAAACCACTGTTATGTGTAATGTAAGAGTGGAAGGATGCAACACCACGATGAAGGTGACCATTTGTATGAGGAAGTATGATAGTAGTATTGTTCACATTTAGAACATTTATATTCAAATTAACACAACAAACCTCTTACGGAGTGGGCACATTCGCCAGTTATCAACCTATTCATCTACTCATCTGCATGACTCATATCTCAACAAGGGAGATGGATTACAAATGGTGTTCAGTGATTACAAAAATACACTTTAGAAAAAATGTGTCTAAAATTTGGTCACCCAAAATGGCTTACTGACAACACGCATTGAATGAACAATCTGTACTGACCTGTGCTGGTTTGAAGCATACACAACTTTGCCACTGTATACAGAACTTTCAACAAGTATTGAAAAAGATATGCTGGGATGCAAAAAAAAACATTCTTATCAGTATCTAATATAAATAAAATAAATAAATAAATACTTTTTCAAATATCAGACTGTCAGCTACACGCTATTTAACTTAACCAACATTTCTTCCAAATTTAAATTAACCATATAGTGATACTAATGTATGGACAATATTTTTATTTACTTCTGTGCAGTGGAGTAACACGGCTTTCAAGGAATTTTCCATCACTTCAGGCGAGGAACATCATTTATGTAGAGAAGGAAATAGAGGTAAGATAGAAACTATTTCTTAAAAATATATTTTTTGTATAAAAAGTATCAATACTGAACAAGAAGCATTGATTTTGGTTCTTATACCTTTTTGGGCAACATTACGTACCTTAATAGTCCTGGTGACCAAAAATTGCACCTACATAATGCCACTCTTATCAACGCTAAACACCAGCACACAAACACCACGTGTTTGACAGTTCCGTTTCCAGACGGTTAATATCATTCGTAACGATTGCTTTCCCCGCTCTTTGCAGTGTGCACCGCCTCTTTCTGTGGCGCAGGTAGCCATGTTCAAAACCAGTGAAATCTAGCGGAAATGACGCGTAACTACAGTTTCCCGGGTAATTTGAAATGTGATTTCCAGAGTTCCACATTGACAGAAGAGTGAACTTATAATTACGCGGCATTTGTATTCTGGTACATTTTGAAATTCCAAATTTATTCTTTTGCCCATGTATTTCACGTTAAGAGTGAATGGATTATGGTTTCACAGTAACATTCTCCAACACCATGGGTTTCAAAACAAAAATTTATTTCATACAAAGTTATCAATATCCCAAATGATTACTTACTTTTTCCATGCTGCAGAGTCCTTCTTGAGAAGCTAACTGGTTTGCAGCTAGTCAAGAAATTCCCCGCATTTCACGGAACCCAAAGGTTCATTACCGCAATCACAAGCGTCCGCCACATGTCCCTATCCTGGGCCAGCCCAATCCAGTCCATTTACCCACATCCCACCTCCTGGGGATCCATTGTAATATTATCCACCCATCTACGCCTAGGTCTCCCCAGTGGTCTCTTTCCCTCTGGTTTCCCCACCAAGACCCTATACACCCCCCTCTCCTCACCCATACGGGCCACAAGCCCAGCCCATTTCATTCTTCTCGATTTTATCATCCGCACGATATTGTGTGAGGAGTGCAAATCATTTAGCTCCTTGTTATGCAATCTCCTCCATTCCCCGGTTACCTCGTCCCTCCTAGGTCCAAATATTCTCCTCAACACCATGTTCTCAAACACCCTCAGCTTCCTTTCCTACCGCAATGTCAGCGACCAAGTTTCACACTCATATAAAACAACAGGCAAAATTACAGTTCTATATATCTTGATCTTTAAATTTTTGGATAGCAACCTGGAATACAAAAGATTCTGTACCGAATGATAGCAAGCATTTCCTGACCTCAGTGTGCTCTCAAATGATTAAATATAATAATTTTATACCAAACGCGATACCAAAATATTAGCATATAATACATATGTCAGTTAGATCAGAAATACTTTGAAGGCTTTGAACTGTGGTGATGAAGAAGATTAGGTGGAACATTGCATGAGAAATGAAGAAGTATTACATAGTGTTGCCGAAGAAAAAACTTTCTGCTTACTGTAAAATGAAGGAAGGCTAACTGCATTGGTTGATTTGCATTTGGGTTTGGGGCCTCTCAGCCCCAATGCACCTAGGCATTAATTAAGATGGGCCCTTTGTGCCCCATATCGAATCATGGGAGCCCCACAGCCTTGCTGTAACTCCAGATGGCCCCCAAGTCTAAACTCCTAATGTCCTCGGGCTCCAAAAAAAGGAGCTCAGGTACGCATGCCTGAGTGAGGCCAGAGCCTCGCACTCACATAAAATGTGAGCCGAGGTTTCCTCTCCCACCCCGCACTTTCTACACAGAGGGCTGTCAAGCAGCCCTAGTAGGTGGAGATGTCTCCTCAGGGTGTTACGACCCATGAGAAGGCCAGTCACGGCCCTGGATTGAGTCCTATTAAAGGTCATAAATTTTGCCCTGGTGCCCAGACTAGGTTCCGAGATAAACTCGTGAGCCTGCCTTTGGGTATCACCAAGTCCTCGCCATTTGGCCCCGTGCTGGTTAACCAGCCAGCGACCGAGCCTCATTTGTGGGCTAACTGCATAAGATCCGCCTTCCAAAATGTTATTGAAGGAAAAACAGAAGAGATGGGATGACGAGGAAAAGATATAGGATGACCTTAAGAGAAAGACAGAAGAGATGGGATGATGAGGAAAAGATGCAGGATGACCTTAAGAGAACGACAGAAGAGATGGGATGACAAGGAAAAGATGTAGGATGACCTTAAGGGAAAGAAAAAATACTGGAATTGAGACATGAAGCAATTGATTGAACTCAATGAAGAACTCACTGTGGAATAGGCTATGAGCCTGTCACAGGATATGGACACTACTGAATGAATGGAATTAATTAATTAATATATGCATATTTTCTGTTAAGCATCACAGCAGTACATATTAATTTCATTTTATTCAACAAATTCTGATGTGTTTATAACAATGACAAAGATTATGAAAAAATTTAAAATATTTGAATAAAGGTTGACCAGCTATATGACACTTGCTTTATTATCTACTGCTCAACATGTTTCAGACGTTAATATGTCCACCTTCAGGAGCTTGTGACTATTTGTTGCGTTGTTTAGGCTGACTTGAAGCGTGCTGGTGTTATGTAGCGGGATTGTCTGTTGGTGATGTGGTATCTGAGTGTAGGCTGAACCACAAATAGTCGCAAGCTCCTGAAGATGGACGTATTAACGTCTGAAACATGTTGAGCAGTAGATAATAAAGCAAGTGTCATATAGCTGGTCAACCTTTATTCAAATATCAAGATGATGCACGGTCCAATACGCATAAAATTTAAAATATCTTTAAAATGAGGTTTAAAGAAGAAGAATTTATTTCTATATGACCACAAATATACCAATTTTAATACAGCGGTACATAAAATATAATGGGCACAGAAGACGCAACTAAGGTTTGAAAGATATCAGGCTGTAATGAATAATGTTACATTTAATATGATCTGTTGTGGTGGGTACAGAAGATAACGTGTGTTGGAGTAACCCTTTAAACGCCGAGTTAAATCCCATCTGCCATTTGCTGGCATTATTAGGAGCTCACCTTATTCACCACGTTAGCAGGATAAGGGTTAAACACAATCACAAGAAATTTGAAGCAAATTTATTTGGAAAACGCCCACAGAAATACTTGATCTTGTGTTGCCATTATAAGTCTAACAATATGGCACATGAAGGAAAGTTTAAACAACTAGACAAAGAAGCAAAAAAAATATTCTAGGAGTTATAGAAATCTGAGGCAAACTCAATACATAAAATTTCATTCCAATATCCACAACTTCTTCTTGTAAGTTCCATATCATTAATTTTATACAGTGCCCTGTATTTTATAGAGTGCCCTGTATTTTATACAGTGCCCTGTATTTTATAAAGTACCCTGTATTTTATAGAGTTCCCTATATTTTATATAGTGCCCTGTATTTTATACAGTGCCCTGTATTTTATAAAGTGCCCTGTATTTTATACAGTTCCCTATATTTTATATAGTGCCCTGTATTTTATACAGTGCCCTG
>Ga0123354_10012496_pt1 | contig 13162 bp, 11 predicted proteins | sample TergutLab28metaG_2_FD_97872 | JGI IMG/M metagenome (GOLD analysis project Ga0123354, IMG submission 97872) | Labiotermes labralis P4 segment gut microbial communities from Petit-Saut dam, French Guiana - Lab288 P4 | ecosystem: Host-associated > Arthropoda: Insects > Digestive system > Gut ...
ACAATTATGGCATTTCGCGCAACAATGTCCACGGGCGGCAAAGAGTATGACGTCTTGGATTGTAAGTATCAACTCAAAAGGGACGTCGATTCCAAAGGCCGTCCTTCGTCGTCTATCTACGGTGGCACAGTAGAGGTTCACATAGAATCCACCGACGACACCTCCATTATCGAACAGATGGTCAATCAGCACAAACCTTTCTCGGGCAGCGTCGTTTTCAAAAAGAACGACGAAGATGCCAAGATGAAAGAGTTGCAATGGGAGAACGGTTATATTGTCGACTATGTCGAGTCTATCGACGTGGTAGGTTCGAGGCCCATGTCTATCAAGTTCGTTATAACTGCCAAGACGTTAAAGGTAGGCAACGCTCAATTCGACCAGAACTGGCCCGAGAAATAATCGGCACGGAAACCCTGTTGGCAGACTCGTACAGGCTTTTTGTTGCAAAGAGTCTGTACGAGTTTGTCTTTGTGCCAACTTAAACCATTGATCTTATTTTATGGCATTATATGATTATGACCTCGGCGGCAACGAAAAGCAGCGCGAGGCGTCGGAAGCTATCGCCGACATTCCTTCCAACCGATCGTTAGTGGTCGAACAGTTGACCGCCGATGAGCCCGCCAAACCCGAGGCAGTTTACGGTTTGGATACCATCGAAGCCGTGTTCAAGCACTTTTTGCCCAACGTCGACATCGAATTCGAGACCGAAGAAGGGCAGCCGGTGAAAGAGAACCTCAAGTTCGCCAGTGTAGGCGATTTCGGGATAAAGAACATGACCGAACAGAGCCGTTTCATGCGTTCGCTCAGCCAAAAGCAAGCAGCTTATGAAACCATTATCAAACAACTGCGTACCAATAAGGTGTTGCAACGTGTGTTGCAGGATCCGGAGCAAAAAGCAGCTTTCTTGTCGGCATTGACCCGTCTGCGTGACGAAATCGTCGCGGCTGAAACCAATTAACCTCTCGAAGAACTATGGCAACAAATAATACGGCAACTCAGACTGCGCCGGCCAAAGTTGGCCAGCAGGCTCCCGTCCGCTCGAAAGCAGACGTTCAGACACTGGACTCCTCGCTCGACAAGTTGGCCAAATATGGCGGCTTCAATTTCTTGGAGACTTCGATAGACGGAATACAGAATCTCAATCCCGAACGCAAAGCCCGCAAGAATGTTTTTCTGACGGACAAGCAGAAGCAGAGCGAACGTGAGGCGTTGGCCAATACGCTCGATATGTGGATCGCTTTGCTGAGCGAGTCGGACGATATCAATCAAATGATCGAGAGCAGCAAGAAAAAGTCGGAAAGCGTGTCGGCCAAGTTAGCCGAAAGCCAACTCAGGGCTGTGGAAGCGGTGAAGAAGTTGGAGCGTTCCTACCGGGGTGTGATGCTGTTCTATAAGAACACGGAAGAAGATAAGGTGAGCAACGTGACCATTGTCAACGCTTCGAAAGAACAAATTACCGACTTGGACAACTCGCGCTTTATCGATTACGTGGCCGAAGAACTCAAGCAATATTACGACAAGCTCGATCTGCGTCAGAACTACTCCTACCTGGGTCTGCCCGGCTACCTTGGCTCGAACGCCGTATTGGATAAGTGGTCGAAGATCGCCGACGCGAGCAAAGTACGCCTGTTCACCGATTTCATGGATCTGGACAGAGTGGATGACGTTGTTGATATGTTCTTCTCGGCCAACCATAGCGGTGGCGACGTCTACAAGTCGCATACCACGATGGCTTGTAACTGGCTCATAGGACGCCCGAAATACAAGGAACTCAAGGAGGAGGAGGACTTGCGCGTATCGCCTTCGATGGCCTTGATGGGTGCGGTCTACAAAACTATTATCTCGCAGGTTACCGCCGGTAAGAAATATGGGGTGATCAACGAGGTGGAGAATGTGGCGTTCCAAATGAGGAAGAGCGAACTCTCTCATCTTGAAAAGATGGGTCTCATACCGATGGTGCGGGAATACGGCAAGGTGATGGCTTTCTCGGGCAGGACACTGTTCAATGGTGACAACATCGGACTCCAGACCTACTCGGTAGTGTCCACTTTCGACAACATCTCCAAGACGCTGATCGACTTTTTGAACCGCCGCGCCTTTGAGAATTGGAGTTCGAAGACCGAAAAAGACCTGCACGGCCAGATGATCAAGTTCCTCGACAGCGTACAGGGTCCCGATCGCCTGATCAAAGAATTCAAGATACTTCGTCTGGAGCAGGACAAGAATGTTAAGGACAAGATATATCTTGATCTATACCTGACCCCGTTCTTCCCCGGCAAGAGTTTTGTGATCGGCTTGGAAGGAACCAAGGGGCAGGATGTTAACGAATGGCTTGCAGAGATCAGCCAAGCATAACTACATATTTATTTTATTGATGATGGACAATTTCCTGAACCTCAATGAGTCGGTGAAAAGTGCCATCCGCATAGCACAAAGTGTGGCACGGGAGTACGGCAATGGAAGCTATACTCCCGGCCACCTTTTGTTTGCGTTGATGCACAAGGAGATCGGCCTTCATTCTTTTATTACCTCACTCGGCCAGGATGTAAATTATCTGCGCGAATGGGCCGAGGTTCGCATCGAGGATAGCCCCAAGGCTACCGCAGATGGTGAGATCACGGCCTCGGAGAAGATAGCCGAGGTGTTCGAGCAGGCCGATAACGTGCGGCTAAAATGGGGCCTGCTGGAGATCAATCCGTTGTGTGTCCTCACGGCGTTGGCTACCCCAGGAGTGGGCTTCAGCGCCGACGAACTCAAGTCGTTCCCCATCCGGGAACGCGATATACACGATCTGTATCTGGAAGGAAATTCCTTCCAAGCGGCTATGGACCCGGCCATGTCGACAGCGGCGGACGGGGAATTGCCTAAAACAAAGAGCAATCTGCTCAAATATTGCATCGACAAGACGGCGGCGGCCAGAGCGGGTAAGATCTTTCCCATCGTGGAGCGCGATCGCGAGAGCCGCATGATGATGGAGATCCTCGGGCGGCACAGCAAGCCCAACGTGCTTATCATCGGCGATGCGGGTGTTGGCAAGACGGTCATGGTGGACGGACTTGCTTGCAGTATCGTCAACGGGGATGTGCCCGACTATCTGAAAGACGCCGCCATTTACGAATTGGACACAGGGACGCTCATCGCGGGCGCAACATATAAGGGTGAGATAGAGGACCGCCTCAAAGGTATAATCAAAGAGTTGGAAGCCCAACCCGGGGCTATCCTTTTTATCGACGACATCCACGTCCTTATCGATACCAAGGGGGGCAACAGCGGCGCTGCGGGTATCCTCAAACCGGAACTTTCCAAGGGGATGATCACTGTCATCGGGGCGACGACGGTGGACGAATACCGCAAGCTGATCGAGCCGGACCACGCTTTCAGCCGCCGCTTCGAGGTGTTGCAAGTTGCGGAGCCGGACAAAGAGTCGGCTGTGCGCATGATCGAATCGGTGTTGGGACGCTATTCCAAATATCACCAGATCGAGGTCGATTTGGCGGCGTTGCCCGATTGCATCGCCTTGTCCAAGCGTTATGTCAAGGAGCGCCGCCTGCCCGACGCGGCCATAGACTTGATCGACCGCACGATGTCGGCCTGTAAGATGATCAATCAGACGGCCGCCAAAGAGATAGAGGAGTTTAGCCGCCGCTTGGCCGGGATCGAGGAACGGAAAGAGGTTCCCGAACAGAAACGCGCCGATGATCTGCGCATGCTCTCCAGCACCATCGACAACAAACTCAGTCCGATCCTGCTTGGTATGCTCAACACGGGGGAGACCACCCAGTGCGACACTTATGCGGAGTGGATGACATACCTGCTCGACCGGCTGGCCAAGCTGCGCGAGTTGACCGCAGGGAAGATCGAGCGCATCACCTCCCACGAGGTGGCGGCTGTCATATCGGCCTCCACGGGCATTCCCATAGGTAAGATCGAGGCGGGCGAGAAGGAGCGTCTGCTGGGTATGGAGGATCTGCTGCGCCGCCGCGTGGTCGGCCAGGATGGGGCGCTGAAGGTGCTCGCCGACGCCATCGTCGAGTCGCGCAGCGGGTTGAACAAGCCCGGACAACCCATCGGTTCGTTCTTTCTGTTAGGGCCTACGGGCACCGGTAAAACGGAGTTGGCAAAGGCTTTGGCCGAGACGCTCTTCAACGACGAGAAAGCGATGATCCGCTTCGACATGTCCGAGTTCAAGGAGGAACACTCGGCAGCGTTGCTCTACGGCGCCCCTCCGGGCTATGTGGGCTACGAAGAGGGCGGCCAGTTGGTTAACGCCATTCGCCGCCAGCCTTACGCCGTGGTGCTGTTCGACGAGATCGAGAAGGCCCACTCGTCGGTGTATGACATCTTCCTGCAGATCATGGACGAGGGCAAGCTGCACGACCGTCTGGGCAAGGAGGGCGACTTCTCGAATGCCATCGTGCTGTTCACCTCCAATGTGGGCAGCCAGTGGCTCTCCGATCAGATCAAAGAAGGCAAAATGCCATCGACGACGGAATTGATGGAGGTGATGGGAGAATATTTTCGTCCCGAGTTCTTGGCCCGTCTCTCGGAGATCGTCCCCTTCTATCCCATCAACGAGCAGATGCTGGTGCGCATCTTCGAGATCCAGATCAAGGACGTGCGCTCGCTGCTCGACAAGCAGGGTGTTACGCTGGAGATCACGGAAGAGGCCAAAAAGATGCTCGCCCACCGTGGTTTCAACCCAAAATACGGCGCCCGCCAGGTGGCCGGAACGATCCGAACATATGTCCGCCGTCCGTTATCCAAAATGCTCATCGGCGGGCAGGTCGGCCCGGGACAAACCGTCGAAATAGGACTCGGCCCGCAAGAGGAGTTGACTTGGAATGTGAAAAAATAAAAACAGATGCCTACCTGGTTGTATTTACGCGAGATGAAGGACGATACTCCGCGAAAGAAATTTCTCGGGGAGTATGAACTTGTCAGCGCGGATTATGAGTTTCGGCGGAGTGTCAACGGGAGGGGGGAGATCACCTCGGAAGTAGCGGGTGGGGTGATCAACGTGGAGATCGACGGTTTGGGCGACGGGACGTTGCAGCGCTGGTTGTTCCGTCCGGCGAATCTGGAGGACGGCCAGATCGTGACGATGGACGGGGAGACGACAACGGGGAAGCTGAGTTTCGCCCGGGCGAAGGTAGTGCTCTACCGCCTGCATTTCGATTCGAATACCCGTAGCGGCGCCACCAGCATATTGAAAATAGAGGCCGGGGATATGTCCACGGACAATGACCTGTATTTTGAGAAGAAGTAAAAGGCCATGGGATTTCTCGACCGCATATTCAAGACAGGCAAAGCCTATGAGGACAAGCGCGAACCGCGTTTGGTGTGTGAGTTGTCGATCTGCGGCGAGCGCTACCTGCTGGATAGCTTCGACATCGAATTGGACAGGGAGAAGGACAAGCGTTACCTTCCCATCAGCGCGGTGTTCAGCGGGCGGATAGCTCCTGAGTTGGAGGGTTGGATCGTGCGCAGCAGCGAACGGAGAGATGGAATGTTGCGTTTTTACCGCAACAAATACGACGAGAAGAACCGCAAGGCAGACGAAGGCGCTGTGTTCGATGTCCGCTTCTACGAAGCATTGTGCATCGGCATCCGCCGGGAGCAGCGGGGCGCCACGACGACCACGACCCTGTTGCTTTCTGCAAAACGCATCCGGGTCGGCGATGAGGAATACCAGGCATGAACGAAAGATAACGAGCTAATAGAATAATATAACTGCCTTTGCGAGACAATGCCCTTCTCTTTTTATAAACTGCCGCTCGATATTCACCGCTTCCTGTCGGAAGGAGGCGGGCAGTTTGAGCATTGCAGCGAGTTGGAGTCTATAGACCAGTTTCTGGGGATGCTTCTTATGACCGTTCCCGGCGAGCATGCCTTCAATGAGGAGTTCGGCTCGCGTGTCTGGGACTTGGATTTCGAGAACATCACCTCGAAATATAAATGGGAGGCGCAGGTTACGGATTACATCCGGCAGGCCGTGGAGACGAACGAAAAGAGACTGCGGGATATCGAGGTACAGATCGATGTACGTGATGTTATGAGGGGGGAGAGTCCTGACGCGATAACCGTTCGTAAACAGTTGGATATCTATATCTCAGGAACGTTGATCTCCACCGACACCCGGCATGGATTCAAACATTCCATTTTCATGGGGCCGATATCAAATAGTTAGGCAATGAAACAAAAAGAATATAGCAAAGAAGGGATCAAGAACCGGATGCTCGCCCGGGCGGTGGATCTGTGGGAGGTGCGCAGCACCGACAGCCTCGATCCTCTGGTGCGGGTGATGATCGAAGGGCTCGCCTCGGAGGTGTTCCGGCTTACGGGAGAGATGGAAGGGATCGAGGAGCGGATATTCGAGAAAATGGCTCGGGCGTTCACCCCGTCGGGCATGATCGCCGCCTCGATGGCCCACGCCCTGTTCCACGGCCGGGCCGTGAGCGGAGAGTGTGTTGTCCCGAAGAATGTGGAGTTGGTCTATAAAGACCCCGACTTCATGAAGCGGTACAACATGCGCCAGTTGATCTTCAGCCCTGTGTGTTGCCCGATGATCGTGGATGGGGATGTGGCGCACATGATCGCCCGTTCCCGCTTCTATAACGTCTCGCTACGGATGGGCAAGGAGCAAACGGCGGGCAGCCTGCGACGCGATCCGGTGTTCAACCATACTGCTTGGATAGCGCTCGATCTGGACGACCGTGTGCGCGATATGAAAAATCTCTCTTTCTGCTTCGACTTTCAGATGCTCGAAGGGCGGGAAGCATACCTGCGATTGCTGGGCCATACGAAATGGAGTATCGGCGGACAGGATATCGCTACCCGCCCCGGCATCTACGATGCGGACGAAGAGCAGCAGCGCCATAATTTCGGTAGCGGCCACGACACACAACAGGAGATTGACCGCCAGATCCGTGAAAAATACCTCAACCGCTTTGTGACCATAGAGGAGAGTGTTCCGGTGACTGATACCTCTAAAGCGCTTTTCCCCGAGGAACTCAAGGCGCTCTTTCCCGACAATCTGGTAGCCGCTATGAAAACCCCACTGCTATGGCTTAAGGTAGAGTTCCCGGCTGCATTCAATGACGATGTGCTGGATATGATGACAGTGCAGATCAACTGTTTTCCGGTTGCGAACAAGTACAGGGTTTCACGCCTTAGCGAGGTCACGCCCATGTCCAATATCATACCTCTGGGTAAGGATGTCAACGAGTATCTGTTGACGGTGGATTCGGTATATGATTCCGACAACAAACCTTACGTTCAGGTACGCGAACACAAGCACTTGGAGGAGCAGATAGGAGGAACTTATTCCCTGCGTCGCGGGGGCAGCGAGCGTTTTAACTCCGTCGATGCCAAAGAGACGCTGATGCACCTGATGGATCTGTTCCGTGACGAGTCGGTGGCCTTTATGGGCATGAACAAGGACATACTCGGCCAAAACGCCCGCGACCTGATCGCCCAAACCGCCCGGTTCGATAACCTGCTCGACCAGTTGGACAACCAGGGCGAGCAGTTCTCATATATCATCTTCGGGCAGAACAATATGCAGACTAACGTCACCGTGTCGTACTATTTGACCAACGGGGTGATCGGCAATGATATACGTGCCGGCGAAGTGCTGGGAGTGAACGACTTCTCGGATATCGTCCCCACTTCGGCCATACTGATGACCGCCAGCCGGGGCGGAAAGCCTTCCCCTGATATGAATCGCCAGAAGGAGATCTACCGCTTTATGCTCACGTCACACGGTAACATCTACACCACTCCCGACATCATCGCTTTTTGTACCAGCAAATACGGAGAGCATTTCGCCGAAGTGAAAGTGCGCAACGGCTACGAGATCAGCCGGGCGCCCCGTGAGGGGATCATCCGCACGACGGAGGTGGTGCTCGATGGTCTCCACCTGACGGACAGGATCACTCCCGGGGAGCTGCGGGACGACATTCTCTCCGACTTGGAGATGCTATCGCCCGATGGAATGAATTACCGGATCATAATAAACTGAAATCAAAACAAACAAAAATATAAGAGCCATGAAAGCCATGTCCAATCTTAATTCGGTAGAGACCCTGATCGAAGTTGACGGCAAGCCGTGCGACTTTCTCTACATGTACCTCGACCAGTTTATGACCGATCATCATCGTTTCGAGATCGGCGTGAACTATAACCACCTCAAGCCGAGCGTTTGGATCGAGACTCCTCAAACAATCTTAGGACAGTTGGCCAAAAACGTTTACATCAAGATGACCCACCGCCAGAGCGGCGAGGTTAACGAGTTTAATGGCGTGGTGTCCGACATTGATATCGTGGGGACGGAGGGCGATCCGGGAATGGTCGTGCTCAAGGGCGGCGACCCGACGGTTTTGTTGGACCGCGACCCGGCCATGGGCGCCTTCACGGACTACACCCTGCATAACATTGTGGGCGAGATCCTCGAACAGAGCGGCGTGAAGGTGGATGTGGAGAACAAGCCCGCCTTCGAGAACAAGATCCCCTACTTGGCCCGTTATAAGGAGACCAGCTACGCCTTCTTGGCGCGTGTGCTATCATCGTTCGGGGAGTGGTTCTACTACGACGGCCGCAAGCTCATCGTGGGTAATCCGCGTGTCATAGAGAACAAGGACATCTTCTACGACATCGAGATGAAGAGCCTCAAGATGTCCACATGCGTGCGCAACCTGAACATCGAGTTGTACGACTATAATCCTACCGAGAACGATTATCTGGAGAACAACCCGCCGCAGAATATCGACGGGGTGAACCCCTTTATGCAGGTAGCTCGCAAACAGTCCGATCCGCTCTATCCGACACCCACCAAGCTGCCAACCGACCGGGCAATGCTCTTCGAGAAGGACATGACCCGCTCGGTGCGCGAGTTCCACAGTCGCAACTACTCCAAGATGATGATCTTCGAGGGTACGACCACCACCTGCGCCATCCGCTTGGGAGAGTATGCCACGGCTATAGTTCCCAAGTCGTTCGGGGGTGTCACCCAAAACGATTTGGGCCGTTACCGCGTTATCGAGATTCACCACCGCGTGGAGCAAGACGGAACCTATTCCAACACCTTCAAGGGTTTGGTGGGCATGACCGAGGCGCTGCCGGTGGATAACATCGTCCAGCCGGTGGCTTTTCCCGAACCGGCCATCGTTGTTGATAACGACGACCCGCGCAAGCAGGGCCGAGTGAAGGTACGTTACTATTGGCAGGACGAGGACGACAAGATGGCCGCTACCAACTGGATCAGGGTACAAAGTCCCGACGCGGGCAGCAGCGACCAGGTGTCGACCAATCGGGGGCTGTGGTTCATCCCCGAGAAGGACGACCAGGTGATGATCGGCTTCGAGAAAGGCGATCCGAGCCGCCCCTATGTCATGGGTAGTCTCTTCCACCGCGACAACACGAAAGGCATCGCTAAAGACAACACCATCCGTGCGATCACCACCAAGAGCGGGCATATCCTGGAGTTCAACGACGACGAAGGCGGCGGCTGGGGCATCACGCTCAAAGACCGCGACGGCAACCTGATGCAGATCGATTCTTCGAGCGGGGATATCAATATCACGGCCACTAAGAACGTCAACATCACGGCAGGAGAAACGATGACTTTGACGGCGAAGGAGCTTAACATCGATGTGCAGGAGAATATGACCACCAGCGTTGGGAAAGACCAGACAACCTCGGTGGGAGGCAAGGTGGAGAATTCCGCTAAAGAGATCAGTGAAGCGATAGCCGAGAACGCCACGGTCAACGTAGGAAAGAAACTTACCGAGACCACCGGTGACACGCAGATGACCTCCGGAGGTGACTTCGTTGTAAGCGCTGACGGCAAGGCTCTTATTAAGGGAGCGCAGGACGCAAGGGTTTCTAAAGGATAAAAAGATAAAGGCTATGGGAAAGAGTAAGGCCTACGCCAAGGGGCAAGACATAGATAAGGAGCTTGTAATAGCAAAATGCCGTGTTCATTTTCGCCCCAAGGAGGACTGGAATGGCAAAGATTTTGGATTCGACTGGATGCGCGTGAAGGATACTGGTCCATTAGGTGATAATAATCCTTATGAAGATATTGTCGCCAGACAATATCTTAAGGCTCCTTACACCGAAGAAAATCTGGTTCTCGATCTGAATAAGGGCAACGGCCAGTTCGAGCGCGACGAGGCGTTATACGAAAAACTGGAAGGGGACTACTTCGGGCGTAATAATGATATGAATAGAGTGTTACATTACTATCCTTCGTGGCTTAGTTTGCATCCTGCAATGGCATCGTCCGACCCAGATCATCCATATAACGGAGAAGCGCAACTTCGACTCTATATAGAGATCGTAGAAAATGGAGAGGCCCCTGACCGGTTGGAGTTCGAGGATAACGACTTTTATGAGATTACCCCTAAAACTATATCTAATCTGAAAGGTAAGGGAAGCCACTGGTGGAGTGATGGAGAGAAGACCACCATTACCGTCAAATGTAAGAAACCGTGTCCTTTCGACCAGATGCTCAAGGTCTATGCTATGGATAAGAAAAGCGACAGGGGCCGTTTGTCGGGTAAGTTGCGCGTTTGGTCCAACACTTCCGGACATCTGAAAAAACTAAAAGTGTTATTCGTTCACGTCACAACGCCGATACCTGTAATACCAATGGAAGAGATTGTGATAACGAGCAAACGGGCGCCGGCATCTAACACATCGGGGACAGGAGCAACAACAAAAGGGAAAATAGTCCCTCTGCCGCCGAGGCAGAAAGCAGAGCCGCCGGAGCCGGTGGCGCCAACACCGCCGGAGAGTAACAATGATGGCCCCACAGGCGATTCAAGAAACCAACGCGAACTTATAACCCGCTATCTGCACCAGGCATTGATCTCAGCCGAAGTGTCGGATGAGAAACTGAGTCTTAAAGGCGATGCGAATTTCGACTTTGGAGGCTGCTACCGGCATGCCGGAGGGATCATAGGCTATTATGAAAAAGTGCAGGGTAAGCCGAATCCGCAGAAGCCAAAAGAAGGATTTGAAGATTTGACCGGCTATCTGTACAGGAAGTTGCAGGAGACGTTGGAGAACAAAGATCAATATGCCCATTATAAAAGAGTCTTTTTCATAGATGATACGGGAGGTGGAATAAGTGGAGATACAGGAAATAAATTAAGTCCTGATAATGGCTACTGTGTGGGGGATAATCAGATCATATTTAAAGATTATTCCGATCCGACCGTTACGCACGAAATATTACACAGCCTCGGACTGCCCCATTCATTCACTAATTCCAAGGCAGATAAGAACGCTTTCTGTACCTACGAATATAATAAAACCGAAAATATCATGGATTATTCTTCTGATCGCTACAGCCTATGGCATTGGCAGTGGGTGATCGCCAATAAAAATGTAAAATAATATACAGATATGGACGACTTGATTTTAACCGACGAGTTCGAATGGTTCGACCAGGAAAGGTATGATCGAATGCCGGATGAAGCATCTACTGTTAAGAGGGAATTCCTTCCCAATGGAACCTATATTAAGCTACAAGATCTCTCAGTAGGGAGTAAGTCCAAAGAAGGCGAGAAATTTTATACTGCGATCCCTAAGGATTCATACTTTATGTTACGAAAGACATATTATCCGAGCGGCAGGATTCGGTCGAAAGGATGGGCGTTTACAGATTTTTTTGAGAAAGGAGTGTGGCCCAATTTCGACGATGGCGGCAATTTAACCCTTAAGTGGGATTACGACAAACCTTTTACTTACACCTTCGATGATGTGCTCGGGTTCTGCCAGCGGAACAATATCAAAGTGTCAAAAAGTACAGGTGAGTGGGTATATGGATTTCGCACGAAAATCAAAAGAGCGGCCGACGCCACCGGAGATATCTGCGGTTGGAGAATCGAATATCTGAAACGCGATGACTTGATTGAATATATTTTTCTGGATGGGAAAACGGGGGAAATCACAGGTAGAAAGACAATGGATTATTCTCCGGGATGATCAATGGGCTTTTATGATAATGCATTGCTGATATGGCAAACGAGAGTAGAAAATATATTTTGGATGCGGAGTTGTCCACAACGATCAATGGGAATCTCGAAAAGAACCGATTTCAATTCCTGTTTCAAATCGATCATTTGGCAGATGTTGGTCAAGGAGCTTCTTTTTACGACCCTGAGTTGAAGATGCACTTCGTAGACAGGTCGGCTATAGGGGCGATATACCAAATCGATATTCAGAACATATATCTTGAACTTTCGCCAAGGTTGGCAAAAGCGGCGGATTTTATACGACGGGTAAACTACGTTAACGACTGGATGGAGATAAAGGTGAATGGCAAAGGAGTCGTAATGTCGGTAGAAAATAGGAAGGAACTGAAAGATAGTTGGAAAGAGTTGAGGCGTATGTTGTCACACGACTTCCCCGGCAAAGCAGTTGAGGAAAAGTTAACTAAAATAGACGAAAGATTGAACGTCCCGGACAAAATATTGCGAGCGGTTTATACATACATGAATTTTGGGTTGATATTCCCACATATTCCGCCCAAACATGGCGAGAATTGGGAAAACCGAAGGCAGGTTGCGCTGTCGGAATACGAAAACGAAACTGTGGAAGAACATTTATATTATGCAGAAGAGCATGAGGGTGCAAGGCGCTATAATGTTAGTCTTTCTTCTACTCCGGAACAGCAAATGGAGGTAGAACAGGCTTCCGGATATGTTCTCGTAAGCAAAGAGGAGATTTTTCCCAAAGAGGCCAGGGTCGAAGTGAGCTACCGTAACAAAATTATACAAAATGTTTGGACATTTAGGTTAGATAAATACTAATAACTTGAGACTATGAGTTTTTTAGGATTATTCCCAACTGAGGAAGAGAAGGAAGCCCAAAAAGCCTCCAAGGAGTACAAGCAGCAGCAGAAAGCGGAGCCGAAGCCCGCCAAGGAGCCGGACCCGAAGAAAGAGGCTAAGAAGCGTGAATGGGCCGACGCCAATGAGCAGGTGAAGTTTGTCATTCACGGCGGCAAGGTGCAGTGCAAGTACGCCTCGCCCCCCACGGCAGACATTGTAGTGATCGATGCAGGGAGAGTGTCGCTGCAGGACAAACTCATGGCGACCAATAAGGATACCAACGGGAAAGTGAATTTCAATTTCACGGGTGTGTGCAACCACCC
>Ga0123354_10012497_pt1 | contig 13161 bp, 6 predicted proteins | sample TergutLab28metaG_2_FD_97872 | JGI IMG/M metagenome (GOLD analysis project Ga0123354, IMG submission 97872) | Labiotermes labralis P4 segment gut microbial communities from Petit-Saut dam, French Guiana - Lab288 P4 | ecosystem: Host-associated > Arthropoda: Insects > Digestive system > Gut ...
AATGGTCATAACTCCGTAACCGTCCAAAATCGGACACATGTTTATATGAACTTTTTTGATCACAAAGACCTAGGAAATCACCTCCTGCAGTTATGCCCTAAAGTCGTGAAACACCCTGTATAACTGTTTATGCCATGAAGGCATATAGGAGGAGTGGAGGTATAGCTTCACTCATTCTTGATGTCAGCACTAGGAGGATGTGCGTGGTTAACTTCATGCCCCAGCCACTCTTCTCCCAGGACAGAACTTCAGTACCCATTAAATAGGAGGTTGGGTGGAACATACCGCTGGTCTGGATGGTTTTGGAAAAGAGGAAGTGTTTTGCCCCATCTGTGTGAATCATAGTGTTAATCTTGAGGATTAGATGTTGTTAGGTGCATTAGTACTGTGGAAATAAAGAACTTCAACCCTATAAATGACTGGGATAGACAGTTTTATGATTCCTGTCGATGTGTGGGCTGTATTTCTTGGCTTGCAAAGAGGCTTGCTGGCAGGGGATGGCATAGATCATCCTCATGGACAGTTCTGTGTGCTGTGATAAGATACAAAGTTTACCTTTGGGAATATTAAAAAGAGAAGTAACACTCATTTACTTCCGGCACTAAAGAGTAGGTTCTCAATCAATTATCTGATTCACTCTGTACTTGTATTTTGTATAAAAGACATTAAGGACATTAACTTGGAGAAAATTGTTTGGGTATTCAATGAACCTGCAAGATACTACATTAGAAAGTGTTAGACCAGTTGTATAAAAGTAAATAAGTGAATAAATGGATATTGTTTATTATAGATTAATGTAGGAAATGTCTTTGGTTAGGCTGGGAATGCTTAGTGGTGCAGCTCCCGACCTTAAGCCCTTATTTAAGGACTACACCTTCTGCCTGTCTTGCTTACCTTGTGCTTTCTATGACAGAAATGGAAGATTTTAAGTAATGCAGGTACATGGAACAGATGAGATGTCGAGGTGCATGGTTTAGCTGAATGAAGGAGGCACAGTGTTTCTTTATGCCACCTTTATGGTATGTGGTGTGGCGGGTGGTTGAGGTGTTGTAGCGACGAACACAGTGCTTACTAGCACAGTGGGAAGTGTTACTTGAACTTACAGTAGGTTTTGTACCATAGTCTCATATATATTCATAGAGATAGCCTAGCAACTTCGACAGGATTATTGCGCACACTTTGGCCATTGAGCAGCTGATTAAGTATTCAGTGGTCAAGTTAAGTTCATGGCAAACATTGGAGAACAGTACAGGATAGTGAATACTAGCCTCAGACCCACAGACCAGAACCATGACCAAGTGATCTCCCATCTATTATCACATCACGTGTTTTGTGTTTCAAGAAGTGACATTTGTGACAAATATGCCATGGACTTCCGTGATTGGTGAGTCAACCAGACAGAGCCTTCTTTCATTGATTGACCAATCCTTTGTAGGGGACATTATGTAATACTATTTCATAAATGTAATTAGGTTTTCATCTGGGAACAAAATGCACTGAGTAAAAAAAAACTGAAGAAGTCATGCATGGCTTCAGGTCGAAAGGTTAGTAGCCCAACCTTCTCTAAATTTAGGGCCACTTAAAATTCCTCAGAAGGTTTTGTAGGGTTTGTCAAAGCATAATGTCTTGTTGCCTTGTTTTTCGGAACCATTAGGTTGTTTCTGATCAGGGTGAAGACCAAGCTGCAATGGTGACCTTCTGTGCTGCTGTTCTGTGATGAAATTTCAGTTTTTAGAAGAATTTCCTTTTACATGCACTAAGGGATGGCTTTCCTTTGTTTGTATCCAATTTTTTGGTTAAACTGAGGATGAACCTAATTATCCCCAAACTGGTAATAATGCCCACTTTATTTCAAATACTTCAATTACTATGATGAAGCTAGAAGAACATACACTTGTAAGCCAATTTTATAATTTATATTTGTGCACAAATTCAGTGTGTACAGATTCTGAATTCATCAAGCACCCTGCTGTCATTTTCTTTTCCTGTTTAATAATGTCATATGAAGGTAAATGTTCCATACATATTGTGGTCTATGCAACAGTATGTTTCTGTGCCCTCTGTTTCATTAGTTATTGCCATCAAACCAAGAACTAAGTACAAATTTCACATGACCCACATGTAGCCATTTTACTGTATAAAAAAGGATTACTTGTATCAGTTTTACTTAATTTATTTTAAGCTGTAGTACCAAGCAGTGGGCTCGGATAGTGTAGTCAGTAGAGCTCTTGGTATGGACTGGACAGTCCAGGGATCGAATTCTGTTGTGGCAAGATTTTCTGCGTCTGTCCACACAAGCCATGGGGTCTCTTTCATTGGGGTAAGATGGTAATGCTGTGGCATTAACCATCCACCCCCATCTACTGCCGATAAAGAGTAGAGCTATACCTCTGCTCCCGCTGTGGGCCTTCAACGCCTGTTCTAAGGTGAACTTTTTATCTTTACTTTTTATTACCAAACAAATTTTAGGATCCTCACCGAGTGGAACTCCAAAGCCTCCACCTTTTGCACTTTTGGTATAAATTCAGGTTGTTAGAGTGGGACAGACATACAGCCATAATTCCAAAGGTCTGTCTTGCCATATAGACTTAGAAAATTGTTTTTGCAAGGATATGAATTATGTTTTGTATTGTGGCAGGATTATCAGACGTGGTGTGATCTGAGAAAACTGGAGACGCAGGTTGGAAACCGCTATCTGACACACGAGTCAGATGATGTTCGCTGGGAGAACTTCCGCAGAGAACACCTCTGACCATCCAAAAACTGGCTGTCATCTGCAAAGACCAGGTGCCGCAAACTGATGAGGTTGCAGCCCCGACAATGCTCATGAGTGTGTTTCACACCCATTACAAGAAGTAGCATTCTTGCATTATGATCTGAGTTGTATAATACTATATGGCAATTGGATCTGTGTTTCCACAAGTTGTGTGCAGTTTGTGGAATTATGAACACAAACATTGCATTTTGCAGTCTGTGTTTCCACAAGTTGTGTGCAGTTTGTGGAATTGTGAGCACTTAACAGTGCATTTTGCAGTATTCCAGACACTATAAGTGCCTTGAAGTTGTATGTCAGATGGTGTAGGGTGTGGTCAGTGCAAAGAAGTCCCGTTAATGTGCCAGAAATAAGGGGTAGCTTGGTCAGTATAGTGACTAACTATAGGCTGAATGGCTTGAGATTCAGTTAGTGACAGGGGCTAGGGTTTTAGGCCACCACATTGAGACCAGCACCTGCCAATGCAATGGGTACCAGACACCCCCCCCCAGTGCATGAAGTTTCTGGCCCAGGGATCTGAACTCTTACTTGGAGCTATTGCCAAGAGTGGTATGTGCCTAGGCATGCAGACAGTTTTGCTCATAGTATTCCAGTTAACATATTTGTATGTTATTGTAATTGTAATACAGTGAAGGAAAAGGTAAAATTATTGTGCCTAAGCACCACACCATGAAGACATGGTGTACGGAGGAGTAGCTTCTCACACTCTTAGAATAGAATAGAATAGAAATTGGGTTCGAGCCCTTTAGGTCCCAGTGCACCTAGGCCTTAAAACAGGCCCCTTGTGCCCAATACTCTGATGCTAAATCAAGGGAGCCCTGGTCCTTTATAGAAATTCGAGACTCCTAACATAATTTGGATCCAAAAATGGAGCCCAAATTAAATTAATAAGAGATGCTCCATTTCCAGAGCCCTCCACCTGTCTGTAAAAAAGTCCTAGTAAACGAACCCCCTCCAGGTTCCCAATGGGAGCCCTTATGGAGAGAGTTGCCCATTTACAGAGATCTCTTTTACACGTCTCTCGAGTTCCTCATAAGAGTTCTCCTGATAAAAAGAAATTTCACCCTTCTCTTGAAGGCCCTTGGAAATTAACGTCCCCCCCATGTTCCCCAAAATGGGGCCCCCATGGAAACAGACGCCCAGTTCCAGAACCTTATTTGACATATCCTTTGGGATCCCCAGTAAAGGAGCTGTCCCTCCAGGTTCCCTCACAGAGCTCCCACAGAGAGAGACGCTCCATTTCCAGAGCCCTCGATCTGTCACTCAAAGTTCCTGGTAAATGAGCCCCCTTCCAGGTTCCCCAGCGGTGCCCCTATGGGTAGAGATGCCCATCTCCAGAGTCTTCCTTTACATATCCTTCAGGGTCCCCAGTAAAGGAACCCCCCCTCCAGGTTCCCCTAACATAACTCCCATAGAGAGATATGCTTCGTTTCCAGAGCCCTCCTTCATCCATCTCTCAAAGTCCCTGGTTAATGAGCCCACTCCAGATTGCCCACCTGGGCCCCTGTGAAGAGAGGTGCCTATTTCCAGAGCCTTCCTTCACGTGTCCTTCAGGGTCCCCAGTAAAGGATCACCCCTCCAGGTTCCCTTAACAGCTCCCATAGAGTGTGATGCTCCATTTTCAGAGCACTCCTCAACTATCTTTCAGAGTTCCCAATAAACAGACACCCACCCCCACCCCCCAGATTCTCACTGGGGCTTCTATGGAGACAGATGCCCATCTCCAGAGCCTTCTTCAACACATAAGTCCCTGGTAAACGAGCCCCTTCCAGGCTCCCCAGTGGGACCCCCATGTAGGGAGGTACCTGTCCCAAAAGCCCTCCCCCCCATATCTTCCTGGATCCCCAGTAAAGGAACCCCCCCTCCAGGTTCCACCTACAGAGCTCCCATAGAGATAAATGCTCCATTTCTGGAGCCCACCTTCATCTATCTTTCAAAGTTCCCAGTAAATGGACCCCCCCCCCTCCAGGTTCCCCAACAGAGCCTCTATGGAGAGAGAGAGAGAGAGAGACCTGTTTCCAGAACCGTCTTCTACACATCCCCTGACAACTCACCTTTCCCTCAAAGTCCCTGGCAAAGGAGCACCCCTCCATGTTCCCCAACAGGTTCCCTATGGAGAGAGAATCTCCGTCTCCAGAGCCAGTGGTTTATTCATTCATTTTTTATATCTGTCAGTCCCAAGTTAAAGAGCCCTCCTATGAAATGGGGGGAAAACATTTGGTCACCATCCACGGATTCTCACATGGATGGAAGGCCCACATAACAAGGAGGTACAGCCTGGTTCCCCAAGGATATTGTTTATGACACTGCTATCACTACCCCAATGCCATGTAGCCTTCAGCATGATACCTTCCACCTTGGCTTGGCTAGACCAGAGCCTCGTTAGCCAGCGTGTGTCATAGTAACCATCAACAGGGTATCTCCTCCACACCTGTTACTGCCTCCCACGTGACCTGGGGTTAAGTAGAGTATGAATCCACGTAACCCTGAGATATGGACATGGGGTTGGATTATGGGAGGCCCTCGTACTCTTAAATTCTGCCCTAAATGAATCTTTACATCTTGCTGTTTTATCTATGGAGAAAGAATTCCTGGTACCCTGTCATTCCAGAGTTTGTGTGAATGCTATGCAGAAGATCGAATCTTCTGTTCCTGCTGGGAATTGAACCTTGATACCTTGATTGCCACTGTAAATAGTCACTATGCCACCCGAGCTAGTCCAGATGCATTGTAAATGTGTTATTTAATGATGCTGTCATTTGGCTTTATGGTTGTAGAGTCCAAATCAGAATTATGAAACTTCCAAATCATAATTTCCTTGTTTCAGAATAAGTTACTGACAGAATTTGAAGATTTCCGTTGACAATTATGACATGCTTATAAAGAGACTCCACAATTCTGTATATGGGGAGACATGGTCACATTACAGGGTCTGCCAGTTTACGGATCGTTTATGTTATGATCCTATAGTTTGTCATCAGGGGAACACATACAGGTCAACAAGTCATATTGCTTAGGCCTCTTTATGTTTCTGCTCTTGACAGTAGTCACAGAAAAATAAAATATCTACATATAATTTACATAAAATGTGGTTAGTGCTTATATACACCCTTATTTTAAGAAAACACCTTTGTCTCCATGTATTCTTGTTTGTTTTGGAGATTTAGATTTGTCAGTGTTGTTATTAAAGCTTGTTACTGTTGAAATGTCAGTGTATAATTATGAATGACATCTTCATAGTGTGTTAATCCCCATAATACTTGATATTATAAAACTTAGCTCATTATACTTATCCCTAAAATTCTTTCATTATTCTTTATCCACTTGGACAGTTCAGAAAGTCGATCAAAAAAGTATCTGGGAAGTTTTGAAATGTGGTGCTGGAGAAGCATGGAGAAGATCAGTTGGATTGGTCATGTGAGAAATGAAGAAGTGTTACATAGAATCAAACGGAGAAGAAGATCCTGCATACACTAAAACAAAGAAAGACGAACTGGATTTGTTACATGTTGCAAAGAAACTGCCTTCTAAAACACGTTATTGAAGGAAAGAAGGAAGGAAGGATAGAAGTGATGAGAGGACAAGGAAAAAGACATTAAGCAACTACTGGTTGAACAAGAGGATACTGAAAATTGAAAGAGGAAGCGTTAGATCTCGTATGGAGAACTTGCTTTGGAAGAGCCTATAGAGCTGACAGACTATGAAATGAAAGGATACTTTATCTGTATGTGTCTTGCAAAAGTGACTGTATATTGTGATGACTTCCTGATGAATAATGCTGGTTTGTTGTGCTTCTAATGTTAATATCTGGTACACCTCAGTTTATTGTATGAATCTTGTTGTTGCTGTACTAGATTTTAACATCAGAAGCACAGTCAGCTAGCATGATTCGTCAAGAAGTCATCACAATATACAGTCAGTTTTTTATAGATGCATACAGATACAGACTAATGGAAGAATTTTGTGAATAATTATAAGGAACTGAGATTCATAATATCATGTGTACTCATGTATGGATCAACACATTATGCAGATTTCCTTTGTATTTTCACATTGACATTTTAACAGTAGTAAGTTTGAATAACAGCAACATTGACATATTTAAATTCCACAATAAACATAAATAGTAGAGACAACATATTTTCTTAAAATAAGGGTACATATGACTGCTAATTTTATGTGCTGTCTGTGTACTTAGGATGTGTCATTGCGACTATGTATCACCTAGATTAGGCCTGCTCAACCTGTAGCTTGTGGAAAGCATGTTGCTTGTCACACAGTGCCATGTCTGCAGAGACATTTGAAATGCAGAAGTGTCTTTTGACCCTTTCCGTGGTCAACCTGAGATAGAGTGCCGAAGCAGTTGTGGAAAGTCATGAGCTGTTTTTTTATGGAGATGTGTATTACATTATTCACTGATTTCATAAAAATATGTAGCAACATCCTAGACTGTGCTGTGAGTTGCATTTTTTAAATTTATTTTTCCTATTATTATTATTATTATCAGTATATTTTTATAGCACACAATGTGTGGTGAAATAGGTAAAGTTATACATTTATTAATATGTATACTTATTTAGTTTTTGGGTTAATCTGGCTCAGAATCAGGACAGGTGGCATGCTCTGGTGAATGCGATAATGAACTTTCGGGTTTCATAAGATGCAGGTAATTTCTTGACTAGCTGAGAACCTGTCAGCTTCTCCAGAAGTACTCTTCTCCATTTAGTTTGTTCATTCATTATTGCGTGTACTGAAATTTATGTTGCCCACATGCAGAACAAATTGTTCTAAAGTTACCTCCACCCCATACAAGGTCGAACACCCATCTTTTATTTTAAGAAGTTACATAGGCCTAGGCAATACCACTTGTTGACCTGCACATGTCTCATGAATGTTTTTCTCTGTTGATTAAAATGTGCTGGAGATTTACCAAAAGTTATTTAATATCATGCTTGTGCTGCAGTGGTTTTTCCATCACACATTCTGCTACAGGTACACGGTGATGTGACAGATCAGCTTAAGACTCCAAAATGTTCATGTGATGTCCAGGAAATGGCAAGAGTTCTCATGTAAGAGAAAAAATTAGATGCAAATGTTGAGGCTGTCTTTTTGTTGGTGCAGGAGGATAAGTTTTGATTCATGTCTTCCTCAGCATTAGATGAAAAATGGTTGTACTGCTATAAAGTTGTTCACTATTGTTACTTGTTTTTAATAATGTTTCCACCTTCGACATTATTTTTCAGTGTTTGAGTAAAATTTGTGATTTTGTTTCTTCTTTAAATTAATATGTGATATTAGTGTATACCAGTACCAGTACTACAAAGTAGCAATGACAGTGACTGACGGGCTGATAAATTTTTTGTTGTGTAAACATGCACAAACTGGATATATTAAATGGTTGATAATTTCAGATTTTTGGGATGCAGTACAGATTTTTAAATTGGCTGATGCAAGTGGCAGTTGGTAGCAATAGTAGTCCTATCATCTGCAATATAGTATATAGCATGCCATACCATCTGTTGACAGCATGAATAAAATACAGTTTATGTACTGACAGACGTGTTTGACTATGTCAAAGTGGATGTCGTTGTACTGACCAGCCAGAAGCCAATGTTTAGTATAAGGCAAGATTGCTACTGTCTGTGAAATGTGCGCCTTACGTTGCATAACCGGACTGTGCATCGTTGCTTCATTTAACCTTGTGTTCTGCAGTGATGTTTTGCACTGCAGGCCACCCTTATGAAACTGATGTCCCTGTAAGAGCAGATACAGGCATCTTGCAGGGGGTGAGGATTTAATGAAGTTCATAGCAGTTGACAAACTTGTATGAAAGAGTTTTGAAATTCTTTGTTGGTTTCTTGAAAGACATTGCAGTGTCTGGAAGAACGAACAGTGAAGCAAGTGAAGCAAATTGAAGCAGTGTCCTATGTAACACTGAGATACGGATATAGTCAAATCATATATACTCATGCGTTTATGTGGCGGGTTATGTAAATGGAATTTGGAACAATCGACTGTATAACATGTATTTTCGTTTACTAGATTTTTTTACTTTCTTTAACCATAACACATTGGAATAGTGATGACACTGTAGACTTTTATTTAGAATGTACTGAATTTATATCTTGCCTCGGTTACTCGGCTTTTCTGACAGGATTTTCATGGTTTTCTATGGTTCCTGTAGGTGTGAGTGGTGGTATCATAGCCTGAAATAGATCCCAGTTGCCTTCTTTCAAGTTATACTGACTATGCATGATCATGTGCCCACCTTGGTCATTGTTGTATAGCCTCTGCAGTTGAAAAATGATCATTAAATCACTCAAGGCTCATTCACAATCACTTCATTGTATGTGGTAAAGTTTTGAGAAAAACTAATTGTCTAGTTTAGGAAATCTTGTGAACGTGTTTGGAGTATTTACAAGAATTGTGGAAACTTCATAACCACATCTTACTATATGAGATAAATGCAATACAGTGCATCAGCTGTTTGTATCTTTATATCTTCATTCTTCATAGACTTTTGTATGTTTAGAATTTATAAGGTGGGAAAAGCATTGGAAAAGGGCATGCTTTTTTGTCATTACTTTGAATATTATTTAAAAGACAGTTTGGGGAAACTAGAAACAAGATGCTGCTCCAGTGGGCTTTACTCCTTTTAATGTCTTTCAGCCCTCCAGCCCTTTGCTGCCACTGTTTTCAGCCTTATACAACTACCATCTTTAGTCCTGCACTACTGACATTGTCAAAATATTCAGATGAAGGTATACCAGCATTCTGGTTTGAAAATTTGTCAGAGAAAAGAGCGTAGGAAGCCATTGTTCTAGGCGATCAGGCTGGGAAGTGCTGTTTCTTCTTACTTAAACGCTGATAATAATTTCTTACTAAAAAAGTTTATGTATGTAGTGTAACAGTGGATTATGTAACAGTGGATTATGTAAGGGAAAACTTAGTATGCCTAATTGATGTTTATTTTTATATACATACAGTTGGAAGGAAGGGACATTTTCGGAGAGGTTGTTCTTTTGTTTGCTGGAGGGGAATTTGTTTCATGGATGGGAATTTAATTACTTTAGTTATGGTAATCCGCTAAATTGAATGCCTACAGTTTAAGTGTACAGGAGACCCACATATCTTTCACTGAAAATGAAAGTTGGCAAATAATTTTGTAACAGGTTTGTGCTGTAAGAGGTTTGTTCTCTGCCATGCCAAGGAAGTTGGTGTCTGTGCTGTAGGAAGCTGAAATAAACAAATGGCCTGTAGTGCGATTTGAAGTTCTCATGGCAGTAACTGTGAAGATTACTGTCTGCCGGGTTGTGACGCCGTGTGGTCTGGTAAAAGAGTTAGAACGTTTTGCAGGATCCTGCCCTGATGATGAACGTACTATGTACAGGATTGTGCAGGGTGAAATTTTAGAATCTCATGATTTGTAATAGGTCCACTCAACCTGTAGCTCGTGAGCAACAAGTTGACTCTGATACAGTATTATGTTGCCCATGGGAACATTTGAAGTGAGAAAATGTCTTTTAACACTTCCCCAGGTAAAACCAAGATAGAATGCCAAATCAGTCTTGAAAACCTATGGGCTGTTTCTTTATGGAGACATACATTACATTACATTACATTACTAGTTCGTTTTATAAAATCCTGCTACAAGTAGTGACGCCATACCCTAGGGTGTGAACTGCACTTTTTATAAGTTTTTCCTTTAATAATCAGTATATTTTTATTGTACATGATGTACAGAAGAAGACTCATAAAATTATACACACAGTTATATGCATACATGCTCATTTTTTATTCTGCGTATTGAAATTAATGTTGCCATCGTGCAAATCAGATTTTGCTTGCACCAGTTTTTTCTTTAGTAGCTGCTTCTTGCATATCAAGAGATTATTTCCATAACTCACTTTTGGCTTGTTAATGTGGTCAGTATGCATGTTGAGGCATGTGTAGTGTGCTGTTGGAAGCAAATAACTGACTAGGGGTTAATATTTCCTTTCATGCGCCTTATTTCTCGGTTCTGAAAGTGAGGACACGACCGGTTTGGAAGTAAGGACAGTCCATGTTGGCTATTGTGGTTTGTGTATAACAAACATGGTGTAGATGCAACACAGGTCACAGACAGCAGCTGAAATTATCATTGCTCTACCCCTGACTTCTCTCTCTTTCTGGCAATAATTGGGATTCCCAGTAAAATGTGCATTGATTCATTTGCAATGCATAGGTAGTGTCACACCTTACTGTGGTCATTTTTTATTTTCTGTCATGGCTGTGAAAAGTAAGTGCGGACAATTTTGCTTTAAAAAAAAGCAAAAAGCCTGAGAAAGACTGCGTCATTCTATACACTAACATTTGATTACTGTCATTATAACCAGACTCAAATGTGACACTTTGTTTACTGCCATGCCTAGCTCTGTGCATGCAACTAAAAGTAGGATCTTTTGAGACGTCTCTACATGCACCAGACTGTTTGGTCTCACATCCCTTGTTACAGTACTTAGTGAATTGAAGGCACTATTTCAGTAGTTAATTCAGTTGGCGAATTTCCTTTGTGATACTCATGATCTCTGTTCTGCCAGGTGTGCATCTGTTAACTACAAAATTTGAAATAATGAGAATTTAGGGGTTGTTTTTACCCAGTGCAATTTTTAACATATATTGTGACATTTTTATATTGTATATTACATTTGTGTGTGAATATGGCTGTTGAAGTAGCTTGGAATCTTTAGCTCAGTATTGGAATGTAAGTAACTCATAATTAATGTTTAATATTCCACACTCTTACCCTAACATGTTGTGGGCTGACAGAATGATAAATTATGTAATCCTGTTATACATTTCTGGTCTGTGAATGTTTATTGTAAAAATTGTAATTCAGGTTAAAAGCATGTAGTTTTCAGAGTGCTTTCAGGCACATGGCAAAAAAGAAACAGCTGAAACTTTATAAGTTTGTACTTGAACCACCTCCAAGGCATGCTGCTTGTATTGTCATTGTTAGCAGGTGTCTCTCTGCCATGTGCCAATCTGAACTGTGTATGTGTTATAATTGGGAGTTGTGTGAATCCAGTGCTTTGTTGCAACCCAGCATATAGGTGTTGGTAAATCTCAATATTGTAAGACGTTGCCAGTAATTTTCTTGACATCTGGCATGTAAGTATAATATATTTTGTATTATTTTTTTCAGAATTTAACTAAAAGGAATACAATACAAACCACACAATTTTTACATGCACAGACACATCTCATACATTACAGTAGTTCACACTGCATGTCTTAGAGCAATGTTTCCAATTTAATTTGACCACAGAACCTTTTGCACTTAAAAAAATTTGTTGAATCTGTAATAAAATTGTGATATCTCAAGCTTAAAAAGCTGGACCACAAAGAAATAAGGATGATGATGATAAATGAATGTTAAACAAGAATATGAGATAAACTTATTGTTTAATTGCACATACAAAAATAAAAATCACATTTCGTGTGTATGAAAAATATATCACACACACACTAATATGTGGTTTCATACAAAAAAAAAAGTGTTTTTCAAAATTTGATTATTGTATTTTTGTCTGTATTGCAACATTTCAGAAGTAGGATTTAAGTGAATTAATCATTTAAAGCTTTTGAGGTTTTCTTGGTACAGTTTTTGAGATTGAGAGGTTTTGGCACTAATGTTACAGATGAACATGCAACCATCATCTTCAAGGTTGAGAAATGGGGTTCAAAGTTGATTGAAATTATGAGAGTGTGGATGTGATTTGGTTGTGCAGGCTGTTTGTATGGGCTTTGGCCACTTAGAATAATGGGAAGGGGACAGGGAGTGGAACCTGGGGTGGGGAAGGTGGGGAAATAACAACTGTAAAAGTGGGAAGTTGAGAAATGAAAGTGGAAAACTATCTTTTTCAAGGCCACATAAATGAGAACTATAGAAGAGAACTATCTGTCTATCTGTGTGTCTATCTGTCTGTCTGTCTATCTATATATATGACATACCTCTGATAACTCTGTTGTTCTGTAGGGCTTCTAACTTACCACTTTCCCATTCTTAAGTGCTGAAGCCTGGGTGAAGTCTTTGATAACTCTGTTGTTCTGTAGGGCTTCTAACTTACCACTTTCCCATTCTTAAGTGCTGAAGCCTGGGTGAAGTCTTATACACTACTTACATTACTGCTGTTACGCTCTACATACACTACACTGGAGTAACATCACAGCAGTTACACACTACATACACTACAGTGCAGTAACATCACAGCTGTTACACACTATATACGCTACAGTGCAGTAACATCACAGCTGTTACACACTACATACACTACAGTGCAGTAACATCACAGCTGTTACACACTACATACACTACAGTGCAGTAACATCACAGCTGTTACACACTA
>Ga0123354_10012498_pt1 | contig 13161 bp, 14 predicted proteins | sample TergutLab28metaG_2_FD_97872 | JGI IMG/M metagenome (GOLD analysis project Ga0123354, IMG submission 97872) | Labiotermes labralis P4 segment gut microbial communities from Petit-Saut dam, French Guiana - Lab288 P4 | ecosystem: Host-associated > Arthropoda: Insects > Digestive system > Gut ...
AGCCTTCTGGATCCGCGAAGCCGCGATCAACTCCATGGCACGGGTGATCTTCTGGGTCGCCTGGACGGCCCGGTTGCGTTCTCGAAGTTCTCTGAGGCTGGCGGCCATTTATCTCTTGCCCCCGGTAACGATCTTCTCCTGGTCGATGTCGTCGGCGCGGGAGATTGGCTTGCCAGCCAGGTCATCGCTGATCAACAAGGCGCCGTCCGAGGTACGGAAGGTGTGCCCGAAGGTGTCGAGCGCAGCCCTGACCTGGTCCTGGGTCTCGGGTGGGAACAGCAGTGTCTCGGCGATCGACGACAACACCGTGGTTTCCCGGCGCAGATAGTCCAGGAAATCGCGTTCGAAACGCAGGATGTCGTTGACCGGGACGATGTCCAGCAGACCGTTCAATCCGGCCCACACGGACACGATCTGTTCCTCAATCGGGTACGGCGAGTACTGCGGCTGGCGCAACAATTCAGTCAGGCGCGCACCGCGCTCCAACTGACGTCTCGAAGTGTCGTCCAGATCGGAGGCGAACATGGCGAAAGCCTCCATGTCGCGGTACTGGGCCAGCGAAATCTTCAAGGTGCCAGCCACCTGCTTCATCGCCTTGACCTGGGCGTCACCGCCGACACGGGACACCGAGATGCCGACGTTGATGGCAGGACGCTGGTTGGCGTTGAACAGGTCGGACTGCAGGAAGATTTGTCCGTCGGTGATCGAGATCACGTTGGTCGGGATGTACGCGGACACGTCATTGGCCTTGGTCTCGATGATCGGCAAACCCGTCATCGACCCGCCGCCCATCTCGTCGGACAGCTTCGCACAACGTTCCAGCAGACGCGAGTGCAAGTAGAACACGTCGCCGGGGTACGCCTCACGCCCAGGCGGGCGGCGCAGCAGCAAGGACATGGCCCGATAGGCTTCCGCCTGCTTGGTCAGGTCGTCGAAGACGATCAGGACGTGCTTGCCCGAGTACATCCAATGCTGGCCGATGGCCGATCCCGCGTACGGGGCGATGTACTTGAAGCCGGCGGGCGCAGAAGCCGGAGCGTGGACGATCGTGGTGTACTCCATGGCGCCGGCCTTCTCCAGTGCCCCGCGTACCTCCGCAACCGTCGAGCCCTTCTGGCCGATGGCGACGTAGATGCAACGTACCTGCTTCTGGGGGTCTCCGGACTCCCAGTTGGCCTTCTGGTTGATGATCGTGTCGACGACGATGGCGGTCTTTCCGGTCTTGCGGTCGCCGATGATGAGCTGGCGCTGGCCACGCCCGATGGGGATCATGGCGTCGATGGCCTTGATGCCTGTCTGGAGTGGCTGCTTGACCGACTGGCGGTCCATCACGCCCGCGGCCTGGAGTTCGAGGTCGCGGTGTCCCTCCAGACCCAGGATCGGCCCCAGGCCGTCGATGGGATTGGCCATGGCATCCACGACGCGCCCCAAGTACCCGTCCCCCACGGGCACAGACAGGATCTCAGACGTACGGCGTACCTCTGAACCTTCTTCGATGCCCTCGGAGGATCCGAGGACCACGACGCCGATCTCGCGTTCGTCCAGGTTGATGGCGATGCCCCGAACGCCGTTGGAGAACTCCAGCAGCTCGTTCGCCATGGTCGACGGCAAGCCTTCGACGCGGGCGATCCCGTCTCCCGAACTGGTCACATAGCCAATCTCTGCACTCGTGGCGCCTGCCACTGCGAAGTCTTGGATGTAGTTGTCCAGCGCACGACGAATCTCATCGGCCTTGATGGTTGCTTCAGCCATTGATACTCCTCATCCTTCTCACGCGAAACTTCTGCGTGCAATTTCCAAGCGGGAGGACATCGTCGAATCGATGACTTCCGACCCTATTTCGATGCGGACCCCTCCCAGAACCGTGGGGTCCACTATTTCTTCAAGAATGACCCTGGTTCCCAGACGGGTTTGAAGTGACGTCCCCAGGTTTTCACGTTGTTGGTCCGACAGCGCTTTGGCCACCGTGGCGACGACCAGTTGAGCAGCAGCCACCCGGGCGCCGATCTGGATGAAGTCGCGTACGGCGTCATCGATGGTTCCCCGCCGGGAAGATACTGCGGCCACAGCGACGGCGACGGCCGGGGCAGTCATGTCCGGCGACAAGATGGTACGAACCAGGTCCTGCCTCTTCACGACATCGACTCGCCGGTCGGTGACGGCTGCGCGCAGTTCGTGGTCGGTGATCATCATCCGTCCAAAGGTGAACACCTCATCGATCGCCGGTTCCAAGCTGCCGGTGCGCGACGCCCAGGTCCAGGCCGCCTCCACCGCGGACGTCTCCACCCAGGCCACCAGGGCTTTCGTGGACTGCCACGAAGTCGTCCAGGCTTCGGCGAGCTTGGCTGTGGCCTCGTCGACCATGCCCGGGAAGACCGTGGCGACCAGTTTTTGCTTGGCCTGGGTCGAAGCGCCGGGGTCGATCAACGCACGCGTGAGACCAGGATAATCCTGGAGGGTGCGTAAAACCTGGTTCAGGTCTTGGGTGGCCTGAGCGTGGGTCGATCCTGGCGTTGGCGTCTGACTCATTTCTGCGGTGCGTCCTTACTCAAGGAGTAGATGAAAGAGTCGACCGTACGCCGGACGCGGGTGTCGTCGTCCAAGGCTTCGCCGAGGATCCTGCCCGCGAGTGTGGTGGCCATCGAGCCGACGTCCTTGCGCAGGGATTCCATGGCTTCGGAACGTTCCGCATCGATCTGGACGCGGGCCGCCGCGACGATTCGGGCAGCCTCCTCCTGGGCCTGGGCCCGCATGTCAGCCTGTATGGCCACACCGGCTTTCTTGGCCTCATCGCGGATCTTGGATGCTTCATCCTCGGCAGTGGCCAGCTTCGCCCGGTACTGGGCCAAGGCGACTTCGGCGTCATGCTGGGCGGACTCGGCACGCTCGATCCCGCCGCGGATGCTGTCCGTACGTTCGTCGTACAACTTCTCGAATCTGGGCATGATGACTTTCCAGATCACGACGAAGATGACGAAGAACAGAACAATGCCGACGATGAACTCGGACGGATGATCCGGCAGTAAGGGACCGAGAGGCCCTGATCCTTCAAGCGGATACATGATTACTTGAGGATGAACGCCAGCGCCAGGCCGAACAGAGCCAGAGCCTCGACCACGGCGAAGCCGATCCAGGCCGTACCCATCAGCATGCTGCGCGACTCAGGTTGGCGAGCGGTGCCCGAGATGACGGAGGAGAAAATCAAACCGACACCGATTCCGGGGCCGATCGCCCCAAGGCCATATCCGACGGCGTTGAGACTTCCATTGATATCTAGCGGAGTCATATCTTTCCTTTCGATCAGTGTGAATCTGCCTCGGCGGCAGCAACGTAGGAAGCGGTGAGAATGGTGAAAACGTACGCCTGGAGGAAAGCCACCAGCAGTTCCAGGGCGAAGATCGCGAAGCTGAAGATGAGCGCAAACGCACCGGTGACGTTGTACAGCGGGTTGTTGTTGGTGTAGGTCACCAACCAGGTTCCTCCGACGACGAAGATCATCACCAACAGGTGCCCGGCGAACAGGTTGGCGAACAGTCGCAAGCCCAGGGTGATCGGGCGGGTGATGAAGTTGGAGAAGAACTCCAGGGGGGCGATCAGGAGGATGATCGGGAATTTCACGCCCTCTGGGACGGTCATGAGCTTCAGATAGCCCAAGACTCCGTGCTTCTTGATACCGACGGCGTTGTAGAGGATGTACGTCAGCAGGGCCAAGCCCCAGGCGAAGCCGACCTTGGAGAAGGTCGGGAACATGGTCACGAAGAATTCGCCGAAGAGATTGTTGATGATGATGAACGAGAACATCGCCACCAGGAAGGGGACGTACTTGTGGTACGTCGGGCCGATGAGGTCGCGCGCGACGCCGTTGCGCAGCATGTTGTAGAGGTACTCCCCCGCCCACTGCACTTTGGAGGGCACGACACGCATCTTGTTCGTCACGATCAGCCAGAAGGCGATCACGATGATGGCGCCCAAGACGGCCTGGAAAATGTGGTTGGTGATCCAGATGTCAGTCCACGCGGGCTGGAAGGTCGAACACGAGTCCGGTGGGTTCCCGGAGGCTGGATGGCAAAGCTGCCATCCCTGGGACGGGAACAAGGGGCGGGAGTCGAAAGCGCTGACACCAAATTGTGGGACATCTCCGTCAAGGAGAGTGAATCCTGGGTACGCCATCGACCCTCCTTTCGTCGGACTGACCGCCTAACCTGCGATCAAAAAGGCTGTGGTGACCACGCCGAGAACCACACCACTGCCTATCCTAGCCACAAAGGGAACCTTCTGCGCAAGTTCAGAACTCGGCGTGTATCGGCATGCGGAATTGTCAGTGCAGATTCGGATTCCTGATAATCCCGAATGGGTTCCCACGGTGATGGCACTGGGGACGATGTGGCAGCGAGGCGATGGTGCGCAGCGAACTCCAGCGGTTCGCTCACTGGTCGGGTTCTGCGGTGTGGCCGTTGGGACGGCTGGGCTCCGCGGGAGTGAACACAAGAATTCTCAGCCGGGAGTACGTCCAGATCAGGCCGATGATGTAGCCGAAGATTCCCACTCCCAGGCCGACGGCAACCCAGAGCAGGTGCAGCGAGGTGTGGTCCCTGAAAACTCGCAGGACCACGATGACGGCGATGAGGGCGACCCCGTAGGCGCCCAGGCCAAGGATCATGGTCATTTGTGGCGGTAGTTTGTTGGCCAGGGTGAGCACGATCTGGCTGAAGGCCATGGCGAGCAGTCCCAGGATGGCTCCGGGCACGACGGTGAAGCCGGCCGACGAACTGACCGCCAGCCAGACGATCACGACGGCAATGATGGTCGCACCCAGTGCAGTGGCCGTACCCCCCAAGGTGAGTTTCACTCCGGCTGAAGTCAAGGAGTCACCCTCGAGCGAACCCACCTTGGGCTCCTTGTCCCGTCGGCGTTTGGAGGACGGCCCAGGGCTGCCTAGGTTTTCGGACACGGTTCCTCCTCAGAGTTTTGTACGGACGTTTTGCGGCCTGTGAAGATGACAAAGGCCAGTGTGGACACAGCCGCGATGACAACAATAGTGACGGTGATCGGTGATGGGTAAATGCCCAGCAGCAAGGCGGAGTACGCCAGAAGTGCCGTCCAGGCGTACATCATGAAAACCGCGCCGAGGTGAGAATGGCCGCGCTGGAGCAGCCTGTGATGCAAGTGTTGTTTGTCAGCCATGAACCACCAGACTCCCTGCCAGGTACGACGGGTGTAGGCGACGAACATGTCGAGGAAGGGCAGTCCGAGCGCGACGATCGGCATCAGAAGTGGAATGTATGTTGCTATCAGGCCTGATCGGTCATCGAGGACACTGGGGTCGATCTGGCCGGTCAAAGAGATGGTGGAGGCCGCGAAGAGCAGGCCGAGGAGCATGGCTCCCGAATCCCCCATGAAGATTTTCGCCGGGTGGAAATTGTACGGCAGATAACCCAGGCAGATCCCGCACATGACCACTGTGACAAGGGCTGATGTAGTCGCGCGCGCCAGGTCCTCCTCGGCGGTCAGCCAGTAGGCATAGATGAAGAAGGCGCTGGCTGAGATGGCCACGATGCCAGCGGCGAGCCCGTCCAGTCCGTCGATGAGGTTGATGGCATTGGAGCAGATGAACACGACGAAGACTGTGATCAGAATTCCGGCAGCCGGATCCAGGGCGATGATCCCTCCGCGCCACGGCAGCCACTGCATGCGTACTCCCCCGAGGACGAGGATGCCGGCCGCCAGGATCTGTCCGGCGATCTTCGTCAGGGCGTTCAGTTCGATCAGATCGTCGATCACCCCCACGGCGCAGATCACCGCAGCCGCCGCCAGCACCACCAGAGAGTCCCAGGTGACGATGTTGTACCGGCTGAGGAAGGGCATTTGCGAAGCCATCAGGTAGGCGGCAGCCACTCCCCCGAGCATGGCCAACCCGCCGAAGTACGGTGTGGGTTCCTCATGGACGTCACGGCTACGCGGGCGAGCCACAGCTCCCGTCCTCAGTGCCAGAGATCGGCAGGCCGGGGTAAGCGTGAAGCACACAGCCACGCCGACGAGAAAGACCAGCAGATATTCACGCATGGACGACTCCGGCCGTGGCGAAGATCTGTTGCTCGGACACCAGCCCCACTCGTAGGATGGTCACCTGCTGGGACGAACAGTCGACCACGGTCGACGGGGCCGGACCAGGGGTTGGCCCGCCGTCGATGTACAAGGCAACGTCTGTTCCTAATTGGGCGACGGCCTCATCCACCGTCATTGCGGCAGGACGGTTGTGTTTGTTGGCGCTGGACACCGCCACCGGGCCGGTGGTCCGCAGGAAATCACGCAGGACAGCCAGGTCGGGAACCCTGACTCCTACCGTGCCGACGGATGCGGACAGGGCAAGGTCTGTCCGGTCGGTGGCCAAGACCAAGGTCAGCGGACCCGGCCACCAGGCATCGCCGAGCCGCCTGGCCTCATCGGTGACCGATCGGGCCAGGGCCCACGCCGCGCTGGCATCTGACACCAGTACGGGGGGAGGAAAACTGTCCGAACGTCCTTTCGCCCCTTGAAGGCGGGCGATTGCCGAGGCGTTGTCCGCCCGGGCGGCGATACCGTAGACGGTGTCAGTCGGGAAGACGACGCATTCCCCGCCGGAGAGGATGTCGCGCGCGCGAGACCAGGCTTCGGGATCATCGGCGGACCAAGGGACCAGGGCTGGTGTGGCCATGGGTCCATCATTCCATGTCTTCGCCGGTGCGCATCCCACGGCGCGGCCCGCAGTCATCAGTCATCGGTGCGTCAGGTTGAACGGCTGTGACGAAACGGGGGCGGTCGCACAAATCCAGGTGGGTGCGTACATCGGTGAACCCAGCCCGGATGAACAGGGCCCGTACCTGCTCGGCCTGGTCGTCGCCGTGTTCTGAGCCCACCACTCCCCCAGGCCTCAACAGACGTCGGGCAACATCCGCCACCACGGTCAGGGCATCCAACCCGTCCGGGCCGGAATACAGAGCCTCGTCGGGATCCTGGTGGACGTCGGCAGGCATCATCGGTTTCCATGCCCGGGGTATGTACGGCGGATTGGCCACGACCAGATCGACTGTGGAATTCAGCTCGGGAAGGGCCCAGGACATGTCCGCAAGGACTGGGACGATGCCCGACTCCTCCAGGTTGGCCAGTAGATAGGCGAAGGCGTCTGGATTGTTTTCCACAGCCCACTGGGCACTGGGATCCGATTCGCGGGCGATAGCCACACAGATCGCCCCCGACCCGGCACACAGCTCGACCACCCGGCGGCACCCTGCCCTGACCTGGTCGATGGCCCACCCGGCCACAGCTTCAGTTTCTGGTCGCGGGATGAACACTCCTGGTCCTACCCGTACGGATCCGGTACGGAAAAATGCCCGTCCGGTGACATGTTGAACGGGAGTCCCCCCGATCCGGCTCGCCACCGATGCCGCCAAAATCTCCTGCTGCTCGACGGTCAGGTCGGAGGCCAGGATCAGGCGAGTCGGTTCCACCCCGAGGGCGAAACTCACCAGCGTACGCGCTTCTGCCTCCGCCGAGGTGACACCGGCCTGGTGTAATCGGGTCTGGGTGAGCGCCACTGCTCGGCTGGCACTGACAGCGCGACCACAATCCTCCCCGGTGAGGGTGGTCACTGGTTGCCCTGAGTGGCCTGGGCCAGGCGTTCCGCCAGATCGGCTTCTTGCAGAGCCGTGATGAGTGGGCGCAGATCTCCGGCGAGAACCTGGTCGAGGTTGTGGGCCTTGTACCCGATACGGTGGTCGGCGATCCGGTTCTCGGGAAAGTTGTACGTACGAATTCTCTCCGACCGGTCCACCGTTCGGACCTGGGATTTCCTGGCTGCTGAGGCTGACTGAGCCGCCTGCTCCTCAGCCAAAGAGGTCAGCCGTGCCCTCAGCATTCGCAGAGCAGATTCCTTGTTCTGCAACTGGGACCGCTCGTTCTGGCAGGAGACGACGATCCCGGTCGGCAGGTGGGTGATGCGAACCGCCGAATCTGTGGTGTTCACCCCCTGGCCTCCGGGACCAGAGGAGCGGAACACGTCGACTCGCAAGTCCGACTCGTCGATGACGATGTCGGTGTCGTCGACCTCGGGCATCACCAGGACACCGGCAGCCGAGGTGTGAATCCGGCCCTGGGATTCTGTCACGGGAACTCGCTGGACCCGGTGGACCCCACCCTCGAATTTCAGGCAACCGTACGGAGCCTCCTGCCCGGCAGGCCCTTTCACCGCAAAGGTGACGGTCTTGTAGCCGCCCAAGTCTGTCTCCTGGGTGTCGAGGACGTCCATGGTCCAGTGACAGGACTCGATGTATTTGGCGTACATCTGAAACAAGTCTTTGGCGAACAGGGCTGACTCTTCCCCGCCTTCACCCGATTTGATCTCCATGATGGCGTCACGAGAATCATTGGGGTCGCGGGGGGCCAGCAGGCGCACCAGGCGCTCGTCCACATCAGCCAGCAAGGCTTCGAGTTCGACGACCTCATCGGCGAATCCGGGGTCTTCGTGGGCCAGCTCCCGGGCCGCTTCGATGTCGGCGCTGAATCGTTGTTTATCCGCCAGGGCGGTGACGATGGGAGTCAGTTCGGCGTACCTGCGACCTATCTTGCGGGCGAGAGCCATATCGGCGTGGACAGCAGGGTCGCCGAGTTGGGACTGGAGATCGTGGAACTCGTCGATCAGATCTTGTGTGCCGGGCATAGTCGCTTTCTGAGCACTGGTTATCTTGCTGCACCGCGCGTGTGCCAAGACAGCAGGGGCGTGGCGCCGAGCAGAGGTCTACTTGTTCTTGGCCTGGTTCCCGTAGCGGCGCTCGAAACGCGCGACGCGACCGCCGGTGTCGAGGATCTTCTGCTTGCCGGTGTAGAACGGGTGACATTGTGAGCACACTTCGGCGCGGATCGAGCCGGTGGCCTTGGTGGAGTGGGTGGTGAAGTGATTCCCGCAGGTACAGGTCACCTCGGTGACCACATAGTCAGGATGAATTCCTGATTTCATGATGTCTCTCCTCGTTCGATCCGCCGGGTCGGGAGCACGTGAACCGGCATCGGTGGACAATTATGCCAGGCATGGTGGCATTTCGCCATTTGCGCCAGGGTTGGTTGGTCAGTGGTCAGTTGGGGGTCGTACGCGAGATTTGCAGCAGGAACTCGTGGTTGGACTGAGTCTTGCGCATTTGCTTGAGCAGCATCTCCAGGGCGGCCTGATCCTCCATCCCCGACAAGACACGGCGCAGCTTCCAGATGATCGCCAGTTCGTCGCGTCCCATCAGCAACTCCTCACGGCGGGTGCCCGAGGCGTCGATGTCGATGGCCGGGAAGATACGCTTGTCCGCCAGGTCCCGGCGCAACCGCAACTCCATGTTGCCTGTTCCCTTGAACTCCTCGAAGATGACCTCGTCCATCTTGGAACCGGTCTCGATCAGCGCCGTGGCGAGGATGGTCAGCGATCCCCCGTTCTCGATGTTGCGAGCAGCTCCGAAGAACTTCTTGGGCGGATACAGGGCCGCCGAATCGACACCGCCGGACAGGATGCGCCCCGATGCTGGAGCCGCCAGGTTGTAGGCCCGGCCCAGTCGGGTGATGCCGTCGAGCAGGATGACAACGTCTCTGCCCATTTCGACCAATCGCTTGGCCCGTTCGATGGCGAGTTCAGAGATGCTCGTGTGATCCTCGGCGGGGCGGTCGAAGGTGGAGGCGATGACCTCTCCAGACACTGTGCGCTGGAAATCGGTGACTTCCTCAGGTCTCTCGTCGACCAGGACGACCATCAGGTGCACCTCAGGATTGTTGTCCGTGATCGCATTGGCGATGGCCTGCATGATCATGGTTTTGCCGGCCTTGGGAGGCGACACGATCAGGCCGCGCTGCCCCTTGCCGATCGGCGCGACCATGTCGATGATGCGTCCTGTCATCTTGGAGGGGTCGGTTTCCAGCCTGAGGCGTTCCTGCGGATACAACGGTGTGAGTTTGGTGAAGTCAACTCGATCTTTGGCGGTTTCGGGGTCTTGGCCATTGACCGACTCCAAGGCGACGAATGGGTTGAACTTTTCCCGGCGTTCACCCTCACGCGGCGTCTTGATCGATCCGGTCACCACATCACCCTTGCGCAGGCCGTACTTGCGGACCATGCCCAGTGGCATATAGGCGTCATCCGGGCTGGGCAGGTAGCCGGTCGTCCTCACGAAGGCATAACCCTCCATGACATCGACGATCCCTTTAACCGGAGCCAGGACATCGTCGGCCGAGACCTGTGGGTCGGAGTCCATCCGGTCGATGCTGCTGCGGCGGCGGTTCTGGCGATCTCTGTTGCGGCGACGGCGATTGCGGCGGGAGTTGGGAAGGTCGTCGTCGTCCTTGGGGGATTCTTGAACATGTTCTTCGGTCTTCGGCACGTCGACCACATCCATGCCGAGGGCGGCCAGACGGGCGCCGACTTCGTCAGACACGTTCATGTCGGTGTCAGCCGGCACACGACGCGTACGGTGACGAAGGTTGCGGCCAGACTCCGACGACCCTGACGGGGTGGATTCCTGGTCAGAGGAGGTGGGCGCCGGGCTGGCAGCAGGCTGGCTGGCTGGCGCATGACCCGCACCGCTGCTGGCCTCGTTGATCTTGCCAATCAGTTCAGACTTGCGCATGCCGGTGACTCTGGTAATGCCGAGTCCGGAAGCCATCTTCCGTAATTCCGGCAGGAGCAGAGACTCTAAATTTGCAGTCACGGATGTCCTCTCCGTTGATGATTGCCGTGGTTCCATACCCGTAAAACCATGACGTGACAGAAGGATTTGGTTGCTTTGTTACCCACCATCGAGCTTGTGGAAGCCGACCAAAAGGGGGATGTTGTTGTCCCTAACCCAAGCAAGCCTACCACATTATTATCACTGTTGTCAGTGCTCCCCCGGCTCACCGTGCAGAATCGGGGACAGAGCTTGAATCACACCAGAGTACGCGAGGAGGCCTCCTGAAGGTGCAGGCGAAGTTCCTCGTACGAACCGGTGACGGGCAACTGCGGGAATTCCTCGATGACGTTGGCCGGGGGCCGGAACAGGAAACCCTGGTCGGCTGCCAGCAGCATGGCTGTGTCGTTGTAGGAATCCCCGCAGGCGAAGACTGTGAAATTCAGGCTTTGGAAGGCCTTGACCGATTGCATTTTGTGATGGGGCAGGCGCAGCTCGTACCCGGCGATCCTCCCCCGCTCGTCGATGGTGAGGTTGTGGGCGAACAGCGCCGGTTGCCCCAACTGCGCCATCAGCGGTGCGGCGAAATCATAGAAGGTGTCCGACAAGATCACCACCGGAAAATTGGCACGGGCCCAGTCCAGGAATTCGGGTGCGCCGGGCAGTGGGCGCAGTTCGGCAATGACCTGCTGGATGTCTGCGATGCCCAGGCCGTGCTCGTCGAGAATGCCGAGGCGATAGTTCATCAAACGATCGTAGTCGGGCTCGTCGCGGGTGGTCAGACGCAGGGCCTCGATGCCGGTCCGTTCGGCGACGTTGATCCAGATCTCGGGTACGAAAACCCCCTCCAGATCGAAGCACATGATCTCCATGCCCATGCAAACTCCTTCCAGCGCCGATCACGTCCAATCATGCCGGACAGGCTGGCGGAATGCCACCGGATCGGCGTGCCAAGACCCGGGTCAGGCCCGAATCCACCGATCGCTGGCGTCGCAAGCGGTGGATCGGTGAATTCTTGTCAAGGCTCGATGTCCAGGGCCATGAGGTCAGCCAGGGTCTCCCGGCGGAGCATCGGACGGGCTCGCCCGGACCGTACTGCCACGACCGCCGGCCGGGTGATGTGATTGTAGTTGGAAGACAACGAGCGTGCGTAGGCGCCGGAGGCTGGAACGGCGACCAGGTCCCCCGCACCGATGTCGGAGGGCAGGTAGACATCGTGGACGAGGATGTCCCCGGACTCACAATGCTTGCCGACGACCCGGGACAGCATGGGTGCGGCCGAGGAGACCCGGTTGGCGAGAACGGCGGAGTATTCCGCGTGATACAAGGCAGTACGGATGTTGTCGCTCATCCCGCCGTCGACAGCCACGTACGCCCGTTGTTGGCCCTCCCCGATGTCGACTGGTTTGACGCTTCCGACTGTATACAGTGCCACCCCGGCCCGGCCCACGATGGCGCGCCCGGGTTCGATCGACAACCGCAGTGGCCCCAGGCCGTGGGTGCGGCGCTCCTGGTCGATGATGCGGGACAACGCCTGGTGAAGCTGGGCGGGGCTCATCGGGGAATCTTGTGCTGTGTAGGCGATGCCGAATCCTCCGCCGAGATTCACCTCGTCCAGGTCCGATCCTGTCGCGGTTCGGAAGCGGGCGAGCAGGTCCATAACCCGGGCGGCCGCGACTTGGAAGCCTTCGACATCGAAGATCTGCGACCCGATGTGGGAATGCAGGCCCGTCAGTTTCAGGTGGGGCCGCTCGTGGCAGGCCATGAGAGCTGACCAGGCCTGCCCGGAGTGCAGGGAGAACCCGAACTTCTGATCCTCGTGGGAGGTGGCGATGTACTCATGGGTATGGGCTTCGACTCCGGTGGTCACCCGGACCAGGACCGGCACCTGTGTGTTCCTCGCCGCCGCCAGATGCTCGATTCTGTCGATCTCTTCGACGCAGTCCACAACGATTCGGCTCACCCCCGAGTCGATGGCGGTCTCCAGCTCCTCGATGGATTTGTTGTTGCCATGCAGTTCGATGCGCTCGGGGGGAAATCCGGCTGACAAGGCGACTGCAAGTTCGCCTCCGGAGCACACGTCCAGGTGGAGGCCTTCCTGATTGACCCAGCCGGCAATGGTCCGGCACAAGAAGGCTTTGCCCGCGTAGTACACGGTCCAGCCGGCGAATTCGGTGGCGAAAGCACGCGCCTGGGACCGGAAGTCTGCCTCGTCCATGATGGACAGCGGGCTGCCGTACTGCTCGATGAGATCTGAGACCGGGTGGCCCGCCAGCGTGAGCATCCCGTGAGGGGTCCGGCTGGACCCTGGCGGCCACAAGGCAGGATTCAGGGCGTTCAGGTCCTCAGGAACACTGAGACCGGCTGGGCGGGATTCATCCATGGCATCCACTGTATCGGGATGCGACCTCTGCTAGGATGAGGGGTCGTCGGCCCCCATAGCTCAGGGGATAGAGCACCGCCCTCCGGAGGCGGGTGCGGGCGTTCG
>Ga0123354_10012499_pt1 | contig 13161 bp, 1 predicted proteins | sample TergutLab28metaG_2_FD_97872 | JGI IMG/M metagenome (GOLD analysis project Ga0123354, IMG submission 97872) | Labiotermes labralis P4 segment gut microbial communities from Petit-Saut dam, French Guiana - Lab288 P4 | ecosystem: Host-associated > Arthropoda: Insects > Digestive system > Gut ...
CATGAATCACACACGCACACACCTTTTTCAGCCTTCAGCCTTCAAGGTTTCAGGCTTTTCCCTCCGCGCCCTCGCCGGCGCCTTGGTCGCGGTGCCACTCGCCACGCTCCTCCACGCTCAATCAGTCGTCAATGTCTCCACCGACGCCGACCTCGGCACCTACGCCATCACCGATTCCACGGTGCTGACCTTCGCTGACTCAACCAGCGGGTCTTTCGCCATCACCAACGTCGGCGTCAACCTGCCCGTCGCGGATGTGCTGGCGAACGGCAACAGCTCCTTCAAACTCACGGGCGGCGGCTTCCTGTCCTCCTCCGGCACGCTCTTCCTCGGCTGGAACACCACCAATCCCGCCCTAGCCGACCTCGTCCAAACCCCCTTCACCGGCGTGCTCGACTTCACCGGCCTCACCGCGAATACCTTCGCCGGTATCGAACTTGACAGCGGCGCGTTGCGCATCAACTCAGCCGCCCAGCTCGGCACGACACTCTCGAACCTCAATTTCGGCGGCGTGAGCGGCGTCTCCACCGGCACGCTCGTCATCGCCGGCCACTCGAACATCACCTTCGACGGCCAAGGCGACCTTCGCAACCGCCTCACCATCGGAGCCGGCGACTCCGGCGTCTTCTATCTCGAAAGCAGCTCCACGCTCACCTTCCAAGACAACAAGACGGCGACTCCATCCACGATATTATTCGCCGGAAGCGGAAACCTTGTTTTCGCGGCCGCGGACGACGCGCGGTATGTCTTCCAAGGCAATGTCGGGGCCGCCGGCGCGGGCGGCCTGATAGCCGCGACTGCGGACAGGGTCTTCCTTGATATCACGAATGCCTTGTTTGATGGCAACAGTGGTGGCAACAACGGCGCGATTAATATCAACCCTGGCTCCATCGGGGGCAGTGTCTTCAGGCTGACCAACTCCGAGGTTACCAATAACATCTCCACCGGCAATGGAGCCTTTGTTTACGTTGCCAACTCCTCGACATTTACGATCAACAGCGTGGTCTTCGGCACCAACAGCACGACGGGCGGCTTCGGCGGTGTCATGATGATTGTGACCAACGCCGTGGCGGCCATCAACGACTCTGAGTTCAGGGATAACCATGGGGGAAGCAGTGGCGGCGGCGTCATTGGTTCCAACGCCCCAGGCAGCGCCATCGCCAACAACACGGAATTTGAACGCAATTACACTCCCGCCGCCGGCGGCGTGCTGTATCACAGCAGCACCTTCTCGTTCACCGGTTCCAATGACATATTCGACAGCAACAAGGCCGCCACCTATGGCGGGGCCATCGGCAACTCAGGCTCGGCCATCTACAACCTCACCAACGCCATCTTCACCAGCAACACCGCCGGCACCTACGGCGGCGCCATCGGCATCGGAGCCGCCGCCAACATCACGCTCGCGGTCGGTGCCGGCAGCACCTCGCTCATCGCGAACAACCAGGATGCCCAAGGTTACAATTTCCTTGCCGTCAATTACACCACCGCTCTCGTGACCAGCGCCACCCTTAACGTCGAAACGGACGGCACGCTCGACATGCTCGACCCAATCAGGGTGAACGCCTCCACCGTCGCGGGCGCGACCTTTCTTTTAACCAAAACCGGCGCCGGCGTTTGGAAACTGGCCGGATCGAGCACCATTGCAAAATTTGGCGCCGGCAATGGCGGCATCAACGTCACCGCCGGCGAACTCTATCTTTACGGCGTGAACGAGGCGCATTACACCAACTCCGGCGCTGGCATCGACTACACGCCCGACGCAGGCAGTATCCACTATGACTCCCTCAACAACGCTGGCGGAGTCACCTTTACGCTGGCAAAAAGCGCCACGCTGGGCATCGGCGGCGGCAACGTTATCGATTACAATGGCACCGCCTCCAACAACGCGGCCATCACTCTGGCAGCCGGCTCCATCCTCGACTTCAACCTCGCCAACGCCGTCGCCAACGGGGCCACTGGGGACGCCTCTGAAAACGCGATGCTCATGATAAACACCAATGGCATAGTGAACCAGGGCAACACCAAGATCGTCACGAGTGGCACCCTCAACCCCTTTATCAGCCTCGACTTCAACACGATTGCCTCCGGCACCTACAACCTTTTCACACTCAACGCGGTGTCTGGCGCGGGCCTCGACACCATCACCGACTTTGGCTCGATTCTCAACAACGCCTCCTTTGCGGGACAGTCCTACGACGATTTCAACGCCAACGGCTACATCGCGCTCTTCGGCGTCAACGTGGGCACCGACACGCTCTGGGTATCCATCCTCAACACCTTCAACCCGCTCCCCCCGCACGAAGGCAATTCTGTCCTCACATGGACCGGTTCCACCAACCGCTGGCTCAACATCGCTAACTGGCTCGAAACCGCCGCCCCCACCAACCCCGCCCTCGTCTTCAACCAAGGCGACATCGTCAACTTCGACTCCACCAACACCGACAACAACACCGTCCTCATCGCCGGCTCCGCCACCGTCTCCGGCATCTACTTCAGCGGCGCCAGCTCCTACGCCATGACCGGCTCAGGCAACATCGTGGCCAACGCCACCTCCGGCACCTACGACCCCGCCACCAACCTCGCCGCCACCGGCAAACTCATCCTTGGCGCCATCGCTACTAACGAAAATACCGCCCCCGACACCACCGCCGCCTTCACCGGCGTCCTCGACCTCACCGGCCTGAGCAGCGCCCCCAACAACTTCGCCGGCGGCGTCGAAATCAACTCCGGCGCGCTGCGCATCTCCACGATCGACCAGCTCGGCACGACCCTCTCAAACCTCCACTTCACCGGTGCCACCGGTGTTTCCACCGGCACGCTCGTCATCGCCAGCGGCGCGAACCTCGTCTTCGACAGCACCGGCGACTCCACCTTTCCCAACCGTATTAACATTCTCCCCAACACGTCCGCCGCCTTCTACCTCGAAAACAGCGCCACGATGACCATTCAAGGCAACAACACGGGGGCGGCCGGCTCCGCGATAAGTCTCGGCGGCGCAGGCTCAAATCTTGTTCTTGCGGCCGCGGGCGGCGCGCGGTATGTGCTCACCGACAACATTGGCGGCGGCGGCGGCGGTATCATTGCTGTTTTGGCCGGCTGCGCCGATATCACGAACGCTTCGATCGAAGGCGTCCCGGGCGTCAACATAGCCAACAACGCCGGCATAAATGTCAGCAGCGGCACCCTGAAGCTGGCTAATTCCACCATCACGAATGTCCAGGCCGGCGGCAACGGAGGCGCCATCTATATCGGCGCCGCCAGCCCCGCCCTGCCACTCCTTGAAATCAACAACGTGGTCTTCAACGGCAACAGCGCCGGCAACCGCGGTGGCGGCATTTTTCTCGCGACCAACGCCACCGTGACCATCAACAGCTCGACGTTCAGTAACAACAATGCGGCGGGCACCGGTGACGGAGGCGGCGCCATTGCCAATGCCTACGCCGTCACCACTTTCTTCCTCAACAACGTGACGTTTAATGACAATTACACCAACAAGGCTGGCGGCGCGGTGTTGAACGAAGGCGGCACCCTCCCGATGTCCGGCACCAACCTCACATTCCTCAACAACACAGCCGACACCTACGGCGGCGCCATCGCCATCAACTTCAACTCCACCATCAACCTCACCAAAGCCACCTTCACCAGCAACACCGCCGGCACAATCGGCGGCGCCATCGGCTTCAACACCGCGGGCACCATCAACCTCACCAATGTCATCTTCACCAGTAACACCGCCGGCACCGACGGCGGCGCCATTGCCATCGGCAGCAACAACTCCAACGTGTCCCTCGACAACTTCTCCTTCCTCGACAACATCGCCGGCGGCAAAGGCGGCGCCATTTCCTTCAACAACGCGCAAAGCTCCACCCTCACACTCACCGTCGACAGCGGCACATCCGTCTTCGCCGGCAACACGAGCAACGGCGCCCCCAATTCCATCTACTTGGCAAACGCCACCACCACCGCCAACACGGTCCAACTCAATGTCGACGTCGCGGACCGCGCCCAGCTCGACATGCTCGACCCCATGGAGTTCAACAACGCTCTCTCCGGCGACCAAGGCACCATCAAGGTCGTCAAAACCGGCGCAGGCGTCTGGAAACTCAGCGGCACCTCCTCCTCCTCGAAAACAGCCGCCAATGGCCAGATGTCGATAGCCGTCAACGAAGGCACGCTCTACCTCTACGGACAAGGCGAAACCTCCACCAACGGCACCGTTTTCGGCCCCGGCAAATTCGACCTCCAAGGCACCAATCCGGCCGGCGGCAACTCCACGGTATTCACCGTCAACAACGGCGCCACCCTCGGCATCGGCGGCGGCAACAGCATCTCCATATACTCCGGCGCCACCGCTACTGGCACCATCACTTTCGTCCAAGGCTCCATCCTCTCCCTCAACCTTGACGCCGACACCTACGCCGCCATCGGCGGCTCCCAAACCAAGGGTGACGGCGCCACCCTCCTCACCCTCACCGCCGCCAGCCTCAACCTCTTCACTAGCGGCTCCTTCAACTTCTCCCTCGACCTCTTCAACACCGGCACCGGCACCTTCAATCTCCTCGCCGCCAACAACTCCACCACCACCAGCAACTACTTCGACAACCTCGGCATAGGCAGCGCCACCAACCTCCTCTTCTGGGACAACAGCATCACCGGCATCGACGACTCCCTCTACACCTACAAAACCGGCATCACCAACAACACCCTCTGGATCACCATCTCCGAACTCGGCTCGCTCCAAAACTCCGTCCTCACATGGGCCGGCGCGTCAGACTCGTGGATTGACGACAACAACTGGAACGCCCTCGCCACCACCACCCCCACCGGCACCGCCTTCACCCAAGGCGATATCATCAACCTCGCCGACTCCTCCGTCAACGCCGCCATACCCGACCCCGCCGGCACTGCCATCACCGTAGACACCACCACCAGCGCCACCATCGGTGGCATGTATGTGAGTGGCACCGCCAGCTACACCATCACCGGCACGAGCATCGAAGCCGCCACCGGCGCCGGCACCCTCGGCGACCAGCCCGCCGCCACCGGCAAACTCATCGTCGGTGCCATCGCCCCCGACGACGCCGGCGACATTCTGCCCTCCGGCTTCTCCGGCACGCTGACCCTGAACAACGCCTCGAACAACTTCGCCGACGGCATCGTCATCAACTCCGGAGAACTCATCGGCAACGCCCAAACCCTCGGCGCCGGCTCCGTCGGCATCACTGACAACGGTGTTCTCACCTTCAACCAAGTTGACACCGGCGCCTACGACGCCCCCATCATCGGCACCGGCGTCCTCAACAAAACCGGCGGTGCCTCCCTCACCCTCACCGCCGCCGGAAACAGCGCCTTCAACGGCGTGACCAACATCAATGCCGGTGCCCTCCTCCTCGGCGCGGCCCTCGGCGGCGACGTCAACGTCAACGCCACCGGCCTGCTCGGCAATTCCGCCAATGCCGCCTCCGTGAGCGGCAACGTCACCGTTGCCGGCGGCGGCGCCCTCATGGCCGGCGAGACAAACGCCATCGCGCCGCAGACCTTCGCCATCACCGGCGCCCTCACCCTCGACCCCGGCGCGACCCTCTTCTACAACATACTCACTGGCGGCCTCAACGACACAATCACCGCCGCCTCCCTCACCCTTGGCGCCACCGGCACCATCAACATCAACGACGCCATCACCGGTACCTACACCCTTGTCGACGCCACCGCCGCCTTCGACGCCGCCACCCTCGCCAATGCCTCCACCCTCGATATCACCAAAAACGGCGGCGCCATCACCGGGCGCGTCGCCGCCCACAGCTACGCCGACGCCGACAAACTCTTCCTCGAAGTTGATGTCGCCAACATCTCCGGCACATGGACGGGCCTCGCCGGCAACACATGGAACACCACCATCGCAAGCTGGACCAACCCCACCGACACCGTCTTCTACAACTACGACGCCGTCACCTTTGGCAACACCACCTCTGGCGCCATTGCCGTTAACACTGTCGGCGTCACCGTCGCCGGCATGACCGTTGACACCTCCGGCGGCGATTACACCTTCACTGACGGCCCCATCACCACCAGCACCAACGCCACCACCCTCACCGCCGCCGTCGTGGGCGATGCCTTCGGCAAACTCGTCAAGCAAGGCGCCGGCACCCTCACCCTCGCCAACACTGGCACGAACACCTTCGAGGAAGGCATCGACCTCGAAGCCGGCGCCCTTGTCGGCAACGCCGCCACCCTCAACACCGGCGCCAACGGCATCACCACCGTCGCCAGCACCACGCTGACCTTCGACCAAGCCGCCGCCACCACCTACGCCGCCAACATCACCGGTGGAGCCGACTTCATCAAAGCCGGCGCTGGCAACCTGACCCTCACCGGCCTCACCAACTACGACGGCCAAACCACCGTCTCCTCCGGCACCCTGACCCTCGGCAACGCCAGCCAAATCGCCACCAGCGCCGCCATCACTATCGACGCCGGAGCCACCCTCGACGCCGGCAGCACCGCCACCCAAACCCTCAACAACCTCTCTGGCGCTGCTGCCGCCAGCATCTCCGGCAATTCCACATTATTCATTCTACATTCCACATTGGATACGAGCTTCGCCGGTGTCATCGCCGGCAGTGGAAGCGTCCAAAAAACCGGCGCGGGCACCCTGACTCTCGCAGGTGACAACACCTGCACCGGCGAAACGAATATCGTCGAAGGCGCCGTGCAACTCGGCGCCGGCTCCGTCTCCGGCTCCGTCACCGGCGACATTGTCGACAACGCCGCCCTCATCCTCAACCACGGCGCCGCCAGCGTCACGTTCGCCAACGCCATCACCGGCAACGGCCTCATCACCAAGACCGCCGCCGACACCGGCATTCTCACCCTCACCGGCAACAGCGCCGCCTTCACCGGCACAACCAACATTCTCGCCGGCGGCCTCGCTCTCTCCAACAACGCTTCCCTTGGCGGCGCGCTCAACCTCTTCGCCAACACCTCCCTCGCCGGCTCCGGCACCCTCCATAACGTGACCACCCGAGGCTCCTCCACCATCACCATCGGCGCCCTCAACAACCCCGTCACCGCCGCCCCCGAGACACTCGCCCTCACCGGCACCCTCACCCTCGCCGGCCCCACCACGCTCCTCTACGACGTTTACAGCGCCAGCACCAGCGACCTCATCACCGCCGCCGCCCTCGTCCGCACCGGCACCGATATCTTCAGCATCAACCTCGGCTCCTTCACCAGCGGCACCTACACCCTCATCTCGACCGACGCGCCTCTCGCCGCCAGCACCACCGACAACCTCTCCTTGCTCAGCAACGACAACGCCCTCTCTGGACGCACCGCCGCTGAATTCACCATCGACAGCGGCACCAACCTTAACCTGGCCATCATCACCCACAATGTCGCCGGCCTTCACTGGGACGGCACCAACACCGGCCTCTGGCAGCACAACCAAACCAACTGGCAAACCAACGACGTCTTCCTCAACGGCGACTCCGTCATCTTCGACAACACCCTCAGCGGCACCAATGCCGTCACCATCGACACCGCCGGCGTCTCCGCCCGCGCCATGACCGTGAACTCAGCCACCTACACCTTCACCGGCGGCGCCATCACCACCAGCGCCACCACCGACAGTTCCCTCGCCGCCGGCGACGGCGACGGCAAACTCACCCTCACCGGCAACGCGAGCGTCACTCTTTCCAACACCGCCGCCAACCTCTTCGAAGGCGGCATCGACATCGCCCCCACCGCCGCCCTCACCGGCAACGCCGCCACTCTCCGAGTCGGCGACACCGCCGCCATCGTCAACAACGGCTCCCTCACCTTCGACCAAGCCGCCACCGCCACTTACGCCGCCGCCATCACCGGCGCGGGCATCCTCACCAAGACCGGCACCGGCGCGCTCACTCTCAACAACGCCGCCCACGCCGCCGGCCTCAGCGTCCAGCAAGGCTCCCTCACCCTCGCCGCTCCCGGCGCGACCACCCAAGGCGACATCGCCATTGCCTCCGGCGCGAGCCTCCTCATCACCGCCTCCGCCGCCTTCTCCGTGAGCAACCCCGTCACCGGCGCCGGCCTCCTCTCCATCAACACCTCCGGCGCTGACTTCTCCTTCAGCCCTTCAGCCCTTCAGCCTTCAGCCCTTTTCTCCGGCACCGTCGCCCTCGGCGCCAGCGCCTTCACCCTCGACGCCACCAACGCCGCCGCCCTCGCCAACGCCACCCTTTCCCTTGGCGCCGGCAACACCACTAACGTTGCTCCCGACGATTCAGCCCTTCAGCCCTTCAGCCTTTCAGCCCTTTTCATCAACGGCGGCAAACTCGTCTTCTCTACGACAATCCCCGCCGACACCCAAGCCGCTGGCATTATCCAAACGGACACCCTTTCCCTCGGCGCCAGCGGCACCATCCAAGTCACCATCCCCTCTGGCTCAGCCGGCGTTGCCTCCACCGGCGCGACACTCTTCGCCCAAGCCACCGGCACCACCATCGACAAACTCATCACCGCCAACGCCGTCACCGGCGCCGCCAACATCGGCAACCTAGTCCTCGTTAATCAAAACGGCGTCGCCACCGGCACTACCTCGCGCACCGCCAACATCACCCAGAACGGCGCGAACGTTGCCACCGGCACCTACAACTACACACTCAACGCCACCGGCGGCCTCAACGTGAACTATGCCCTCACCGCGCTAACCATCGCTACCGGCTCGACCTTGCAACTTGCCCCCGTTGCCGGCGAAAGCGGCGTCTTCTCCGCGACCATCAGCGGCAACGGCAACCTCTCCATCGACGCCACCAACGCCCCCGTGACCCTCGCCGCCGCCAACAACTTCTCCGGCGCCACCACCGTGACCAGCGGCACACTCATCGCCGGCGCCAACAACGCCCTCGGCGGCGCCGGCAACTTCCTGGTCTTGTCCAGTGGCAGCGGCGGCGTTGACTCCGCCTTCAACCTCAACGGCAAAACCCAAACCCTCGCCACCCTCAACACCGACGCGGCCGCCACCGTGAACCTCGCCAGCGGCACCCTCGCCATCGCCAACGGTGGCGTCGTAAACGGCGCCCTCGCCGGCGCCGGCGCGCTCAACCTCAACGGCGGTAGCCTCACACTCAACAACGCCAACACCGCCCTCACTGCCTCCACCACCATTGCCGCCAGCGCCACCGCCACCCTCGGCGACCTCGCCGCCCTCGGCGCCGGAGCCATCGTCAACCGGGGCGTGTTAAACGTCGCCAACACCGCCGCAGGCGCCCTCGCCAACGCCATCAGCGGCGCCGGCGCGCTCAACCTCAACGGCTCTGGCATCACCACCCTCTCGACCGCCAACACCCTCACCGGCCCCGTCGCCGTGAACGGCCCCGTGGTCGCCGCCAACCCCGCCGCCCTCGGCACGGGCAACATCACCGTCGGCAACACCAACCCCGCCGTCACCCTCACCTACACCGTCTCCGGCACCATCGCCAGCAGCATCGCCGGCGCGGGCATCCTCAACCTCTCCGGCACCGACGGCGACACCACCCTCACCGGCAACAACACCATCGCCAGCATCAACGCCCTCGCCGGCTCCAGCATTGTCGCCGCTGGTGCCGGCTCCCTCGGCAGCGCCTCCACCAACCTCAATCTCACCAATGCCACCGTCACCCTCGTCGCCCCCGGCAGCGCCCTCGGCAAAGTCACCATGAACGGCGCCAGCCGCCTCGCCTTTGCCAACCTCGCCGTCGGCGCCGCCACCGTGACCAACCTCACCGCCCCGGAGGGCAGCACCCCGACACTCGCCTTCAACACCAACGTCGGCGCGGGCGCCAGCAACACCCTCAACATCACGGGCGCCACCAGCGGCACCTTCGTCATCGATATCCTCAACACAGGCAACGCTCCCGCCGCCGCAAGAACATCCGTCTCCCTCATCAAGAACCCCGGTGCCGCCAGCTACACAACCGGCGCCAAGAACGGCTTCGACTTCGCCGGCGCCATGACCGCCTACGAAACCGACTACGACCCCCTCACCGGCAACCTCAACGTCACCCGCGGCGACGCCCTCAGTCCCACCGGCGGCGCCATTGTCGCCAACGCCACAAGCGTCATGCCCCTCGCTTGGTTCGCCGAACTCGACACCCTCGCCAAGCGCCTCGGTGACCTCCACATCACCACCCGCGATAAGCCCGGCACGGACCTCTGGATGCGCGGCTACGCCCAGCGCATCGACGTTAACGACAAGCACAATCCCGTGCCCTTCAATGAAACCCAATACGGCATCGAAGCCGGCCTCGATTACGGCGGGCAACTCGTCGGCCACGCCGCCTCCTTCTACGCCGGCGTCTTCCTCGGTTACGGCACTTCCGACCGCGACGTCGCCGACACACGCGTCAGCGACGGCAGCACTATCAGCAACTACGGCGGCATCTATGTCTCGCTCATCGCCCCCGGCGGCAGCTACGTGGACTTCGTCTGCAAATTCGACAACTTCAAGAACAGTTTCAGCGCCCTCTCCGACGACGGCCCCATGAACGCAGCCTATTGCACCAACGCCCTCGGTGCCTCCTTGGAAGCCGGCAAACGCATCCAATACAGCTCCGGCTGGTATGTGATCCCTAGCGCTCAAGTCGCCCTGACCCGCATCAACTCCGCCGACTATACCACCATCGTCACGGCCAAACCCGACTCGAACCTCCTGATCTCCCAAGACCAGACGAACAGCAACCAACTCAAGGCCGGTGTGATGGCGGGCTACATGCACCCCCTGCCAGATGGACAGGCAATTCAACCCTATGCCAAGCTCTATTACGCCCGGCAATGGACGGGCGGCGGCGCGATCAACGTGCGCAGCGCGAACTTCGTCGCCGACGATCACGGCCCCTATTATTCGACAATCGAAGGAAGCCGCATTGACACCGGCGTGGGCTTCAACTGGCAATACAAGAAGAACCTGCAAATGTATTTTGAGTATGAATGCTCTTGGGCGCGCGACTACACCAAACCCTACGGCCTGACTCTCGGCATCCGCCGCTCCTGGTAATTGCAAGCGGCAAACAACACAGGCATCCAACCCGTGTCTTCGCACCTCCGCGCCTCGCATCATCACACTTCCCGCTCTTAATCAGTCCCGCGGGCAGCGTTCACGCCGCCTGTCATCACACCGCATTTTCACCATGAAACTCACCACCGTCCTCGCCACCCTCGGCCTTGCAGCTTTTATCCTTCAGCCTTCAGGCTTTCAGGCTTTCAGGCTTTCCGCGCAAAGCGCGGTCACCCTCACCGTCCCCGACTCCCCGCCAGGGCGCGCCATCCCCGCCGACTTTGCCGGCCTCAGCGTCGGTGCCACGGCCATCGTCAAAAACAGCGGCGACGTCAAAGGCTACCTCTTCTCCGCTTCAAACACCCAAGTCATCACCCTCTTCAAAAACGCCGCCCTCCGCCATCTGCGCATGGGCGGCAGCTCCGTGGAAGGCGCCAAGGCATCCGTCCCCGACCACGAAACCATCGACAACCTCTTCGCTTTCGCCCGCGCCGCCGACCTGAAAGTCATCTACACCCTGCGCCTCCTCAACGGCAACCCGCGCGTCGCCGCCAGCGACGCCAAATACATCTGGGAAAAACACCGCGACAGGCTCGACCTATTCTCCATCGGCAACGAACCCGACATCAAAACCTATAAACTCCCTCCCGCCGGCACCAGCACCGACCTGACAATCAAGGACTACGAAACTTACCTCGCCGCATGGAAACGCTTCGCCGCCGCCGTCCTCGCCGCCGTCCCCAACGCCAAATTCGCCGGCCCCGATCCCGGCAACACGGGCTACGCCAAACGCTTCGCGAAAGACACAAAAGACACCCGCGCCGTCTCCCTCATCACCCTGCATTACTACATTGGCGAATACCCCTTCCTTGACAAGGAACGCACCAAGCCCCTCCCCGCCTCGCAAGCCATCGACCGCATGCTCTCGCAAAATTGGATTGGGAAAAAATATCCCGACTTCTACGACAAAGCCACCGCCCCCATCGAAGAGCAAAAACTCCCCTGGCGCGTCACCGAGACCAACGACATCCTCAAAGGCGTCACCGGCGCCAGCAACTCCCTTGCCTCCGCGCTCTGGGCGCTCGACTACCTGCACTGGCTTGCGTTGAATTATCCCGCCTGCGCTGGCGTGAATTTCCACAACACCAAATGGCTCAAGACCGGCATCATTTACCTCGACAAGGACGGCGCCTACAAAGCCTATCCCAAGGCCTACGGCACCCGCGCCTTCGCCATTAGCGGCCGCGGCCGCGTCCAAAAACTGGCGCTCTCCAACCCCGAAAAACTAAATCTCACCGCCTACGCCGTCTCCGGCGACGACAACGCCCTCTACATAACTATCGTCAACAAAGAGCACGGCCCGAAAGCCCGCCCCGCGACAGTGCGCATCGACCCGGCGAAATTCCCGTCCGGCACCCTCGAAACCATGTCCCTCGTCGCGGCGAACGGCGACGCTGGCGCCACCACCGGCATCACCCTCGGCGGCGACGTCATCACCAACCACGCTCCCTGGGCCGGCAAATGGAGCCAGCCCGTCGCCTTCGACCGCGATCACAACACCGTGCTCGTCCCCGCCTCCTCCGCGCTCATAATAAAAATAGCCGCCCGCCTAACCGCGCCGGCGTCGTAGCGCGGGCTTCCAGCCGGCTCCCTTGAAACTCCCCTTTGCCCCATCACATTCTCACCATGAACACCAAGCAACACCACCCGTGCCCGCCGGCACGCACGCGCGCGCGCATCGCTGCCGCCGCCGTCCTCCTTTCGGCCCTTCAGCCCTTCAGCCTTTCAGCCCTTTCCGCCTCCGCGCCCCTGCGCAAACACGAACTCCTCGACGCCGGCTGGCGCTTCCACCTCGGCGAAGTCCCCTCGCCCGACAAAGCCGTTCTGCCCGACTACAACGACACAGACCCAAGCTGGAAAGAAGTCACCCTCCCCCACGATTACGGCCTCGACATGAACTACGACCCCGTCAACGCCCCCAAGCAACGCGGCTACCTGAAAGCCGAAATCGGCTGGTATCGCAAGCGCTTCACCATCCCGAAATCCGACAAAGGCAGGGTGCTGCAACTCGAATTCGGCGGCATTTTCAGAAACAGCAAAATCTGGCTCAACGGCCGGCCCGTGGGCACCCACGCCAGCGGCTA
>Ga0123354_10012502_pt1 | contig 13158 bp, 8 predicted proteins | sample TergutLab28metaG_2_FD_97872 | JGI IMG/M metagenome (GOLD analysis project Ga0123354, IMG submission 97872) | Labiotermes labralis P4 segment gut microbial communities from Petit-Saut dam, French Guiana - Lab288 P4 | ecosystem: Host-associated > Arthropoda: Insects > Digestive system > Gut ...
AAAAATTTTGTATTTTTATGATAGGAAATACTGCAATTTTTAAATTTTTTTCGGTACCCTTAAAATACGCCGGCTGGGGGTATTTTAAAGTTTAAATGGACGCCGGGCTGAAAGTGTTAAAAGATAATTAAAGAATCATAACAGCGACATGTTTCGGCTTTTTTCATAAAGCCATCGTCAGGCTGTGACCCACAAGGTTTTTACATACAACTGACAATGTCTCAGAAAATTCAATATCTCGTTTACTTCGTTGGTTGATTTATTGATTGATTAACAATGGGTTCGAGCCCTTACAGTCCCGATGCACCTAGGCCTTATAGACGGGCCCTTTGTGACCCATAACCTAATATAAACTCAGGAGAGCCCTGTTCCTTTACTAAAGTTCCAGATGGCTCCCAGACTTAAAATCTTAATGTCCTCTGGGTCCAAGAAAGAACCCAGATATATTTTCTATTTTCTCTACAAAATCCCGGCAAACAAACCCCCGCCAGGTTCCCTAACCGGGTCCCTATGGAGAGAGACTGCTGTTCACAGGGCATTTTGCGTATCTCTCGATAATCTCATAAAAATTCCTCTAAGAAGGCCCTAGGAAAGAAGCGCCCCTCCATGTTCCCCAAAAGCGGGGCCCCTATGGAAGCAGACGCCCATTTCCGAACCTTACTTAACATATCTTTCGTGGTCCCCAGTAAAGGAGCCCTCCCACAAGGTCCCCTCCATCGTTTACACGGTTACTATAACATATTAGGATGTAAAATATAAAACGTGACTTCAGTTATAAAATAACATAGGTAATAAAGATAAAAGATATAGGTATATAAAATCTGACATGTAGGGAGTATATGTATAGAGCAATCTCGCAGAAAACTGTATGTTGCGATATTAATGAAGAACTACTTCACCCAATTTATGGAAGGTTGTTTTATCATGGGGTTTTCTCCTCTTTGGTGTATATGGAGAACCTTTATTGTATTGTGTAGGTAATATTTCTTGTATGGGGTTGCTGGATGAAACTATGTTCAACTGCGACTAATTATATTTTAATTGTATTTACATAATAAAGGTTGTGTTGGATTGTAAAATTATATATATTCTATAAGATGATCAGTGGAAAATTGTAAAGAATGTGAAAAGAAGCAGCAATGGTCACATCTGAAATACTACTCCGATATCTGACTAGACAGATAAAAGTATCATGACAAATTTCAGTGAGGGTAGCAGCCGTCTAAGCCTGGATCTGAACTTAGGATAGTTCCACATAGGAAACAGCAGTGCTGACTTCTACACTTCGATAACGCGATGTCAAGAAGACGAATTTGATAAGAATGGGATTCAATCAGCTATTCTTATACGCTGACAGGGCAATAAACAAAGATGGGAACCGAAAGTTACCTCATAAGGTATCTCTCTGGACTTATTCAGTAACTACCCGATCGAATGCCAGCCGAGACATCAAGTACCCTGACTGATGTTTTACTGAATTCAGTAATTCCTTGCATATTCCGGGAAATTATCTTAAAATACTGCATGACTGCTTTATTTCACATTCATTCAAATTCATACATTCACTAGCCATTAGCTATCAGTGTCATCTAAGTTACCGAATGCGTCGTTAAATACACCATAAATAAATAGATAATGAGGGTGCACGTTAAAGAAACCCACGTAAATGGCCAAGACATTGTAGTCCCCCCCCTTCATCTTGTACATTTTGAAATAATGCAGAGATGGAACCGTATGCAGTGGGCTACTTGTTGGTCTACATTCGGCATGTTCATAAGTCACAGGAATAGCTCACCTGCAAAAAGACAGGACAGACCAACCGGCATTCAATTCACGACAGGCAAACAAAAACAGGCCCTTCTTCACAGTCATGTGCACACTGACTCTGAGGCCAAGCCACCCTCTCCACCTGATACTGTGGGTTGTTTCCCCAGATATAAAACAGCTTGATATGAAGCACACCACTCATGTCCATACAGTGACGAGGTTAAGAACTCATTGATATCTACCTCCATTCCCCCATACGCCTTCATTGCCTGAAGCTAAGCAAGCAAACGGACGTTAACAGTGTTACCTTTTACTTTCACTACACTTAAGTTTCAGACTATTAACTGTGAGTACTAATTCAGTAAGTGAACATGTATGATATCTCAAAATTACATGTGGTACAAATCTTTTTCTGCACTAATAAGCAACACTGGTAAGCTGGGACTAGGCAAATCTGTGGCTACACTAGTCAGTTGTATTGTGTTAAATGGTCTTGGAATTCAGTTGTGGTTGTAGCAAGAGCCTTGGTTTTTCATTAAAAACATAGGTGACAAATTGTCAGAACACGAATCTTTACATAATGCAAGAATCTAAGGTTGCACTGATCGCTACACATCCTCAAGCAGTTGGTCTCTGCATTATGTACTGCACCATACAGTATAGTTTGAGATGAATGCACAAAGAAACACAAGAATAATGCAGAAAACTCTAAACATATATTTGTTAAAAGCACACTAAATAAAAACAAACAGTTACATCAGAAAAGAAAGACATCCAAAGAAATAAGATGCAAATAAAGCCAAACCCAAATAAAAAATAAAAAATAAAACAATGAGAATATAATCTCACTTAATACAACCACAGCAAAAAACAGAGCAAAGAAACATTCACATAAAAAATGAAAGTGAACCAAACAAAACACAAAAAAGATCCAATTAAACCACAACCAAAAACCTAAGCTGAACTAAGGTAAATCAAGAAAGCAAAGCACAGCAAAACAAAGCAAAGCTACTCACAGTTAACATTTATCTTTAACACAGATGAAAGGGTTAAGACAAACTGCCCCATTTCAGCAAACAAACTAAACAAAAAATGGAACAAAAAAAGACATCAAATTAAACTAAACTGAGCAATGTTTATCACCAACACAAACACTTATATTGGGGTAAGTCTCATCACTTCAGAGGTACTCACTGACAGCTATTTAAAAACAAAAAAGGGCTTAAATGCTAACTTTGTACTCTGAGTACCCATATACTCTCTCACAAAGATGCAAAGGGCAAGGGAACTGTTATAGTCTATCATCGAAGCACATATGCAGCTTATAGGCCACATAGTTGAACATCAATTGGGGCAGTGACATCAGGAAAACAACTAAGTGAACAGGAGGAGTGGATCCTGTAGGGCATAAAGCAGTGCAGGGGAACTGATGGAGGTACTCCCTCCAGAAAACAAAATCAGTGCTGGAATGTCCATTGGGCTCACATTGACCTGATTTGGCCCCATGTAACTTCTCTATGTCTGCAAAACTAGAAATCTCATTAGGAGGTTCTCGGTGTGAATCACCTCCATATATTCATAGCAATGTGATTACAGAATACTGAAAGAATATTTAGAAAACTACTTCCAGCCATCTTTCTACATATACCAGAGACATGTTACCACATGCCAAAAAAAAAAAAACATAAGTGCTATGAAGGTTACAACAACTGACTAAATACTGGTCATGACATATTATTTTTAAAGACTTGGACCTGCTTCATACAGTCATAAGTAAAGGTAAATGCAGTGACTATTAGTACCAACACATTGTTTTTGCAGGCCACTCACACAGCCAGGGCTTCAAATTTGTTGATCAGCATTACAGTTAATTCAGATCCTCAATGGCATAAACATTTTTGGTTATGTGCAGGGTTTTGGCTTTAGTCTCTTTCCAAAGAGCTGACAAAATTATATTTACCACCTCAGTTGATTTTTATCAGCATTTGAGTTATTATTCTAAATTTTAAGCTCATGGTTCCATGTATCATAATTCAATGTTAATAAAAATCAAACCACATGCAACAGTATGCAGATATTTATTTACTGTAAAGTCACTCTACATGTTTCAGGTGTCACAGCACAGGCTGTGGTTACAGTTTTTAGTACTCCTGATGATGGGTGTTGTGACACCCGAAACATGTAGAGTGACTTTGCAGTAAATAAATATCTGCATACTGTTGCATCTAGTTGGATTTTTATTAACATTATTATTCTGAATATATGCTAAAGCTTGGGTGCAAAACTGTTCCAAAAATCTATGACCCACATAAAAAATGTAGGTGCGAGAAAAGCTCCATACTGAGGACCCACAAACATTAGGCATCACTGTACAGAGTTTAGTCAAACAGGCAACCTGGTACCTAGGATTTGTACACCTCTGAGCTAAGTCCAGTTGCCCTTGCAGATCCAGTATAGTTTCCTCCTGTTCCTTGATTAATTTAATCTGCCTACATAACATACAGTAGCAAGGTTTACTTAAATATATGACTATTGACAGTGCTGATGGTACATACCCATATAACCACCAATCCCAGTATTCTATGTAACCTGAAGCATGCACAATTAATCACAAACAAGATAGGGCATTAACCAGATTCTGACAAGATTCCTACTGTCATTGGTACCACATTTAGGTTAAAGACCAGATAAGAATTATAAATTGAACTGAACTATTGGCAATAAACAGATCCAAAGTTTGGCAGGTGTAACAACAGTCCTACAATTTATCATCCAAACATAATGTCTCTTTTTAACGAATATGATGAAATACTACCTACCGCGTTCTCTAAAGTAGCTCTGGTATTGCTGAAGGTCATTCTCCTGAAGCCAGATATCAGCTTCCGTTTTATCTCCAACTCCTGGGCTGATTTCAGCAAAAACACACAGAAGGAGCTTCGTAAGAGATAGTGAACAAGCGAGGCCCAATAATATTCCAACCAGCAGCATTTGCCGGTGACTTGATGCCATCTTGTCAACATTATTTAAATAACTTCTTCAACACAACACGGCCTTTCGAATGGAAAGTGTGATTCATATTGCAATTGACGATCTGTACCTTACACTACCCGTGGTCCGTCATGAGAGTCACCAACAACAAATTCCAATAAAGATACATAACTGATCACTACTTTATACAGCACTGCTGTTCTTAATAATACCAGTTTACATCATAAAACATGATTACTCATTTTAAAAGGGACTCAACAAAATACTTCGAAACCATTCCACAACTCATTCACACTACCATTACGATCAACCTGACGTCTTTCGGGAAATAAATGAAGCGTGTACCCACAGATTACCTGCGTACGTGATACCAACCTATACTTCCCTTCGCATTCTACGATTCCCATGGCATTCACCAGGCACGGCATAGTTTTTTTTTATTGCGACCATGACCACTATAATATATTTTTGGCCAAACTCTTTTTCATAAAACGCAGAACGGTGTATGTTTCTAAAATCGAAAATGTGCTGTTGTGTCCGATTTTAACTATTGAACCATTTGACCGATTTTCACGAAACTTGGTATGAACGTTATGCCATTGGAGATCAATTCACTGCCGTTTATTGGGTGAATTCCTACCGTTAGTAATTACAATATGGCTAACGCATAAGTGAAGTTGGAGGACCATTAGCAGTATTTTCTGTAATCCTGATATGGTCTTCAAAAATGTTTCATGCAATTAATCTTTGTAACAGACTGTATAACAGACCCTACAATAAACACATTACAATGAACATTTTGAGCTTTGTATCTTCTTCAACACAATAGTCCAAGATGGATCAATTAGCAAAGTCAACATATGGTGTCCGGAAATAATTGATTTACAGAGATAAATTGTTATCAAAACTCAGCAATGGCTTTGTTATCTGTTTCAGGCCCACGATGTTCCTTCTTATCAATATGGATTACCAAATGGTGATGATGTGGTTCTGTGCTAACATCCACTGTCTTCCACAGTGGAATACAGCAACTCCTAAAATGTATCAGCAAATAAAATCAATAATTCATAGTCCATATAGACAAGTCTGATGCCAAGGAAGCATGTAATATTTTAGATAGACGTGCAAGAAATTTACACTCTATAAAGACTGTACAACATTTACAGGAACATGACTGTTTACCAGACGACTTGGGATAACATCCCAGAAGACCTCAATCTTTATGACAATATTCATTACACAGCTGTGTACACTAGTTTTTGAATTACAAAACCAAAATCAAGAAATCAAAACAAATTAATAAATATCTAACAAAGATAACAGTTCTTGTTCTTCCTCTTCCTCCTCCCCCCACCTACCCAATTGAGCAGAATGAAAATGCAGTTACAGCAGAATGGTGCCTCAGAATAGTTAGAAACTTTCTTACCTTAAAATACAATGCATGGGATTAGCAGGACAGAGCCCCATCCCATTCAGCTAGAACTGTTATAGCTGAATTGTGAACAAGCTCTCTGAATGCATCATTTCCTTATTTTCAAATATTCCAAGCTCAGACAGAACTTCAGGAAAGACACCTTATTCCACAACACTTGCTGCACAGAGCAACATATGGCATCACTGCATGTGTGGAATCCCAAAAAAAGATGGTCACCTTAAGAACAATGTTTTTTTTTCAAACAAATAAAAAGTTTCCTGCAGACTGTCAAAATATTTTCAGCTTTTGACTGTCTTATGAGACTAAAATTAAGATTTGCTGTACAGAATGTGTCCATATCCTTTTCTGCACCCTGTATGTAATGCACAGAAAGGCAAAAATTTCACAATGGACTGTGCAACAGCCTGCGTATTAAATGCGGTGTCACATAGTCTGTTCTTTATACTTCATATTTCATAACACAAGTATGCCACAATATCACACATTCTGTACTAGAATAAAATAGTATTATAAAAATTGTGTTACTACATTCCAGTATGCATTTAAGTATTTTTGTCCAACATTTTACTGTTTGATAAATATCAAAGGTGGTCTTGATCCCACTGCAAGCATTGGACACAGGGATATTGTGAAACTAAAAAACGTCCAACAAGGTCATAGTGGATATGGAATCTGCTTTCAAGCAATAACTAAATCTTGAATGATCAAATTATTCATTACAAATAAGCACAGTTTATAACAAATATGAGTAAAATAGTTTTGTTTTGTGGAATCAATATTCTCCCACCAATTCAATTCCTAGTAGATTGCGAACTGCATTACACAACCAACAAATGGCCTTAAAGCAGGACAGACTCCACTGTTTCTGAACTCTAAAATTACAATTCATAACCCCTTTGGGTCACAGTTTACAAAAACTTTACATGTGCATGTAGCTCCCACCCTCCCCTTTGAACCAGCTACTTGGCTAACAGTAATGCAGCCTGTAAGAGTAGTATGCAATTACAAGCAACCCCAATAACACATTTCATGTTTTATGATATTTCCTACAATATGCAATATCAGCATGACAGCTGCTCAAACTTGTGAAGCGCAAAGGACACCAACACCACTTAATCCAGGGTCCTGAAATTATGTATGGTAAGGGATCATTAAAAATATGCACTGCTGTTACAGTATCTTCTTACAGAATGTACAATAAAATGGTGGTTGCATTAATCTATATTTAGCCTTTCCTTTGATGGCAAACTAGTTATACATTACTAACAGGCATGTTAAATGTAGCATGCAGACAGACAATAAACATATCTACACATTATGTACGAAGAATTGCATAGTGATGGTACAAAACTGAGGTTGTGGTAAAATCTGTAAGGAATAATTCATTCTTTCACCCCCCCCCCCAAAATGATGGTCATGCAACAATAATCTCCAACATCTGCAAGTGCAAGGAGTACAAATGTGACACCAACCAGAAGTAGATCTCATGACCAACTATACATGTGTCTAGAGTACTACCTCATAGGATAAACAGTATTTCACTGTTCAATCTTAAATTTATATTACTTAAATATGACATCCACTAGCCACATGCACCATCAGATGGACTGGCATAATATTCACATGCCAATCCACATGCTTGTTTTATTATTGTTCTTGCTCTGTGATGACCTATTAACTCATTACACTAACGGTTATTCCAGTCTTATTGCATTTCGAACATCTATGATTCACATAATATTAGCATGCAGTGTCTCACCACTTTAATGATTAGCCTGACCACTAAGTGTATTAATGAGACTTTAATCATTCATATAATTCATTATAAGCAAATATTTTAACCACATTGTATGAATGATGCACTTACACAAACAACAATTTACAAATGTAATCCTAATAATCACTTAAATACAGCCACACACAAGACTGTCCTGTGTGTTGTGGAGACATAACCCAGTAACCATCAAAACTGTTGAACACGCTGACTGGGATGTGACATAACCTTATAACCATAGCAATGAACAACTGCAGCAAAGATGATTTGATGTCATAACCCAGAAAATGTGGAAACAAAGTATGTTACACACCAAGGTGTAACTCACACCACACTTGTAAACTGTATTATACAATTCTGATAGCACATAATCTGTAAACTATGTCAGTAAAACAGGAAAGCACGATTCATGTGCTCTATGCACGACTCCTTGTTTCAATTTCAACTGTTTTTGAATGAAGGATTTGTATTTTTTTAAAACCACGATCACAGCTTTTTTGGTTATCAGCATGGAAGGTAACAGTGTATACAAACAAAAAATGACATCAGATATTGAGGATTAAATGTGAGACAAATTCCATTTCCAGTAGATGAAAATTTGCCAATTACATAGGACAATATTTAGATTTCTGTCTCAATCTTATGGTTTGTTGTACAAGAGCAACAAAAATAACATTCTGATCAAAGAACTACAGTTCTTCCCAGGAGTAAACTGTTTGAATTTTTTCTGCACAAGATTATCAGCACATAAATTTTAAAATGTAGTGGTGAATTTTTACACCTGCTGATGACCTTTATTAATGTGGCATCTGATAATGCAACATATTAAACCCCCTTGACGGAAACATCAAGGACAGTCATAAATGTGTGGAGGCATTTAGATATCCAAATTAATTTTTTCAGCCAATGAACATGTTAGTCCTGTGCCATCAGGTTCCACATTGATGGACTTGACAATGCTATCTTCAACAACCATCGAGTATCGTTTTGATCGAATTCCACCCAATGGTGGCAAGTCAGTTGTCAGATCCACAGCCTTTGTAAATGCAGCACTGGGATCAGCAAGCATTCGAATCTGAAATCACAGAAGCACTCATAAAAATTCAACTCTCAAATACTCAGTCCATAAAGTGCAGACTCAATTACTGTCTGAATAGTGTCATGAAATGCAGTTGGTTGCACATCTTGTCTAAGTTGTGCAAAACAGAAAAATCTTGACCCTGCTGGGAATCAACCCACGATTCCTTCACTCGCTGGCCTGAAACCCAGTATAAACACTATCAATGCTGTTGAGACTACAGAACAAGTGACTGTCCTTTACTGTAGGGGCCTGACAGTAGCTGGGACTTTGTAGTGTATACAGTCCACAGGCGACAGCCAGGATTACCAGAGGAAAGAGATTTTTCTATGTAGACTTACTTTCCCTTCCACTTCATGTTTTTTACCCCAGGCTTCCATAACAAAGGGATCATTGACGGAAACACAGACAATTTCATTCACACCTTTCTGTTTCAGCTCATCTGCCTTGCTTACATATCCTGGGAGGTGAGTCTAAAACAAGTGATAAGACACATTAATTAAAAACACATTTTAGAACTAAAATGCAAGGAATATCAGTATGATCACTAGCAGAAAATGAGGGTAAATTGCAACAGGGGTGAGAAGGACCATGGTTTATATTTAAGATCCTACACCAAAGAGAATTAATAATTTCATGAACAAATGCAATTGTATGTCAGCAGACTGAAATTTCAACCACTTTTTGTTGATCTTTTTATTCTATGAAATTTGCGGTTCTCATGGCAGTATTAAGAATGTATTATGGGAAGTGACACCATGTAGTTTGGTAACTAGGTGCCAATAATCCTCAGGATTATACTGCGAAGATGGAAACTATTTGTGGAATAGAGTAGTTTTGTTAACAATACATCGGGAAATAAAACAGAATTGCAAAAACCTTTCACCTTGGAGCAGCCAGGCGTGAAGGCTCCAGGGACAGCAAAAATCACAACTTTCTTTCCCTTAGCGACGTCTGAAAGGTTCACTTTATTGGTCGGAGTGTTCTCATAGAGCTCCACGCTTGGCAGCTTGTCACCAACCTGCAATGAAGACACATTTCATGTAGGGAAATAATGCCATCGCTGCATTCAAAGCACCAGCCCACTGATGTGTACAGTAGAGATGGAGGTAAAGATAAATGTGAGTGGGCAGCTAAACACTTGGCAGCTGCAAATATTACCTGCCTATGCATGATATCAGGCTTCTGCCATTAAGTGGATCAGATCTGCACTCTTCTGGGATATTACACAGCAGATTGTGGTAATTCCTTACTGACAGATTGTCCATTGGTAAGGAATTACCACACTATGCAGCGTTATATCCCAGAAGAGTGTAAATCTCATTACCTACTAAACAACAAACCAGGAAGGTGTATAAAGGGAATGGAGGTAAATATTTGCTGGAATATGGATACATTTCAAGTAAAGATATTTGGGTATTAATTGTGCTGCACCACCAAATTATGAGGAAAGAACAGCAGAATCAAAGACTACAACTAGAACTACCAGTTATCTTTGACTTTTATTTCAGAATGTAATGTACAAAGTCGCAATCATACCTTAGGAAAGTTCTACATATAGAAGTAAAAGACAAAAGAACAAATTAGATGCTAATGTATGAAAATACTCTTGCAATTCAATATAACTACTGAGAGAGCTATGGCATAGTCACCCAAAATGAAACTTGTATAAACTTAATGACTACCTAGACACAATACATACTGAACCATTAATAACACTGTATACATAATATTCCAGAATGTGACATTCATATTACAGGTACTTCTAGTGATATGGAACAATTCCAAGGACCAATATACAAATGTTGCCTACTTTTAGAATATGTGCTCTTTAAGCCAAATTACCCAACATACTTGGCTTAACATCTTATTAACATCTGCACTTCATAAAGTAGTTTCACTCAACAAGTAGATAAGATAACCTCAGCCAATAGGATTACTTTACATTAAACAAGATTCTGTATGTTTATGTTGGAACAATTTTTGGACTGAGTTTTGATTGTCAATACAATGCACAAAGTCTACAACATGAATGTACAATGCCATTACATCTGTCTACCCATCCAAGTTTCCATCCATCAGAGTATGCACAAAATTCTGATGAAGTACAATGTGGAGGGTCCATACTATATTTGTGCAGTGAATTTAATACTGGCCCACATGAGTCCAGTAAAACAAAAACAGCTCATCACTGTTGATTCATTAGGTAAAACAAAGACCTCATTAACATCTAAAACTTTCATTAAACCTTTTATAGGGTATACATCTCGCAAAATAATTGAGTCTGGATTGTATATAGACAAGTATGTGAGCAACAATACATACAAATTACCATAATAAATGGACATCATAGTTTATGAAATGAAATCACAGAGAAGAGGTTTGTATGGCAATGAAGTTCAGATTGCAAATGTCTTTCCATTTGTTTCTACATATCCTTGTTCAGTGGAAAGCCGTTTAATGACCAAAGCCTCACAATAAATTCTATATGGTCTATGTACTCACATTTTTTGCATTTCATACAGGCATGGTTCAATAAATCTAATGACCCAAGGAAAAACTGATCCTGAGGGTAAACCACTCATGAAAAATATCAATTTGTAAATACAACTGCAACATTTTGTACGTCCACAATGTGCATAAATCAACCAAAGTTTTATGATTCATGTGCAAACTGACTTGGTAAGATACTCTACTGGACACTATTCGAAGACTTGGCCACCCATCGTTAAACTCATCATTTACTGAACCATCACGAATTTTACATTTTTGGGGATTAATCTACGTATCATATCATTTAGATGGTGCAGGGACAGCTACACGGGTAATCTCCTTCTAGAACACTATAACCGGGCGGGCTCAAAACCACATCTCCCACAACGAGAATCCAGAAACCAAACTCATTGAGCATTACACAAGTTTCTTACAAACGTCATATGACCTTGACCAATAACGATGTAGAAATTATATTTAAGACACAAATACTTGGTTTCTTACCTGAATAACCATTCTTGCGACAGACGTGGAAAACGAACGCTTAGCAATAGGCAACACAACACGCCCTACAGCATGAATCAGCTGCATTTATACGCCGGTTTTTGTTGACCTTCAATTTGTCAGAGAGTGAAAGTTTACTTCTGCTTCCTGTTTACACGTGACCAATCCAGCCAATGTTTAATCGTTCGACATATTTTAAACTTCCTACTGTTGCGGTTTTATTTCAAACGTTGGTACACATTATGTCGGCATTAGTGCACCAAAGTCCCGATCTAAGCATAGTAAGACCATGTACTTCCTCGGATGCGACGCTGCCAAAGTAGTTCGGTTGGTATTTACGGTGGCCTATCAGTCTATCCGCATCTTTATTCCACATCAACCAAACTACACGGCATCACACTGAAGCATGGATTAGGGTAGTTGCTACTTGTTGAAGGTGATCTACAGAGACATCCAGTGGTGTAGACCGAAAAGTGGAAGTGGTATGGTAAAAGAGACCGACACCTCCGCCTTAACTCCGTGGAGCCGACTCCGTCTCGATGACCTTAAAAGGCGTTCTGAGCTAGTCATTAAATTCCCCACCTTTTACGGAACCAAAAGGTTCAGTATTGTGTTCACATTCGTGTTACTGTCTTCAGCTAGATGAATCTATTCCATGCCCTTCCACCAGTGTAACTTTTCGTATCATGTTCCTTTTTGAGGTCACGAATTATTAGAACCGCTTCAAACCCAACTTGTAGGACCACTCTTCGTCGAATATCCCAACTGCTTATTCCCTATATTCGTTGCTATCCTTCATATGTGAGGGCAGTCTCTTTCACTTGAGACCCGCAGACGTGCCATGCCATTGTAACATGGCTTCAGTAACGACTCGGTTGTTTGTATTTTCATTGTATGTAAATGTATTTGCATAATATAACGCATATTTTCCCCGTGTGACATAGAAGTGTGTGTTATTATTTAATGCCTCTTTTTGTAAAGCCTTTGTGAAATAACATTGATAAACTAATATTTATTTTCCTTGCAACATTTGAGTGTTAAAACAAATATTCCGATAATGTCGTCAGGAAATTTCAGATCTTTGTAATATTTAAAGTTTTCAAGGCAAAATTAGCGTGA
>Ga0123354_10012503_pt1 | contig 13157 bp, 5 predicted proteins | sample TergutLab28metaG_2_FD_97872 | JGI IMG/M metagenome (GOLD analysis project Ga0123354, IMG submission 97872) | Labiotermes labralis P4 segment gut microbial communities from Petit-Saut dam, French Guiana - Lab288 P4 | ecosystem: Host-associated > Arthropoda: Insects > Digestive system > Gut ...
CACACACACACACACACACACACACACACACACACACACACACACACACACACACACACACACACACACACACACACACACATATATATATATATATATATATATATATATGAAAGCAGATTAGAAGCTTGAATTATGGTCTTCCAAAAGTAAAGGAAAAGTTTCTTAATCATGAGATTATGTTTGTTAATGTAGTACATCCATAACTTCACATTCCTGCCTTATAGAATAGAAATTAATCCGGCCACTTTGCAAATTCGATTTTTATCTCCATTTTCTGGTAAAAATATCCATGTTCTGAAGCTGTACACACCCAGACACCTACATTAAAATGGCCAGCTCGGAATTAGGTCCAAGACTGTCATGTACGAACTATGCAGTATTGCACTGTGTATTAACACTTTCAAGCATTCTCACAGTTCATGCAGTTTCATGATTTGTTTCGTATCGTTTCTGACCTAAACCTTTCGGTATTGCCCATAATATGTACAATAGGTTTCCCACATTTCTGCGGGCTAAGAGAGGTCGTCATTTTCTCAATATCCCACCTGTATATCGCACACATCAACCGTTAATGCAATTTCACCTTTCATAATTGAATTTCCATAGTGCCCTGGCAGTATACGTAGGCGTGGTGTTAAATTCTGAGAACTTACGGCCGTAAATGCCTGGTATAATCCTCCGCACCTATTTCTTATCCATTTCCTGGTAGCACAGGGTACGACATCTCCGTAGTGTTCAGCCCATTATGTGTCGTAAGATGTGGTCACAAAACCCCTAAGGCGACATGCAACATTCCTGTTTTTCCCTTCTTGTGACTGAGGAGTCAAGGCTTCTGGGGTGTGTCTGTGCAATTGTTAAATAGTTATCGACATTTCGGAGCAGCTTACTATCTCATCCCCCACGACTTAAGGGCTCAAAGAACGTATAGACCCTGAAGATGGAGGCAGCAAGCTCATTTTTTACTTCCTAGACCAGCTGTTTACAAATTTCTTTTCCGTGGAGAAACTCATAAAATAATAATCCTGCGCCTTTGAACACAAAACCAAAACAGACAGTGGGTGACGCACAAAGATTGCTCCTGTATTGCCGGGCAAAAATTCGCCCTATATTTCGAGGGATAGTTGAAATTTTCGCGATATTTCAGAAATACTTATTTATTTTACCATTTCTCAGAGGGCCCCTAACAATGTTTTGCAGAGCCCTCGTTGGGAAACGCTGGCTTAGACGCTGATTTGAACGTTGAATAAAGAGAGACCAACTTGATGTCACTTGCTTTTTTATTTCATTATTTACTGCTCAACATGTTTCGGATGTTAATACATCCATCCTCTGGAGTTTGCGACTTATTTGTTGAGTTATTTCATGGGTTGTATTGCTTTATCCGGATGCAGGCTGAAGCATTAATGCTTCAGCCTGCATCCGGATACCACACCACCCCAGCCAAACCACAACGTAACACCAACACATATCGAACCAGAACAATACAACCCATGAAATAACTCATCAAATACGTCGCAAGCTCCTCAGGATGGATGTATTAACATCCGAAATATGTTGAGCAGTAAATAATGAAATAATAAAGCAAGTGACATCAAGTTGGTTTCTCTTTATTCAATTATCAAGATGATGCACGGTCCAATAAACATAAGACCCTGATTTTGAACATCAGGAGGAGCGGTATCGCTGTGAAATCCCTGTATCTCGCCATAGAAACTGCATTGTTGGGGTGCGATTGCGGTTGTGACGGCAGCGACCACGATGTTTGCTGTCAGCCAGGAGGGATGTGCATCTGTGTTGTGGCCTGCGTACACTTTCAGTTAGGTCGCTCAGCATGATGAAAACAGCATGTGTGTTTCGATATGATGATAAATATAATGTTTATTACGAAACTTTGCAAACCAGTGTACAATATTGCATGTTGGTTTGCAAAGTTTTGTAATATAATTAAAAAAAAAAGGTAAAGTGATCCCGTTACAGGCCCGGTGTGGCCCAGAGGGTGGGTAGAGGTATAGCTCTACTCTTCCATGACCGCGGCACTAGAGGGTGGTGAGTGGTCAGCAGCACGCCCCGGCCGCACTTTACCCCCGGGAAATATCCGGTACCCGTTTTACAGGAGTCTGGGTGGGCCCCAGCGTCGGTCTGGAGGGGCGGAAAGTTTCGCCTCCACCGGGATACGACCCCGGACCGTCCAGCCCGTAGTCAGTCGCTATACCGACTGAGCTACCCGGCCCACAAATATAATTTGTACATTGGTTTAAAAAGTTTGATAATATTTGCTTTGTAATGCACCTCCCTGAGGATAGCCACAACTGTGGCCGAAACATGTAGGAGGCATACTATATACATAAGATACACCTAAATGTTTATATGTATTGATTGGCTTTTATCACCCTATCGAATCAGCTTAATGCATGGTCATAGATTATTAAAGATTAACGTGTGTGTCTGGATAATTGCTGAACATGTCTTATGGAGTGTGACGCCGTGTAGTCTGGTAGATATATACTGACTTCAGAGGATCCTCTTGCCTACTTCATCAGAGAAAACACATGAAGAGAGCGAGCGTCTGAAACGTCGGCAGACTTTTATCGTTTATCCATCAGCAGGGTAGACAGACTGCGCTTATGATTGTGGCAGCGGGATCCTTTGGAAATGTCCGTACACTTACTGCGAGAGTAAGCTATGGGTGTATATATGTATATATTTGCGCCTACTGTAATGGTGAAAAAGAGGGGCGCTGAAACACCTCTGCGCATGAACCTCACAGCATGGTATCACGCTCCAAAATGCAGCAACCAGCGTCAAGTTCGCGATTTTGTTATGGCAGCAGTAGCTGACGTCACCGCTGGTGTGTTCCCCGCAACTGACGATGGGAGGGCACGACTGTTCATATTGTGGTTCTGGTTGCCACCTTGCTCAGTAGATGGCTCTTCGAGCATGTTTGCTTGTAGTAGAGTTGGTAGCACAGCCAACGTAAAAAACGCGAACATACGGATATTCGATTTTTAACCTGTGTTAATCGTCATGCTCCCTGACTTTATCGCCCTAATAATAATTTAGGGATGAAGCATATTATTTTTCCTGTCGTTTTGAAGTAACGCAAGACTTTGTTTCGCACCGTAAGGTAGTGAGGAAAATACGTAGCTAGAACATAGACTAAGTAATAGATATATATATATATATGAATTTATTACGAGCTTCATAGTTTGTACGTTTCACTACGCATTATCTGGGTAATTACATAGGTGTACATACACGTTTACAAGTATGTATGTATATATCGGATAATAATAATAATAATAATAATAATAATAATAATTATTATTATTATTATTAACTGAAATTGGGTTGTCACCCGGTGGCAGTGGTTATTTTACATGTATACAAAACATAAAATCGGTTATTACTGAATTTAATTCAGGAGGGCTACATGAGAAGTATGTAGTGGCAACTTGGAATCTTGGGAACCATCTCAGCATTTGCTTTTAGACACAGGGAAACCAAGAAAAACCTGTGTCGAGGTGGTCGGTCGCAGGACCTTCCGAGTACTGACTTCTAGCCAGCAGTCCGGCATCTAAAGTAAAAAAAAACCAATGCACACACAGTACAACAAATACGCTTAAGATAACAACACCCACACAAGGCAACTACAACAATACACACGGCCAAACCAACAACAATTACACACAAGACAACTTAAAACTAGTGACAATACATGCGAGACAAATTAGAATACAACATGTACAAAAGGTAAAAACACCCAAGTAAGAGAGTACTGTGTACAGTTTCTTGTAATTGTTTTTTTTTCAATCATTAATTCACTCACGCTTTCACCCCAGTCCTTCACTTCTCATCACTTACGACCCTATAAACCTTTCCCATAAAGACTCGTTCCCTTAACCTCATTCCACTTCACATTGCTCCGTTCACTTCACTTCACTTCACTTTATTTCACTTCGCTGCACTTTATATTGAATAACTTTTCACTTCACTTTAGACTTTTCACTTCACTTTTGACATTCATATCACTAGACTTCGCTTCTCTACACTTTTCGATGATTTCCAGCACACTTTACTTCCTTTTAATTCGACTCAATTATCCCTTTCCTTACCCTCTTTTTAAAAGTGACTGGTTTGCAGGGGAGATTTCTTAACACTTCTGCCGGTAACTGGTTCCAGTGTTGGATGATCCTATTCACAAAAGAATATTTCCCTATATTCCACTTTGCCTCCTATTCCTAATTTTCCTTTCATGATCTACCCTGCTCAGATAGTGTGGCCGTTGTAATCTGTCGCCTATAACCTTCCACGCGCGTTCCCCAGAGTACGCTTTGAAGAGGGTACATATGCGTGATAACGTTCGACGCGACGCCAAAGTTTCCCAGTTCGGAATGTTCGTATGATGTGCAAATTGGCCGCTTTCTTTTGCACCCTGTCTAACGCACTTTTTGTCCTTCCCTGTACGGGTCCCAGCACGCGGTCCCATATTCAAGAATCGGACGTACAAGTGACATGTAGACTAAGCTTTTGGTATTACTATTACCAGTATTCGCATTGTGAAGTGTAGAGCTTTCCAGGCCCTTTTCACCGTGTAGTTGACTTGATCCGCCCAACTTAAGTCGCTGCGTAAGTTTATCCCCAAATATTTGCAACTGCTCGCTTCCGGTATTAATGTGTCCATTAACGAATAATTTAGTGGATACCGTACCCTGGCTCTCGTGAAGCGAATTGCCTTACTTTTACTTGGATTTATTTTCATCGCATTTTCAACCGCCCACTCCCCCAGCCTGTTCAGGTCGTTCTGCAATTTATCCACGTTTTCAATATTTATAATTTTTCTGTAAATTACACAGTTATCAGCAAAAAGTCGTTCTACGTTGTCCGACACCTAGACTCCATTACACGTTTACATTTGTCGGTATATGTGGATGTGTGTGTGTGTGTGTGTGTGATGAAAGCAAGAAGTATGATTTAAGGCTTCCGCCACCAAGTAGATGAGATCTGCGCTCTTCTGGGGTATTACGCAGCGTAGAGTGGTAATGCCAAACCGATATTTTGGGGCCTATCCGTCCCATCTTTAAGGGTCAAGAAACGTCGGTATGACATTAACACACTACGCTCGGTAATATCTCAGAAGAGCGCAGATCTCAAAAACAAAGAGATAAAAGACTGACGGAAAATATAGCACGCATAAGAAAGAGAATAAGTGCGCTTAGAATTTCTATTGAAGTATTTGAGGTACAGACACTGTGTGAGGCACCAACGCACAGATCGAAGGATAATATTCAAATGGACTGCAATGCATGCAACATAAATGTGTGTGTGAGTTAATCTGGCTGACAGCATGGACCGACAGTGGGTGTCCGTGAACAGGTTATGTTCCTTCGGCTTCCTTTCACAGGTAGAAAATTTCTTCACTATCTCAGCGATCCTCTAACTTCCCAGAGTATCTCTAATCCGTGAATTTAATTCTTCTTCTTTTTCCTCCTCTTCTTCGTCTTTCTCCTCCTATGGATCTTCGGCCTGTTTCCTGACCATGACGTCCCCTCTGTTTTCCTCCAGGCACTCCAATGTGTTCCCGCTGCACCCAGTGTGTTTGGTACGGAGCGATTTGGCAGAATCCTTTCGTACTTCGCCTTCCCACGTAATCGTCGTTTTCCGGCGGGACTTCTTCATCCGGGACTTTTTCCCAAAATTCTTTTCAGGTCTGTGTTGTAGAACATCGTTACTAAGTGGCCAGCCCACATGTGCGTTACCATGTCAGTAACTTTATACAGTCTGCACAGTCCATGAGTTCATTTGGATTATACACATTAGAATCCTCTTCATTACCATTTCCTCCTTTTAGAATAGGGTTGATTCAAACAGACTCCCCTGCGTCATACTCGCCCTGCTCTTATCGTATTAGTGCACTCGTAACTGAAGATGTAAGGCAATCCAGCGAGGCTGTTTTTAGTCAAGAATGCCAAATTTTCACCCATCACTTAAACGTGTTTTTTATTATCATGTTGTAAGCTTGTTGCCTGTAGGTAGAAAAAAAGTCTTGTCGAAACGCGTAGCGTATTAGACGTGATATTTTTATAATCATCATCATCATCATAATCATCATATATCTGTCATAGATTTGGGCCACTTGTTGACCCGTTCCGGTCTCACGTATCAAGAAGTCTCTTCAAAGGTCTACCATGATTCCTTCTGCCCGTTGGGGAATAGTGTTTCATTACCCTGGGTAACCTATTTCGAGGCTTTCTATTTACATGTTGTATCCAGTTTCTCTTGTATTCCATTAATTTGTCCAAAATCGGTGTTATTTTTAAATCCTTTGTAATTTGTTCATTTGTTTTATAATCTGTTCAAGTGTATCCAGCTTTTCTTCTCATGTATTTCGTCCTGCTGCTGTTATTCTTTGGCGACCCTTGCTTTAATAGTCCAGATTTTGCTGCCATGCCGGTCCAGAGGCTAAAGGTAGCAATCCTATCACTAGACTTACTCGTAGCCCATTCAGGGGAAATTTTAACCACTGGCAAGTCTCACGAAAAGAAGCCGGACACAGATTTTCTTTAAACGACGACGTGGATATGTTATTTTGTATTAGATTTTTATTGGAAAATGAGACATATAATAATGATTTAACCCTTATCCTGCTAATGTGGAGTACGGGGTGAGCTTCTAACAATGCCAGCAAATGGCAGATGGGATTTAACTCGGCGTTTAAAGGGTTAATGATATAAACTCACGAAATTACACGATATTATTAGTATTTTTTTACAGGTAAGTTCGACACCACACTGTAAGTCGCCATTTTTCAGTAACTTTGAGATATGCCGTTTTTGTGTCCTGGATCTTCAGACAGTTTCTATGAATATTTATTTCGTATGTGACAATTGTTTGTTGCACATACTTGGGGATGCAATGGATCATTTAAGAGCTATTTGTATTATATGAGATTTTGGTTCTAATGTAACGCACTCGTAGAATTCTGCACATTAAAGGATACTGAAGTTGCGAACATTCTGGCTGGCGTGTGTACGGCGTATTGACTAGTTTAGTCTTTACTCGACATGCAGCAATATCCCACTACATTTGATCGTTCATTAACACAGCTGCAAGAATACTAAATCTCGCAAAAAATATTTTCTTCTTTCCCTCAAATCAGTGTAATGGCTATGCTAAGGGCTGGACGGTCCGGGGTTCAAATCTGGGCAGGAGCAACATGTTCATCTCTTCTGCCTCTCTTACAGACCAGACCTGCTGTCCGTTTAGCCTCCTTTTCGGTTGGTACTGGGGTTCTTCCTGCGGAGATAAATCAGCCGGAAGGCAAGGCTGACCACTCACCTCCAACTGCCTATTTTAAGAATGTGCGGAGCCAGTAACTCCGCTCCCTCTATGTACCTCCATGGAGTTGGTAGGGACAGTGTTACCGACTTACTTTTTTCTTTATGTCAACTAAATTATGAACTATTTCTGAAAACTGGACTGGCAGCAAAACACACTTAGTTGCATTAATGACACTTACACACATCTCCTGTTCTTCTAATTAGCGTTTGTGACAGTCTATGACAGTCAGCGCCGTTCCTAATGTCCTTTGTTTTCATTTAACACTCATCCCTGTATTTGAAACCACAGCTACAGTCTTACTGCTAATAGCGTCGCCATGGTAACTACACATAAATATAACTAATCTTCATGTTTGCACCGTGCAGCAATGGCGATTAAAACACTTTATTATCCAACAGATGCGCAAATATATAATTCGTAGATAAAATTATAATTATTATAAAATATTTAAAATTGCTCCAACATGTTTCGGATCACAAGGGACCCATCATCAGGGAGCTGTAGACAGTGCTTGGCTAAAATTACAGTAATGGTTCTATCTTGTCCGTTGATATGGAAGTAGTCAGTGTTATGGCAGCATATTTGCCGGTGGTGCGTGTGTGTACTGCACAGTCTCACAGTGCCTCTCTAGACTGTGCAGTACACACACGCACCACCGGCAAATATGCTGTCGTAACACCAACCACGTCCACATCAACGGACGAGATCGAACCATTACTGTAATTTTAGCCAAGCACTGTCTACAGCTCCCTGATGATGGGTCCCTTTTGATCCGAAACATGTTGGAGCAATTTTAAATATTTTATAATAATTCTAGTTGTATCTACGAATTATATATTTGTGCATCTGTTGGATAATAAAGTGCTTTCAATACAACTAAATTAATATTAAGCTCGAGATCTGATTTCTGACTGCAGCTTTTTTAAGTACGACTTGTATTTGTCTTCTGTGATGTGACACCCAAATTCTAGTAACATTTTACCGATGTTTCGGAGCGTTTTACTGCATGTTTCGTCATATATCCTGATTATGGAAGCAGGAGGAGCCTATTAAAAGTCGGTACATTTCCACCAGTATATACGGCGTAACACACCTGAATAATAATAATAATAAGTGATTAAGAAGGAAGCCGAGAAGACTCTAAAATATAAAGACCTTACAATAGAACTACAGCGCATGTGGAATGTAAAAAAAAAAGATGATACCAGTAATAATAGGGGCGACTGGGACTATTTCAAAGTCATTTAGAAAATACGTGAGCAACATACCAGGAAAACATGAAGTCAAGAAACTACAGAAAACAGCCATATTGGGCACTGCACACATACTTCGGAAAGTACTAATGTGAAAGTATAATAGATTCAACACTGAAACTAACGATACAAGCACCATGAATAGTAACAACAGAATAGCTGCAACACTGTATTCCCTAGCGACATAGTTTGTCTCAGGAATGCAAGTATAAATACCCTGCATAGAGGAGATGATGATGATGATGATGATGATGATGATAATAATAATAATATAATGTTTTTGTACTTGCTTATAGAGACTAAGATTCATCTCAGGCTAAGGCTAGCAATTGTACTGACTTAATGCAGTTGTAAGAACGTACTGTCACGACTGCTTCATTGGAAATTCATATAAACTTTTTCTTCCATTTTGAACAGCAGTACTACACCTACTACGTCACACATTTTAGTGAATTATGTTAATACGTAATTGGACATCATTAGGTGAAATTTCGTTTAATAAGTACAAGAATTAATGTTGTGTTCAGCTGCAGTTTCAGTTACTTTTATTACTAATCTGCTGTTTACAAGTATTTTTTCCTACACATGTTGTAGCTGGTGCCTGATAATGGCTTTTATGTGAGCCGAAGCATGTAGCAGGAAAATACGATGAAGTATTGTCAAAAGCGTTGTTGTTATTTACGGTCTTTTCTTACTCATTTAATTATTTCGGCATTACAACAGAATGTCTTGCTCTGAAAGTGTGCTTTTATTGTGCTTATTTTTAAGAAAGCCATACTTGTTTATCGCAGTTACATGAAGATGTAGGGGTCCGAGCTCCCCTCAGATCGGATACTAAATTAGGAAAATGCAGATATAAATCCATTTAATCCCTCAACTAAGTTCTTCCAGGCACATTCTGAAGTGGTTCGCTTTCTTTTAGTAACTTCAGATTCACGTTTCTTACACAATCGTGAAATAAAAAAAAAAAAACTGTATATTAGGTCTGAAAAAATTAATTGTATATCGCAGGATTCATCACAATGTAAACACCGTTCAGCGCTATTAACTAATTATATACAGAGATTTAGATTACTAAGGGAGCAATATAAAATTTTACACCTGCAGCAGGATCGTAATAAGGCCATAGGTCACACGTGTTAGCGACATCTAGTTTCCTGCTGAATATATTAGTAATATCACTTTAATTATTAACCGACAAATGCACTATATAAAATTTCATATTAAAACGCTTAAAATCGCTCCGACATGTTTCGATCCTAAGATCATCCCCAGGGAGCTACGTTGTTCCTTGCTAAAGTCATTTTAAAAACATTCACAAAATAATTCCATTATATTAGCAGGGTGTTGTGGCAGCTGCCACATCACCCTGCTAATATAATGGAATTATTTTGTGAATGTTTTCAAAATGACTTTTAGCAAGAACAACGTAGCTCCATCAGGATGATCTTAGGATCGAAACATGTCAGAGCGATTTTAAGTGTTTTAATGTGAAATTTTATATAGTGCATTTTTTGGTCAATAATTAAAGTAATTCTACGAAATGCACGGTGCAACAATGAGGATAAATTAGTAATATATTTTAAAACTTCGCTCCTCATATTTATGGTACATACTAAATAAAGAACATGTTTATGTACGGTATACACATATGTACACACACACACACACACACACACACACATATATATATATATACACACACACACACACACAAACATGATTGTTCTTAATGTTTCACTCCGATTCATATTTAGCATGTTACTATAGAGAGTTTTGTTTTCCTGTGTCGCTACGGCCCATCGTCTCCTCATTCTTCAGGTTTCTAGATCACACACAGCGACGCAACACAGTCTTTAGGACTTCTCTGGGCGAGTGGCCATCCCGTCGCAGAGACCTAACATGCAACACTCACAACAGACATCTGTGCCCTAGCGGGATTCGAACACACAACAGCGGCATGCGAGCGGCCGCAGACTACGCCTTAGAACGCGCGGCCACTGTGATAGGCGTAAATCTGGAGATATACACATAAATTCATGTGTGTGTGGGGGGAGGGGGGGTATATATATAATCTATGGAATGTGAAGGTCCTGAATGAAAATTGCCATGAAAGAAATGAAAATGTGTTAGCAGAAAAACGAGCCTCACATATTAACAAAAACAGTGACAATAATAATAATAATAATAATAATACTGACATTACGAATAGTATGTCTACTCAGGCCCAGTACTTTAAACAAGGGGATTGCCTGTCATGTCGGAAATAATGTAGTGTACATGGCTAAACTCATTAAAACTTTTTAATTAACCTATGTTAATTAACGCTGTACGTCGTCTGAGGAACTGCGTAACGTAAAATGAGATAGTGGCTCTGTAGCTGAATTGTAAAGGATGGCTGGGACATTAGCCGTTGTCTAACCGAGTTCCGTACTTCCAAGTAACTTAGTTTGCATCACTGAGGGCAGTCGTTTTCATTATTTGGGCGGGCAAATTTCCAAATACGAGATATGTCAGTCTAGTCACAAATTCTGAATTAGATGAATTTCGGGCTTGAACTTTGTCTTCGAGAGAGAAAATATATAACGGACAGTCAAAAGCGTGTGGCCACTCTCATATCATATATCGATTTCCGGCAGCGGGTTACGCTAGTCATTTCCCGCTTTCAGTATGATGGATGATCGCTTCTGTCCCCAGCTTGTCCTGTGTGTGACAGTAAGGACTTTTGTCACTTCTCCTTTACTGAACCAATAGAATTCCCTTTCTTAAATCTGCTTTTGAAGATAACTCTTATTCCTCTTTTCTTTCTCTCAAAATGGTTGTTCATATTTCTTTTAATCTTTGATATTGCATAGAATTTAGAAAATTGAAACAAATGACTGTCATACTTCCGTTTGGAGAGGAGGTAAGATTGGCACAGAATATAATTGAGGTATTTTCCTCGCTACCACCAAAATGTTAACAAAGCAGTGTGTACAGTTAAGTATAAACATTGCTTTCACTGTGACACACGTGGACGAAGGACAAAAAGTAACAACTTCCTAAGGTTTGACGTTTTGTTGACCGTGCATCTCAGTATATTTATCTCAGTGATTAACCAACTTCATGCGCAAAATTTTTGTTTTACAATAAGTTTATATAATGCCTCTACATGTTTCGAGCACATATAAGTGTGATGATGCCAGAGGCTGTGTAATGCAATTTTGACCTCCTGATGATGAGCACATGTGCTCGAAACATGCAGAGGCATGAAATATACTTATTGTAAAACCAAAATGTTATGCATCAAGTTGGTTAATCACTGAGATAAATAACTTCCTAAGTATTTACTCTGTTTTATTGTATTTTTTTTTGTTAAGCTAAACTCGACCATGATGGAATAACAAACTTCTTTGTCTGCTTGTTATGCTGCACATGTTTAATAACACACTGACTGCTTCTTAACCTTCTACCTGCATTTGTAATGTCCTTAATAAAAAATTTAAAAATCACAGAACACTTCAACAAATTAACGCATGAAATCTTGCCGAAATAGGGCAAATACTAAATTATTTTTATGTATAATTAAATTCTGCCCCTAAAAATTATATAACGTGACATAATACAGAATTTTATTTTTTACTAAACTTTTACAACTTCCATTTCTATAATATTACCCCCTAAATTGTGTCTAACACTTGCTTCGCTAGTGTATCCGCCGTTTGTGAAGTTTTTAAGGCAATGATAATATGGTATACAAAATGGTGTAAGTATTTGAAGGTCGTCCTTCTGACCATTAACACAGGTATTTTCTACCAAAACGACATTTTCTTTATTTACCTAACCACGAAGTACAAGCGGCCACTTGTATTGAACGCGAAGTTTGCTCCTTTAGGCAGTCCAAATGTTACTTGATTTACATTACACTCTTTCTTTAAATGTGAATGTAACGTCTGTAAGCATCAGTTATACACAAGTATCCGCTCGTGCCCTGTACCTTGTAAAAGGTGTTTAAGTGGACTTGAGATCTGAGATTCTGAACTTATACATTAGGGTACGTGATGGTTCCCTCAAAACACTAAAATACTGAGTAAGTTCTGTAGTTTAATATAACGGGATGATCATTTCTCTTTGTTTTTGGCAGCTCCTGAAAGTTAAATTTGTAATTGTGTAGCTCACTCAAAGTAAGGGCGTCTTGGTGGAGAAATCAGTATTCTATGTTAAATGTCCTGGAAACAAAAATTAATGTTACAACAAAAATGTTAGTGCTTTCAAACTCCTCTACCCTCCAAAGGAACAGAAAGCACGCGCGCGCACACACACACAAACACACACGCACAAAGACACACACAGACACACAAAAACACACCACACACTCATACACACAGACACACACACACACACACACAAACACACACAGACACACCACACACACACACACAAAGACACAAAGACACACACACACACACACACACACACACAACACACACACACACACACCACACACACACACACACACACACACACACACACACACACACACACACAAAGACACACACACACACCACACACACACACAAAGAC
>Ga0123354_10012505_pt1 | contig 13155 bp, 5 predicted proteins | sample TergutLab28metaG_2_FD_97872 | JGI IMG/M metagenome (GOLD analysis project Ga0123354, IMG submission 97872) | Labiotermes labralis P4 segment gut microbial communities from Petit-Saut dam, French Guiana - Lab288 P4 | ecosystem: Host-associated > Arthropoda: Insects > Digestive system > Gut ...
ATCCGCAAAAGTTGGCACTAACTTCGCCGACCGGCGGCGGCCGCTCTGTCGGTATAGTTCGCGTGCGGACTAAGGCCACGGAGTTTGTTTTGTTTGTTCAACCCTCTGTTGGCGGCCCGCATCAGACAGCACCGTTGTCACCTCAGCTGATGATGATGCTCTCTTTTCCTTCTTGCGTTCCGAACTGCATTATAAAGAAGCGATATGGCCTAACAACTGGATTCAGCAGTCGAAGTGCTTGATCGTTCTCTACTTAGCCCAGGCCGTTTAGCAGACGCAATATGTACGTGTAGGTATGTGGTTTTCAGTAAAGGACATACTGAGGAGAAGCGCTTTCTGTTGGCACAACTGTCACACTGACTGCATTCGCTGTTGACGTCTTACCCTGGAATTTACTGCTGCGTATCAACAGGGAAACCCCCGTTATTTACAATGCAGTAGTCCGCAATTCATGTGTCGCAACACAGTAAAGTATTTCAAATATTTTGTGTAAGATCAAAGTGCCCTTTTAATTTATGATCTTCTGGCTTACAAGGTTGCAATTTTAAAAGCAACGCAGAAACAAGACAAACATGAAGACTTTTGTGCAATCGTAGCGGCTGAAAATAACCCAGCGGACTTCTGGTTAATTATGACGTTAAATATCTTTTTCCTTCTGCCTTTATCCTATGTTGCCCTCTACATTTTTCTTCCCGTTCTGGTCTTTATTTCACTACCTGCTTCTTTTTTGGGGGTTCATCTTATTTTCCTCTTCCTCCTTCTAACTCTTCTGCTCACAGAGTACAATGTATCGTGTTATGACTCAGAATTTATTCTGCAACAACGGATCCTGTAAATACGATCTATACACAGAAGGACTCTTTGCCACGGACAGCGTTTCATCTCGGTCCTTCTGTATTACAAGACTCTGGCTTGGTAATCGGAGGTTGTGAAATCGAATCTTGGTGATGCGTCAAGCTATCCTGAAGTCTGTGTTTATTCTTTTAATGTCTACACAAAAATGAATGTCGGATTTTGACTGGTCCCTCCTTCGTTTCCCACACACCATACGCAATCACCCTGCCAGTACTCACGCAACGCTGTATAAAACAGCACAAAACACTGCTCTGTGACAGCAGCTCCAAGACGCCCCAAAACTGAGCTGCTGTCTTGAAATTCTGCTGGGGACGTGTAGGCTATATGATCCTGTGTTGCGTCGTCATGTGTGAGCAGTTGTATTTTGACGGCCCAACCACCCATGTCCTGAGGGGTTTAATTCTGTGTGTAAACAGAGCAGAGTGCGTAGCCCAGAAAACGAGGAAGTGCGAAGTGGGGGAGAAACTTGATACGAAACGACGTTTTAAGCGGCAATAAATTAAATTTCTAATTAAGTAATTCTATTTGAATATAACTTCTTGTTGAGATTGCTAGTGTTATTACAAAAACAGTCAATTCTTTTGGGTCACTTGAGCAGAGATTACACGGCTTCGTTCATCTGAACCCAAACGCTTCTTAGTCGTGGCATAATGAGCGAATTCATTCATAAACGTGTAATTCGATTCTGAAGACGTCACTGGCTACAAAAAAGTACCAATCTTGATCTCTTTCCTTTCCCGCTAAACTCGGACTGACAGAAGGAGAGGGACGTATCGCTTGATAGAGGTCAAATATATCTAACCTTTTATAATCTGCAAGAAAATGTTGTGTGTTACGACCTGTTACGACCTCGCAGTTTGACCTCTGATCATCATCGCTGTGCTGTGACTGCCTGCACCAACAATTCCACCTTCTGATCATTCACATAAACCGCACTGTGTATGCATTATACTGTGTTCGGTACTCAGCCTGTGATTCGCGAACTGCAGCCCGGCCAATGGTCTAGCAGTCTTCGTAGCTCCCAAGTAGGGCAGTACACCAATATACTGTTTGTCATTCGTGGTTATCTTCAGTATTTCCAGGCCCAGCTGAGGCTACATACTTTTAAATAGGCCACGATAACCCCCATTTCGCTACACATATACATCTCACCTAATCACTGGACATCAAACAGGCTCCACAGATGGCACAAAGCCGTTGACAGCTACACGATGTCTACCATATGTAATCACGTGGCAAACAAAGGATGTCAAAATCTAACAAAATGAACCAGAATCAACGTAGAATATATCAATCACTTCTTTTATTCCAACTAAATGCACATAATATGATAAACACACATATTTATCACCTATTACCTCTCATGTACACGTTTTGGCTGTTACGCAATCTTCAGGGAGACCATTGCAATACCTGCTCGCGAAATATATGCTTTTTGCAGTTTTGTCACATAGGTTGTGCGACAAAATGTGAAATTTTCCCTGTTTTTTAATTTACAATATTCTTACAGTGTTTAAAACAATATGTATTTCGTATTATTACGTTCTAAACGTCGCAACAGCATTGTAAATTTAAAAAAAAACAGGGTATATTTTACATTTTGTGACACAACCTATGTAACACTGCAAAAAGCATATGTTCTTGAGCAAATAATGCAATGGTTTCCTAGAAGATGGTGTAACAAACACCGAAACACGTAGGAGGTCAATGGTGATAAATAGTTGGAATAAGAGAAGTGATTGACTGCAAGAATACACGGAGGGAAAGCTTGAAAATAGAACATATCAGCGTGATAGTTGTCTGTAGTACCTTTTGTTTTTCTTACTGACTTTCTAAACAGTGTAAACGAGCCATTGTTTATAGGAAATAGCTCTTCTTCTTGCTCTCGTGTGTTATGGCACATCTAACATAGGTTCACCCACCGGGGGGCCGAGACTTCATGTTGTTTCTGGAGATCTTGTGTTGTGCACCTCAGTTTTGTCTTGCAAATTTCTGTGACTGGTGTTGCTTGTGTAACAGCGGTTGTCACGTGTTTCAGTGAATACAAGTATTAAAATAAACAGGGGTGTCGCCAATATTTAGATTAACAATTCTATCTGCAAATGGGAAATGAGAATGGAACGATATGTGGAGTCTTCTTCCTCCTCATTTCTTCTGAAATGATGGATTTTGATGAAGCCTGGAGTGACCATCAGGACACTACATACTATTCCAAATCTGTGTTTCCGTAACGGCTACAAAAAAAAATAACGTAAGGTCCTGAACGTATTGGAATAACAACTTTTAGAAATGCTAGGGTAATTTTGTTAATTTTGTGAGAACCTCAAATATCGCAAGAAAAATTTTGGATGAAATTCAAATTCTTTCTTTTAACTTGTGTCACTTTAACCACATTCATACAATAACCACCATAACACTCAAATTATGCAGGTAAAGGTAAAAAGGTAGAGTTGTCCCTGTGCATACAATGAAGGCAGGTAGGAGGAGCAGAGGTACAGCTCCATCCATTCTTAACCTCGACAGTAGATAAGAGGCAAATGATCAACTCAGGCCCCTACAACATTACCTCTGGAAAAGAACTCATGTACGCCTTAAATAGGAGGCTGGGTGGACCCCAGAGAAGGACTGGACTTTTTGAGAATAGACAAATCTCTTGCCCTTGCCAGAACTCGAACTCGGCTTAGTCATTATACTGACTAACTATCCTTTAATGACGACAGTAATATTTTTGTATTGTGACAATTACTGACTGAGTCTCTGTATAAACTATTTTTATGTACCTACTAAAACATAGAAAGCGATTATGGTGCGTAAAATGCGTGTAATATTCACGAGAGTGCGAATCTAGAGTTAATTAATTAAGCAGATAGACAGACAGTCATACAACTGGTTAGAGTTTTTTTTTCCCAGTGGCGCTTCGACCAGATTCCGGTTCATGGCCCGCGCTTAAGGAGCTTCGCAGTCACACTCATTGGACACACCATAATCGGTACGACTCCTCTGGACGAGTGATCAGCCCGACGCAGAGACCTCTACCTGACAACATACAACACTTACAAGAGACAAACATCCATGCCCCCACTGAGATTCGAACTCGCAATCCCAGGAAGCGAGGGACTGCACACACACGAGTTAGAGTTTGTACGCCTTGTTGACCGATAAATGTTTACCGGCGTTTCGGAGGATCGCCCTGCCTCAATATTAAGGAACCATCTGTTCAAAAGAGATGGTCAGACCTAAATATGAGCTATCTTTCTCCAAAAGTCGGTAACTACCTCGTATTTGCCACTCGACACGGCATAAATATTTCAAAGGACTTGGATCTTCATTGCTTTGCTCGATCTGGTCTCCATACTTACGCCATAGAACTTGTCGCTGGTCAGAGACACGAATTTAGATCACATTCAGCATTAGCAGACAGCAGATTATCAGAACATGCACTGGTTACCCCGAATTCATAAGAGTTTCAAGTTTAGAAGGCTAATAGAGAAATACTCTATAATGCTGAGATTCACAAATCTTCCTTTGTGGTAAAATAACTTTCTCATAGACGCATGGAAAAGGAGTTTTTAAGCTGAAAGAACGTCCTGTTTGAACACCGTATAATGGCAGATGAAGAGGGAGGCAAATAAACAAACAACTTCTATCGCAGACAGGAGGATCGGTTTTACTCGGAAGTCTTACAGTCGCTGCGGATAAGGATAAAAGTGGAAGGCTGTAGAGAAAGAGGCGAAATAAATCAAGAGGTGAGAGTTACTACATTCGAGAAGTGCGTACAGCTCGTATTATACAATGAAGCTGCTGAAAATATGTAGTAGAGGCTGGGTGGTCCCCGACCCTCTTGACTGACCTCGTGATGCACACAGCATAACTTCCGGTGTTACTGAAGGTCGCTTGCTGGACTTCTGTCGCCTGCACAAGGATACAGAAGCATGACAGCATTCATAATCTCTCCGATTTTCTACTGTTCTTTACCTTCACTCTCCTTCTTGGCTACCTCTCTTCATTGTTTATTTGTCTACATTTTTCGTCCTTTTATTTTAGTCTCTGTTTTCGTCATCTTTATTTATTTAGGATATTGCACGCTTTCTCGACCGGGGTGTTGCCCTCTAAGTGTGTTTGCGAAGCAACTGTGGAAAGCAGCTATTAATCTGAAGTTTCCATTCTGCTGGGATAGGACGCCACGTCACTAGGTACTGTGCTCCCGACTTTTCGAGACAACTTCGTGGTCTCATCTTCAAGGGTTGCAAGTTCTTCGTGTTTGTAGTCGCTCTGTCTGCACAGAAGAGAGCGATTTCCACCAGCAGCATTGTCGTTAAAATTAATGTGTGGGATTGTTACTAAGATCTGCAGCTGTATTCCGAATTTTGGATTTTTTCGAAGGATAAAGCAGTTCTGTATCGGCCCTGAAGATGAAGGCACTTCGAAATGTCGGTATTTACCAAGGATCCTTGTTCCCGAGATACGACACTGTTTCAACGTGTAATCGTATTTCGACATTTCGAGGCGCCATAGTGCGCTCTTTTCAAGGGTGGATAGATTCTTGGGCCTAACGATCCTTGAAGATGAGGACCCTACGACGCTCCGAAACGTTGAAATACCATTAGTCGTTGATGCAGCGTTGTATCGTAGAAAACAAAACCCTCAGGTATCCTCTGAAAACCTCAGCTCGCAGCTACTTACCGATGGACATGGCGTAACATCTGATGTTTATTGGATCGTGCATCTTGGTGATAACTGAAGAATAAAAACCCACCTAAATGCCACTTATTATTTTATTGTACTTCTTATAGGCTCAACATCTTTCGGGTATTATTATGACCATCATCAGGAGCTCGCGACTATGATGTTGATTACCACATTGGTCTTTTCGAAACGACCAATGTGGTAATCAACATCATAGTCGCGAGCTCCTGATGATGGGCATAGTAATGCCCGAAACATGTTGAGCCTATAAGAGGTACAATAAAATAACAAGTGGCATCTAGTTAGTTTTTTATTCTTCAGTTATCACAATAATGCACGGTCCAATAAACATCAAATAAGTTTTTGTGCCTAGGCAGGTTGATAAGATGAGGTTGGTAAAATTTCCGAGGTTACTGACGAATCGACTCACCCCCTTCTAGTGCCGCGGTCATGGAAGAGTAGAGCTAAACCTCTACCCACCCTCTGGGTCACACCGGGCCTGTAACGGGATCACTTTACCTTTACCTTCTACTGACCAATCGTGGCACAAGGGAGTTGCAGAAATGTAAACAAAAGTAACGTAATTCAACTGTTACAGAAAAAAATATAACTAAATAAGGTCTGAGGTACAGCATGCAATCTTCAGATTCTCCGATTCCTATCGCCATGCTTCCTTTCAAAACACAATAAATAAGATATAATTTTATTCATTAGTAATAAATATGGCGCACGTGCACTGGCAGGAAAAAAAACTGCTGATACAAGTCACAACAAAAGAAATGTATTTGAAAGCCAACGAATAGATTTGACTTAATGTGATTTGAAATCATCACTCCCGAATAATGTGAAGTGGCAGCTCATTGCATGGACAAAGCAACGTCTTTGTATGCCGTGCCTAGTGACAGGGATTAGCTTTGCCTACCGGTCAGAAGAGAAGTCTTCTGCCCGTGTTCTACCAGAGGAAGTAGTGTAATACATGCGCCTATATGTTATTCAGGCAATGCAAGACGTCCAAATATAGCGTCACAACAAGCCATATTTCACGGAGACAGAAGTTCTTTGTCGTATCTTGCAATGACTTCTGCTACACACAGTGAAGATTACTTTTGCTACAAAAATTACGACGATTTTTTAAAAAAAGTACATGTCTCTTGTTATCCCCCATACGACCTACTCCTCGTTTCTCAGTTCAGAATTTTATTTATTTTTTCGCCAATCCACTGTCGTAAAAACTGTTAGTGCACAAAGTGTCAAACAACAAAGGTAAAGCAAAGTTTTCACTGCGCTTAATGAAGCATCAAACCACGAGGGCACGTGGGGGAATGGAACTATATATCTAACCATTTTTAGCTAACACTGTTGGGAAGTGAGCGATTAGCTTCAGGCTCCGGTCATTTTAACCAAACAGAAAGAGGTCACGGTATCCATCGAACAGGAGGCAGGTTGGCTTCCACAGACGATTCGGACACTGGATATGAAAAAAATTTTGTGTCTTGCCGGCAGTTAAAGGCCAATTCGCCAATTCTTGTCAGTCGTCATCACTTAACCATCTAAGCTATCCCCGGACCCTTCCAATGAAAGTATGGCCAAATTAATTTTTTTAGTGCAAATGTCAGTGTTGGTTATTTCCTGTGCCTACGCGTTTCTCTAGCCTGTAATTACTCTGTCAGACTTCCGTGGCGCGATGAGTCACACTTCACACAAATTACTCGCGGGATACATGACACTTGGCTTCAGGGAACAGGAAAGGTGCCTTCTGCTGTCGAGAGATGAATGTTATGCAGATCGATGTTCAATGCTCTCTAGTAGACAGAATCGCATACAACAGCTCATTTAAACAATCAAATCGGCTGGAGCGTGGAAGGTGAAGGGTACGTCTAAAGGTATAGGGATAAATCACTCCTTGATCTTTAGTAACTTATGCATACGCATGACATGTTACATGAAAGTGATCCCCTGTCTACAGAAACTTTGATCACAAATTATGTATACAAGGCATCAGTCAGACGGACAAATAAGATAGGGATATTTTATTTTGTTTCATTCGTCTGTTTCGTTCTGAGCCTCTCTCATTCGTCACAGCTACGAGAGATACTGCGTTAAGACACCCTAAAGCATCAGTCCTGCAGTGTAGGAAATAATGGTAGAGGTCTGGGTGCTGACGACCCGACTGTGGAGAGCAAAAAGGAATGAATGAAAATAGGAAATAAAACAGATAATAGAGGTAGAGATTTGTTTTACATTTACGTTAAGTTAGTCTCTCAAACCAAGGAAAGAATACAGGCTAAATGCGTTCGGGAATAGGGTGCTGAGGGAGACACTTAGACCTAAGGAGGAATAAAAGAGAAAGATTGAGAGACCTGGAGCTTCGCGGTTTTACTCATCACCAAATATCATTTAGATGACCGAATAAAGTCAGATTATAAGGGCAGGCATGCGACACTTATGGAGAAGAAAAGAAATACATACAGGGTTGTGGGGAGGAAAACTGAAGGAATAATACCACTTAGAAGACCTAGGCTTAGATAGGAGGATAAAAGGCTGTCCTTAACTAAATATAATGGGAGAGCTTGGACTGGACTATTCCGGTCCACGACAGAAAAAAAATTGGTGGGTTTTGTGAGCACGGGAATGAACTTCGGGTTTCATAAAATACGGAAAATGCCTTGAGTGGCTGCGCAGTTGCTCAAGAATGACTACGTTTTATGAAGTTCGTGATTAGTGGATGGAATTAGAAAGGAAACAAGTTAGAAAATGAAAGCTTAGTATAATAATTCCGGTACTTTCTCTCTCTCTCTCTCTTTACCGAAAGACAGAACGCGTTATTTTTATTGAACCAACGGTTACAGCAGGACAGGCAATTAAATTCTAACCGAACAGTACCTCATATGCATGTAAACCTATAAATTCAAGTGGAGAGACCCTTTATTTAATTATTAACAATGTGAGACTTCGATGATAATCGTGTATTTTCGGCAGATTACTGTTAATTCAGATTAACACATCCTGGGATTTTTCAGGGTTACACTAAAGATGGAGGCAACAAGCTTCTTCGAAACGTTCGAGACTGTACACCAGTTCACGCGGCTTCAAATCCCAGGAAATATGATTCTTTTTATCAAAATTGCTGTGAGAAGCTGAAATCTCCCACTCATGTCGAAAATTAAATACACAACTCGAAATGCACAAACGTATTTTTATTTAACACCTGCGCAAAAATAGAAGTTACGGGAAACGAAAGGTTATAGTTCATGTTTATGCACAACTTCTACTAGACAAATTTTCCTTTCTGGTAAATACTTACGTATTTAGTGAGTTTTGCTCAAGATGCACGCTGAAACACGTGTTAGTTTTCGTTTAATCTTACCTTTCCTTAACAGTCTACGGTCTAAATACAAATTCACATGTCTCGACAAATTTGAGTAAAATTTCCCAGTGTTAAATTTCATGAAATTCCTTCAGCGCTTCATGGTTTGCATAATGCGTCAAGACAGACCGACAGACAGTCAGACAGCCAGACGACCGGTCGGGCAGACAAGTAGCAGTTTCAACAGGCACTCCACAGCGCAGAGAATGCTTCCGTGATCAAGTTCTGAGGCTACATAATTCAATCGAAGATTGCGTGGATATCCTGGGGCTCAGCGTACGTTTGAAACAACTGCCCAGTTTTTGTTTAGTCCGAATACCGAAAACAAATCTCCATTCGAATATGACTTACTGATTCGACAATTCTCAAATAAGCCTGCTTTTAAACACGTTTATCTCAGAAGATTTGAAGGTGTTACAAAAACATGGCGTCGACAGAAAATTTTATGTGGGAAAATGTGTAACACAAAATTGGAACACCCCTTGAAATCAGGAAGTCTTTTTATAATGTCTGTCATATCTGTTTCCTACTACATCACTTCGGAATCTCCAGGGAACCTACCTCTTAATTTTTCAGTAACGTCGTAACAGAAAAACGTGTTCTTTGTGGTCTGATCGAATTTAGGAACAGATCTAAGAGCGTTGCTTCATAACAAGCAGGCGTAAAGCCTGGAAGTCTAGACACAACTTTTGGCATCGCTGATTCAGTATTTCATTTAGCCATGCTTGTCAGGGAAGTAATGAGTGACACGACAAAGTTTCAAAATGCAGCCAGAACAGCTTACGGAAGAGCCACATGAGACAAGAAGAAGACTGACATAACAAAATAGTAACGAAAAAAAAGCTAACGCTAAGTATGGTGCTCGCCACCTCACTTGTATGATTTTGGTGAAGGTGAAGTCCCTTTATTAATTCTGTGAAAGCTGAGGATGAGTAAACAAGAGGCGGGAAAAAGCTCTAGGCCTCGGGAAGAAACCACACCAAATAAGTCAGCTATACCCTCCGGCCGAGGCTGGAAATTTCGAATGTTAATTCATGACGTCTAGCCTTGAGCCAACCGCCCTGTTTAGCCATCCGCTCCAGGCTACTGGCTGTGCTGGGGAGGTAAAATCTTACCACTGAATGCAAAGACTGTAACCTCAAGCTGGTCATAGCAGCCTCTGTACAATCCATATTAACTCGCCATTCACGACCTCTTCTCCTCTCATTTTACGCTACGTAACTGGGCCATTAAACAATTTATACCAAGACTGTTGAACACTGTGTCCAAGCGGCCCTAAGGAAGGCTTTTCACGCTACAACTCATCGGAAGGCATGTTGTTACGGCGATGCAACGAAGAATAGCTGGGCAGTAAAGGAGCACGGATTTTGGAAACGGAGCCCTTTTGTCTGAAAAACCAAAAAGGAGATACCATTTTGGAGGTCTAGCGGTAAATGAAAGAATGTATGAAAAAAAAGGGTCTTACAGAAAGATGGTCGGAAGAGTGGATGGCATTCAGCTGGTTCAGCGGAGGGCTGTATTGAAAGCTGTCATGAGTCTTCACATCTCTTAAAATTTAGTGAGTTTATTGAGCCGCTCAGCGACTATCAACTTCTCAAGAAAGACTGTTCCATGGGGTTACCAAACATCTAGGTTGAATGGATAGCATCCGTACACTGTACTTGGGTAGTCCTGGGTTTGACCCTTGACAGTCACATCGGCTACCCTACTAAGGGTTTTCGTGGTTTTCCTCCGTTCTTCCCGACAATGAACAGATAGTGCCTCAGATTAGGTCAAGACCGCTTCCTTTTATGTACTTCCTAGTTTATTAATCACTGATCATCTTATCATTCCATTCTAGACTGGATGTGCTATTGAATAAAAAGAAGAATAAACAGGCCCAAGTAATGTCCATGAAGTTAGTTATTTTCCATCGAAAGTTGTATTTAATTTAGTTGCATTTAATATTCACTGCGAATGAAAGGAACGGCGGATTGACAAACACTACAAAATGCACCCCACATGAGTTCGAATTTCAAGTGACTACAGAAAAACCAACGACACGTAAACTTAGAGTCAGACGTAAATTCCCTCGACTACGTGAAAATCAAACCGCCAACCGCGGGTTTTAAATATCGGCGGTTTTCCTTATGCATGCAAGTTTCCTAACGGCAGTATGTGGTTTCGTGCACCTGAGGCTTTTATGCCGTACAAACCGACAAGTCCGTGAGACAAGAAGAGGATGAGAAGAACCAACGCCATTTCCACTGCTGTCGTAGTTATTCCTGTGTTTACTGTAGCGGAGCTCAGCTCTTAGTAATCTAATACCTTATAGGATACACCCGTATCGGAAAATCGATATATTTCTTTGTTTAGACAATTGTCTACTACATATGTTGCACGAATATGTATTATGTCTTTGCTTCATAAAAAGTAAGTAAGTCTTGTGATTTAATTATGTCTGAGTATGGATGCGTCTCTTTTAATCTTTGAACTATCGCACCGATTTCCACGAAATATGCTACGAACGTTACGCTATTCGAGGTTACCAAATTGCGGCACTTCATATTTCTGCAGTCCGTAATAAAATAAATGATCCCACGAAACTGTGAAGCGGGAAAGACACTAGCGACACTTACTGCACGGTCCGAAAGAGACGAATCATAATTTATACTGAAGGAATATACAACTAATGTTAGGGTAATATTTCCGTACAATTTAAAATACCAATTTTGTTGCTGTGCGAAGTTATAGGTAGCTTCGATTTTGTGACAATAATTGTTGAACCATACGATCTAGGTTGTGGAACTTGATACGAATGGATATAGGGTGTTAGACATGCCTATTCACTATACACGAAGTAAAGTCTGTTAAAAGCTGATAATTACAAGCTGGGGCCGTGCGAACCTCTGGCATGATATTCGACAAATTTAACATACACAGAATCTGTACTTCACCATGAAGTTCTTCACAAAAATAAAACAACAATAAGACTAATATATCTGTACGGCTGCAATTGCGTGCAACAGCAAATTAAGGCTGTACCAGTTCCGCCTTTAGCCAAGTAACAGTCACTGGCCGCAATTCTTCTAACCCTCAATATCCCCAACTTTTGTCTTTCCAACCGCGCTGTTTTTCTGGACAGCATCCCAAAGTTCTGTGTCGGGAGGAAAGGGGGGGGGGGGTTTGCTTGCTGGTATTACATGGCCATACTTCGTCGGATGTCCGTGCTGTCATGGCCTCTCCTGCAGCATTAATTTGTCAGCATCTCTTGACCGTACTGCACCCATAAACCTGAAATTTGTGCATAATCTCTTGAGTTGAGGCATCCCCGTTGTGTATGTAACAATAAGTTAAGGACAATGTAGGTCGAAAACAACATACCCTGCTAATAAACTAGTTGTGTTCGACCTACATTATCCTTAACTTATTGTGCATATCCTTCCACCGAACAGACTATAAGGCTGAAAATTTCACAAATATGAGCAAGACACTTCAGGCACTCGCAAACTCTACTACGGAGGTGACTACTGTCTGATTTTCTGATTGTGGCTGCTGAGTCTCAAGTGACGGAAGTCTGTAGGGGTCGGGAGGATTATACCTGAAAAAACGAGAAGGATGACGCACCATGATGAAAGAATTTCATTCAAAAGCTCCCTGTTGACTCATCCACACTCCCTGTAACCCCTACCATCTATCTGTGAACAATCTTGCTACACTCAATAGGCATTCAGTTTACACCGGCCACATGTAAAAACCAGATTGTGTCTGTTAACCAGAACGACGCTCCTCAGATTTTTTGACGAGTTCTGTGGGAGGTGTACCATGCTGTTAATGGGGTTCATCAACAACATCACCCCACATGCTGTTTTCTTGCCACCCACACGACTTAAGGAAGTTAATAGCTAGCCAGTCAAGCAGTTAATTTAAAGGAAACAAGCACAAAGATTTAAACACAAGAGGTGCGGTCCCTTCTCTGTAAATAGCGCGTATGTAGGAATGTTATGTGGTGATACGCCCGAAAAATAAAACAGATACCTTCTGAAGACGTTGTTGCGTCATAACACTGACAGTACTCCTACTATCGTCTAGTAGTCAGTTCAAGACATCTTGCTTTCTGATTGGTATAAGGAAATAATATGTATACATGTATAGAGATAATGTAGGTTATGTGGATAATAGGTAATGGTAAAAATGTTTTCCAGATGGTTTGACTTTGTTTCCTGGTAGTTAGAAAGTAATTTGAATTGTTATGCAAATTTCTGCAG